>OLOQ01003669.1_pt1 | contig 10975 bp, 10 predicted proteins | sample 1673101 | NCBI WGS metagenome assembly OLOQ01 (sample SAMEA3136754, study PRJEB25190) | human gut metagenome | biome: human gut; feature: human-associated habitat; material: faeces | place: Austria | collected 2013 | reverse complement strand
AACCCTCCAACGCTCCGCCGCTCCTCCTTTCCCCAGCGGGCCTTGCGTCCCGCCGGGGACCCGATACCCACACTTGGGGCTGTGCCCCAAGACCCCCTAACGCTTAAGCTGCGGCTGGACACGAACGATGTAAACATCGTCCGTACGGCGCCGCAGATACGCTCTCAAGGTGTCTGCGGCGCATTTTATTTTGGCTCTGCAGAAACCGAATCAAAATAACACCTTATAAGCGTCGTCTAATCCCGCTCCGGGAAGCCGCCCTTTGGCTTTCCGGGCGGGGTAAATGGGGCCCCGCAAGGTCGCAGGACCTTGTGGGGAGAGGAGGATGCACTGTAGCGGGGAGGGCTGCCCGAAGCAAAGCATAGGGTCAGCCCGACTCAAGCGGAGGTTGCGTCCGACGAGCGTCGGGTTTTTAGGGCGCAGCCCTAAACCGTTTTTGCATCCTTTTGTCGGCACAAAAGGATGCCCCCGCCGGGTAGGCGTACAAACTATGATATCTAAAAGGCTTTCCCCACCGGAGATGATCGCAAATTATCACCTTAACATTCCGCCGCAGGTGGTTCGGCCTGCCCCTGTTTTTACTTCAGCAGCTTCTCACACCCGGCCGCCAGCCGCTCGGCCAGCTCCCGGATGAGGGCAGCGTCCTCGCCCTCCACCATCACCCGGATCAGCGGCTCGGTGCCGCTTGCCCGAATCAAAATCCTGCCGGTATCGCCCAGCCGCTCCTCGCACTCCTCGATAAGCGCCTCCATTTCGGGGCTTTCGTGCAGCGCCTCCTTCATATCCCGGTCGGCCGCCACATTCAACAGCACCTGCGGGGTAATGGGCATCCGCCCGGCCAGCACACTCAGCGGCTCGCCGGTCTTTTTCATCACCCGCATCAGCTGGATGGCCGAAAGCTCTCCATCACCGGTGGGCATATACTCCCGAAAGATGATATGCCCCGATTGCTCCCCGCCGATGTTATAGCCGTTTTTGCGCATATTTTCCAGCACATAGCGGTCGCCCACCTTGGTGGTCTCGGCGTGGATGCCCTGCTCCCGTGCGAACCGGAAAAAGCCGAAGCTGCTCATCACCGTCACCACGGCGGCATCGCCGGGCAGGCGGCCCTCCGCCTTCATCTGCCGGGCAAAAATAGCGATCATCTGGTCGCCGTTTACCACATGGCCCTTTTCATCCACCGCCAGGCACCGGTCGGCGTCCCCATCAAAGGCCACCGCCAGGTCATATTTTCCCTCGGCCATCAGGCTGGCCAGGTGCTCCACATGGGTGCTGCCGCACTCCCGGTTGATGTTGGTCCCATCGGGGGCATCGCACAGGATGGTCGCCTCGGCCCCCAGCAGAGAGAACAACTCCTCCGCCGTTCTTACCGCCGCGCCGTTGGAGCAATCCACCAGCACCTTCATGCCGGTCAGCTTTTCCGGCACGGTGGAGGCCAGATACCCGGCATACTGCACCGCCGCCTCGCGGTCCTCGCGGCAGGTGCCTATCTCCTCCGGCTCCACCGGGATCATGGGGATATCCCGGTCCAACAGCATCCGCTCTATCTCGTCCTCCTCGTCATCGGTCAGCTTGTAGCCCTCCGGGCCAAAGATCTTGATGCCGTTGAATTCGTAGGGGTTGTGGGAGGCCGAAATGACCACGCCGGCCGCGGCCTTTTTCTGCACGGTCAGGTAGGCCACCGCCGGGGTAGGAACCACCCCCAACAGCACCACATCGGCGCCGCCAGCCATCAGGCCGCCCGCCAGGGCCGCCTGCAGCATCTCTCCGGAAAGCCGGGTATCCCGGCCGATGACCACGGTGGGGCGTTTTTCGGGGTGCTCTCCCCGGATGACCTCGGCCAGGGCCATGCCTACCTCCTCCGCCCGGCGGATGGAAAGATCCCGGTTGGCAATGCCGCGGATACCGTCTGTTCCAAACAGTCTGCCCATATCATTTCGTCTCGCTTTCTCAGTTGGTTTCGGTGCCGCTATTCCAGCGGAAATGCCCCGAAATGGGGTGGTTGCGGTGGCAGCGCAGCAGGGCGTCCTCCTCCCGGCGGGGCTGGCCGCTGTTGTGGATGAGGTACGGGATGCCGTCCCTGTTCCGCTTATCGGAGATGATGCCGATGTGGCTCCCCTCAAAGGTCACGATATCCCCAGGCTGCCACTCGGCGATCTCATAGGGGTCGGTGGTCAGGCTTTCGGCATATCTCTCAAAAAACACCCGCAAATTGGGGACCCGGCGGAAATCGATGTTGGGATCGGGCGTGCCCTGCACCCGCGGGTAAAGCCCGGTATTTTCGGCGATATCGGCATCAATGAGCGCCTTGAGGTCATACCCGGCGTTTCGGAAGGCCCGCCACACCACATCGGTGCAGACGCCCCTGTCCTCCGGCGGGTAACCCCCGGCAAAATAGCCGGGGTCATAGGCGGGGTGGTTTTCGGCGTCCCGCCGGGCCCCCAGCATCAGGTCGGTGTAATCGTCGATGCCGTCGCCGTCGGCGTCCAGCGGGCTTTGCAGCGTTTCAATGCCGAAATGCTCCGCGGTATAAGTTCTATGGGGCAAAAGATTCCAATAGTCCAGCCCCAGCAGAATAAGCACAAGGGCCAACGCGGCCAAAAGCCACGGCCAGCGGCGTTTTTTCCGTTTTTCCATTCTCATCTCCGTCATCAAATTGCTTTAATGAACCGATCCTGCGGCTTATTTGCGTCAAAGTCACAGTGTCCGCCGGCATCAGCATTGCAGTGTCATCTGAGCGTCCGCCGCCCCGTCCGGGGCCTCCAGATGGAGGTGGTTATAGGCCAGCCGGGTCACACAGCGGCCCCGGGGCGTCCGGGTCAAAAAGCCGATCTGCATTAGGTACGGCTCATAAACATCCTCCAGCGTCACGCTCTCCTCCCCCACGGCGGCGGCAAGGGTATCCAGCCCCACAGGACCGCCGGCATAGTTCTGGATGATGGTGGAGAGGATGCGGCGGTCGATGCGGTCCAGACCGAGGTAATCCACCTCCAGCCGTTCCAGCGCCTCGGCGGCGATCTCCGGGGTGATGACCCCGCTGCCCTGCACCTGGGCAAAGTCCCGGACCCGCTTCAAAAAGCGGTTGGCGATGCGGGGGGTGCCGCGGCTGCGGCGGGCCAGCTCCATGGCTCCCTCGGCCTCACAGGGGATGCCGAGGATCCCGGCCGACCGGGTGACGATCTGGGAAAGCTCCTCCGGGGTGTACAGCTCCAGCCGGAACACCACGCCGAAGCGGTCCCGCAGCGGGGCCGAAAGCTGCCCGGCCCGGGTGGTGGCTCCCACCAGGGTGAAATGGGGCAGGTCGATGCGGATGGAACGGGCACTGGGGCCTTTGCCGATGATGATATCAAGGGCGTAGTCCTCCATGGCGGGGTACAGTACCTCCTCCACGCTGCGGTTCAACCTGTGGATCTCATCGATGAAGAGGATATCATTTTCATTGAGGTTGGTCAGCAGGGCAGCCAGATCGCCCGGTTTTTCGATGGCCGGGCCGCTGGTAATGCGGATATTGACCCCCATTTCCGCCGCGATGATCTGCGAAAGGGTGGTTTTGCCCAGGCCGGGGGGGCCGTAAAGCAGCACATGATCCAGCGGCTCCCCGCGCAGGCGCGCCGCCTGCATAAAGACCGAGAGATTTTCCTTGACCTGCTCCTGCCCGATGTATTCCTCCAGCGTGTGCGGGCGCAGGGAAAGCTCATTATCCCGGTCGTTTTCGGTCACCTCCGGGGCGACAAAGCGGTTTTCCAGGTCCATCTCGTATTCCGGCTGTTTGCCTCTATCGAACATGGTGTGATCTCCTCTCTTTGGGAGTAGTTGGTGGTTGGCGCGGGGCCGGAACCGGCCTGCTGCAGGGAGCCGCGGGCGCAGGCCCGGCGGCCGAAGACCGCCGAAGCGGACGGCAGTCCGCTTTAGCCCCGCCCGCAGGGCGGGGCGGGCTGCGCCCCGTATCCCGGTCCCTGCACAAATTCAAAGCTGTTTACTTGCCGCGGGTAAAGGATTTGAGGGCCCGGCGGATCAACTCATCCACAGCCAACGAATCCTCCATGGGGGCGATAACGGCGGCGGCATCGGTCTGGCCGTAGCCCAGCGCCACCAGCGCACTGATGGCCTCGCTTTTAGCGGTATTGTGGATGGTTTCCGCCACGGTGGAAATGGTGCCGATCTCATCACTAAACGGCATGCTGATGTCCTCATCGCTCACCTTATCCCTCAGCTCCAGGATGATGCGCTGGGCCAGCTTGGCGCCGACGCCCTGGGCGCGGGTGAGGGCCTTGGCATCCCCGGCGGCAATGGAGAGCATCAGCCGGTCGGGGGCGGAATCCGAGAGGATGGCCAGGGCCACCCGGGGGCCCACCCCGGAAACGCCGATGAGCATCCGGAAGCAGCGGCGCTCCTGCTCGGTGGAAAAGCCGAACAGCTCCATGCCGTCCTCCTTGACCCACAGGTGGGTCAGCAGGGTGACCTCCTGCCCACGGCCGGGCAGACTGGAAAGGGTGTGGGTGGAGGCGGAGCACTGGTAGCCGACGCCGCAGGCTTCCACCACGCAGTAGGTGGGGGTCACCTGGCGCAGCAGCCCGGAAATGCTGTAAATCATGTTTTCTTCTCCTTGTAGGTGATGGGTTTGCCGCGGCGGTTGCCGCCGCGAATCTCCGCCAGGGCGGCGGTAGGCAGGCGGCTGCCGCCATTGTGTCCGTGGCAGATGGCAATGGCCAGGGCATCGGCGGCGTCATCGGGCTGGGGCACGGATTTGAGATTTAACAGGCGGCGGGTCATTTCCATCACCTGCTCCTTTTCGGCCTTGCCGTAGCCCACCACCGCCGATTTGACCTGCAGCGGCGTATAGCTGAATACCGGCACGCCCTGCTGCTCCGCGGCCAGCAGCAGTACTCCCCTCGCTTCCGCCACGGCAATGGCGGTGGTGCGATTGGTAGTGAAAAAAAGCTGCTCCATGGCGACGGCATCGGGGCGGTACTGGGTGATGAGTCCCACCATGTCATCGTAGATCTGCCGCAGGCGGGTCTCAAAGGGGAGCTCCGCGGGGGTGGTAATGGCGCCGTATTCCACCAGCGAAAAGCGGACATTATCGTAATCCACCAGGCCCACGCCCACGATGGCATAGCCCGGATCGATGCCCATGATACGCACGCGTAAGCCCCCTTTCCCGAAGTCCTGTTTTTATCGCATTAGGGCATGGGTTCCCATAATGATTCATCTTATATCGTACCACAAGAACGGATGTTCGTCAATAACAGAGAGCGATTTTTTAAGAAATATTCACAGATGAAAAAAGCGCCGGGCGGGCTGCCGGCATAGCGGGAAGGATGAAGCGGCGTTCGCGCCCTTTTTTGTGAAAGCCGATGATTTTTTGCAGGAAAATTTGTAGGAACGGGAGATTTTTAGGGGGATATGTTGCATTTTTGCTTGTGATACGATTATTATAGTAGTGAGGGGGATTGATAATAGAAAAATTTAATGGGTGAGATGCCGATGGTGGTATAACGGCTATGGAGAAATTGTAGATTAATTGATGGAAGAGGAGACTACACAATGAAAAAGATTAAGATTTTGTTGCTTGGAATAGTTTCTGTTTTTCTGCTTTTGGGAACTGCCTTTGCCATTGAAGCCACCCCCGCCGACCGGGAGGCCATTGAGAAAGTGTGCCGGCAATACCTGTTGGATTATGATGCAGCATACCTCTTGGGCAAAGAACCTACCACCGATTATTTTGCTCCCGGTTTGGCGGCAGAGTACCAGGCAAAAAAAATGGAGACCATGAAATGGAATGCCACATTAAACCGAGCGCAGGTGGAAATTGATGAAGTAATCGCCGAAAGGCTTACGGTGGAGGCGATGGAAATCGATGGGGACAGTGCAGAGGTATCTGTCGCATGGGTCTGCACCTACCGTTATGCTCTTGATCCGAACACTTTTGAAGGGGTCGGCCTGGACTCGGAATACGGTGTGGGGTTTTGCTTCCGGCTGCTGCGTCAAAACGGTCAATGGCTGATCTGCGATATTGCCAGCGGCGATGACTATGATTATGTTCACCGCACCCAATGTGCTGAAAGATATAGCTTTGCTCCCATAACGGAAGAGCTTCTTGCGAAAATAGATGCAGATATTCAATCCGTCATGGAGAAACAGAAAAAAGAATTAAAAAATATAGAGGAACCGGAAACAGTCTTGGAGCCGAACACATCTAACCTTTACCTTGATGATCTTGACACGAATGCTATGGCAAGCTATGCCTACAATAATGCGGCTAAAGCATCGCCGTCCAGTGGTGATGGGATTACTCCCTATTATGACTTTAGCTTAATAACAGGCAATCACGATTGCACGAACTTTATTTCCCATTGCCTGCTTGCCGGAGGAGCTTCTAAAAATGTTTCGACTAATGGCTGGTATTATAACAGCCTTTCCGATCGAACTCCTTCGTGGTCAAATGTAACTTATCTGCACAACTTTTTAGTTCGTGATAGTACCAGCCCCACGCGCGGGCCACAAGGAAAGAGTACGGAATATTCAACTGGAGGCAGTTTAAACTCGCTTTTTTCAACCTGCCGAATTGGGGATATCATCCAAATAAAATACAATGGGAACGAAATCTATGGGCACTCAACCATGGTGACCGGTAAAAGCCTTTCAGATTCTACTATTTTGATCACCTCACGAACTGGTCGAAATGATTACAATAAAAGCAAGGTCTTAACAAAGGTTTATGGATCTGATTCAGCAAAATATTATCGTCTTATCCATTTAGAGGGCAACTATACCGGCTAGTTTGCTTATCACAAATCTGGATTAGTGAAAAAATACAACATAGAATCCAAGTCCCCATGCGGAGCCCTGCGCTCCTTGGTTCACCAAAAGAAAAAAAGACGCCCATGGGCGTCTTTTTTCTTTTGGTGGACGATACAGGACTTGAACCTGTGACCCTCCGCACGTCAAGCGGATGCTCTTCCAGCTGAGCTAATCGTCCATTTTAGCTGCTCGATTATTTTACCACAGTCCCGGCGGCGCTGTCAAGTCCTTTTTGCGTGGCCCGCCGCAAAAAAGTCGTCCCCGGCCCTCGCGTGCGTGTACGCGTATGCGCGCGCTGAACGCGCGCGAGAAGGCCCCCAGCCGCCTTGCCAGGGGTGGGCCGACCTGCTACAATGGAGAGGCCAACCGCCTGCCGGGAAATGCCCGCGGCAGGCGTTTTTTCTAAAAAAGGTCAGAAACCGTGTCACAAAAGCCGGGCGGGAGCGGTTATATAGGGTGTAAGGCAAAAAGCCCTCCGCCCCTTCGGCCCCGCTTTTCCGGAAAAACGACCCAAAGGAGAAAACATCATGCTGCCGCTTTTTATCATGGCTATCGAAAATGACACCGACCGGCAATTTGTTGCCGGGCTGTACCAGCGCCACCGAGATTTCCTGCTGCGCTGCGCCCAAAAGATACTGAATGACCCCGACCTGGCCGAGGAAGCCCTGCACGAGGCCATGCTGCGGGTCATCCGCTCCCTGGAACGGGTGCGGCAGATCCCCGCAGAGGAGCTGCTGCCTTACCTGGTCACCATTGTGCAGACCGCCAGCATCGACCTTTACCACAAAGCCAGCCGGGAGCGGCAGGCCGCGCAGGGCCGGGAGCGGGACTGGGCCGAGAGCCTGAGCGGCACGGAGGATACCGAACTTCTCCTCATCCGCCGGGAGCAGGCCGAGCTGCTGCGGGAGTGCCTGAAAGCACTGCCCCAGCGGGAGATAGACCTGCTGAACTACGCCTACACGCTGGAACTGTCCTCGAAGGAGATCACCCGGCTGACCGGCCTGGCGCCGGGCAATGTGAGGCAGATCCTGACCCGGGCCCGCCGAAAAGTGCTTGCCGCCTATATCGAGAAAGGAGGTATGAACCATGAGTAACAACAATTATCCGCTGGATGAAAAAGCGTTGGAGGAGCAGTATGCCGATCTCCTCCTCAAGATCGCGCTGAAGGAATACCTGAAGGAGCAGGCCCTGCAGATGAAGCAGCAGGAGGCCGAAGCCGCCCCCGCGCCGCAGCCGGCACAGGAGAGCAGCAATGTGGTAGCGGTGGCCTTCCGGCAGGTGGGCTGGCAGGAGACCAAAGAGACCCTACTGCACGGTCTGAAGAAGGGTGTCACCCGAGTGGCGGTGGTGTTTCTGGCGGCCGCCCTTACCGCTACCACAGCCTTTGCCCTCTCCCCGGTGGAAAGGAAGGAAAGCATTCTGGAGAAGGTGATAAACACGATCCGCAATTATGCCGATATGCTTACCAACACCTCCACCATGGTGGAAGTGCCCCGCTACCGTTACGAGGAGTATTCCTTCATCGAGGTGCCGAATGAGCAGGTGCAGGAGGTCATTGATACCTGGGTGATCTTCCGCAACAGCGTCAATTTTACCGAAAAATCCGGCATCAGCCTTTCGGCAGTGATGAAAGCGATGTACTATTACTGCGAAGCCAAGGGGCTGGAATACCCCTACACCGATGATACCCACACCTGGGTAGATGCCAAGGCGGTGCAGCAGTTTGCCGAATATCTTTTTGGCGCCACCAAGGAGCACCTGGACTGGGAGGTGTACCTGGAGCCCCGCTACTACGACGCCGAACGGGATGCCTACCGGGATATCCACTACGAGGATGGTTACCCCAATTACATCACCATAGCCCGGAGCGGGCTGGTGAGCTATACCGAGAACGAGGACGGTACCTTTACCATAGAGCTGGTGATGGAACCGGATAGTGACTGGAATGAGTATTGCTATTCCCCCGTAATTATTACGGCGGATTACAGCAGCGGCCATCTGGTACTGGTTTCCGGCACGGTAAAGGAAATGCTCAGCGAAGCGGAGCTTTCGCTCACCCAGCAGCGCCTTGAATACGAGCGCATAAACCCCACTGGCCGCCGGTAAACCTCCTCGCCGCCCGGCACACCAAAGCCGCCCCCGACCGCAATGGCTGGGGGCGGCAGTATTTGGGGCAAAAGCAGCCGGGACGGTTACTTCATCCGGCTGACCTGCTGGCGGATCAGGGCGCGCTTGAGGCGGGCTTCCGCCAGGGCCAGCTCGGTATCGGTGAGATCGCCGTGGCCCAGCTTTTCCCTGGCCCGTTCCTCTGAGGCGTGGCTGCGGGCGGTGTCGATGTCCTCGGCCCACTCGAAGGTGGTGGCGGTGAGGGTGACGCGGCCGCCCAGCACCGAGACCATACCGCCCATGCAGGCGGCAATGTGCTTATTCCCAGCGGTGATGACCTCGGCGGGGCCCATGCCCAGCGCCGTGACATAATCGGTGTGGCGGGCACGGATGCAGAGATCGCCCTCGATGGAGCGCAGCCGCAGGCTTTCAGCCCGGCCGGAGAAGATCTCGCCATCCGGCGTGACGATATCAAGCGGGAATTCCGTCATGGCTTACTCTCCTTTTTGGGCCTTTTCCACCACCTCATCGATGGTGCCGGCATACAGGAACGCGCCCTCGGGCAGGTCATCGTGGCGGCCCTCGATGATCTCGCGGAAGCCGCGGATGGTTTCCCGCAGCGGGACATACTTGCCCGCCATGCCGGTGTACTGCTCCGCCACATGGAAGGGCTGAGAGAGGAAGCGCTGGATCTTACGGGCGCGGCTGACCGTCTTTTTATCCTCCTCGGAGAGTTCCTCCATGCCCATGATGGCGATGATATCCTGAAGCTCCCGGTAGCGCTGCAGAATGCGCTGGACGGCACGGGCGACCTTGTAGTGCTCCTGCCCGACGATCTCCGGCGAGAGGATGCGGCTGGTGGAATCCAGGGGATCGACCGCCGGGTAGATGCCGAGGGAGGCGATGGCACGATCCAGAACGGTGGTGGCATCCAGATGGGTGAAGGTGGTGGCGGGGGCGGGGTCGGTGAGGTCATCGGCAGGGACATAGACCGCCTGCACTGAGGTGATGGAGCCCTTGCGGGTGGAGGTGATGCGCTCCTGCAGGGCGCCCATCTCGGTGGCCAGGGTGGGCTGGTAGCCTACCGCGGAGGGCATACGGCCCAGCAGGGCCGAGACCTCGCTGCCGGCCTGGGTAAAGCGGAAAATGTTATCGATGAAAAGCAGAACATCCTGATTCTTGACATCGCGGAAGTATTCCGCCATGGTAAGGCCGGTGAGGCCAACTCTCATACGAGCCCCGGGGGGTTCGTTCATCTGGCCGTAGACCAGGGCGGTCTTATTGAGAACGCCGCTTTCCTTCATTTCATTGTAAAGGTCATTGCCCTCACGGGTGCGCTCGCCAACGCCGGTGAATACCGACAGGCCGCCGTGCTGGGTCGCTACATTATTGATGAGCTCCATGATGAGGACGGTTTTGCCGACGCCGGCGCCGCCGAACAGCCCGATCTTGCCGCCCTTGGCGTAGGGGCAGATGAGATCGACGACCTTGATGCCGGTTTCCAGGATCTCGGTCGCGCCCTGCTGATCCTCAAACGAGGGGGCGGGACGGTGGATGGCCCAGCGTTCCTCGGCCTTGACAGGCGCGCCGTGATCAATGGGCTCGCCCAAAAGATTGAAAATGCGTCCGAGGCATTCCTCGCCCACCGGCACGCTGATGGGCGCACCGGTATCAATAGCCTCCATGCCGCGCACCAGGCCATCGGTGCTGTTCATGGCGATGCAGCGCACCACATTATCGCCGATGTGCTGAGCAACCTCGGCGGTGATGACCTGCTCCCTATGCTGAATGGTGATGGCATTGCGCAGTTCGGGCAGTTCCCCTTCCGCAAAGCGGATATCCAGTACCGGACCGATGATCTGCGTTACGATGCCTTTATGTTGGGAGGACATGATGCTTCACTCCTTATTTGTTATTCTTCCGCGCCTGCCACGATCTCGGTCAGCTCCTGCGTGATGCTGCCCTGCCGTGCGCGGTTATACTGCAGGTTCAATTTGTCGATCATTTCATCGGCGTTCTGTGTGGCGGAATCCATCGCCATACGGCGGGCAGAAAGCTCGCTGGC
>OLOQ01003667.1_pt1 | contig 10979 bp, 6 predicted proteins | sample 1673101 | NCBI WGS metagenome assembly OLOQ01 (sample SAMEA3136754, study PRJEB25190) | human gut metagenome | biome: human gut; feature: human-associated habitat; material: faeces | place: Austria | collected 2013 | reverse complement strand
CCTCACTGCTGCCTCCCGTAGGAGTCTGGTCCGTGTCTCAGTACCAGTGTGGGGGACCTTCCTCTCAGAACCCCTACGCATCGTCGTCTTGGTGGTCCGTTACACCGCCAACTAACTAATGCGGCGCATGCCCATCCGTCACCGGATCGCTCCTTTGACCGGAAAAGGATGTCCTTCCCCGGTATTATGCGGTATTAGGCGGGATTTCTCCCGGTTATCCCTCTGTGACGGCCAGGTTGCATACGTGTTACTCACCCGTGCGCCGGTCGCCGGCAGTAGTAAGCAAGCTTACTACCCCGCTGCCCCTCGACTTGCATGTGTTAAGCCTGTCGCTAGCGTTCATCCTGAGCCAGGATCAAACTCTTCGTTGTTGTTTATCTTATTTCTTTTTATTTCTAATTTCAAAAAAAAACAAGACAAATAGTTTTGTTTTGTCTGTTCTGTGTCGATGCGGCGCCTCTTTCAAAGCTCCGCAGGTCTCAGGCTGGCTTATTGACTTCTTCTTCCTTTGGTGGAATTGACAAGTGGCATTTTCTCATTCAAAAAAAATGACTCTTGTACTGTCTTCTTGTCTATTGTAATTCTTTCAATGTTCTCTTTTACTCTTCGCTTTCAGGAGGCGTTCCCTCTCAAAAGCGGTGCAAAGTTACGCCCTTTTTATTTACCGTGCAAGTCTTTTAAAACTTTTTTTCAGGGAAAAATGTTCGATTTTCTCACGAAAATCACTTTACCCTCTATAAATCACCAGATTAAATAAATGTTAAAAATATGTTGTAAAACATGTTTTTACTTTGCCGAGATAAAATTGGGAGCAAAATTTGTGTTAATGATGAACGGCGGCTCCAATACATCCCATAATAATTAGTAACTTTGAGAACTGAAAAAAATAGGAGAATACACCATGCACCCTATCCATTTCAACAGCCCCATAAACTATATATAATAGGACTATGAATCCATTCATACACCTCCACGTTCACTCACAATATTCGCTGCTCGACGGGCAAGCTTCAGTCAAAGCCCTCGTGGACAAAGCGATAGCAAACGGCATGAAGGGTCTTGCGCTTACCGACCACGGCAATATGTTCGGAGCTAAAGAATTTTTCAATTATGTGAACAAAAAAAACGGCTCTGTAAAAAAGGAGATACAAGAGGCCGAAGAAGCTCTGGCCAAAGCGCGCGAAGAGGGCGATGAGGCAGCCGCTGCAGAAGCCGAAGCCAAAAAGAAAGCTGCCGAGAACAAAATTCTCAAGCCGATTTTTGGCTGCGAGATGTATGTGGCCAACAAAGACCTTCACGAATCGACCGACAAACGCGACACAGGCCGACATCTTGTGGTGCTAGCCAAAAATGAAAAAGGATACCATAATCTTATAAAACTCGTGTCGCAGGCATGGACAGAAGGCTTCTATTCCCACCCGCGAACCGACAAAAAACAACTCGCGGCCCATCGTGAAGGACTTATAATAAGCTCGGCATGTCTGGGTGGAGAGATTCCACGCCTTATAAGGACCGGACAGATAGAGGAGGCTGAAAAACAGGTTGCCTGGTGGAAGGAGACCTTCGGCGACGACTACTATATTGAGCTGCAGCGCCACCCCACCAATGCTCCGGGCGGCAACCGCTCGGTGTTCGAAGATCAGAAGATAGTGAATCCCGAGCTTATAAGAATAGCTCAGAAGTTCGGAATTAAGATCATTGCCACAAACGACGTTCACTTCGTAAACGAAACCGACGCCGAGGCGCACGACCGCCTGATATGCGTGAGCACTAACTCCTATCTCACCGACGAGAACCGCATGCGCTACACCAAACAGGAATGGATGAAGACCCAGGAGGAAATGAACGAACTTTTCTCCGACATTCCCGAAGCGCTCTCCAACACCCTTGAGATCCTTGACAAAGTCGAGACTTATTCGCTCGACCACGGCCCTATCATGCCCACCTTCGCCATACCCGAGGACTTCGGAACCGAGGCGCAATACCGGGAAAGGCTTACTGAAAAGGACCTTTTCGACGAATTCACCCAGGACGAAAACGGTAACGTGGTTCTGAGCCAGAAGGAGGCCGAAGCCAAAATAAAGAAGCTTGGCGGTTACGAGAAACTCTACCGTATAAAACTCGAAGCCGACTATCTGAAAAAACTCGCCTACGAAGGAGCAAGGAGACGCTACGGCGATCCCCTCCCCGACGACATAAAGGAGCTGATAAAGTTCGAACTGCATATAATGAAGACTATGGGTTTCCCCGGATACTTCCTTATAGTGCAAGACTTTATCACCGCAGCCCGCGAACAGCTCGGAGTCAGCGTGGGACCCGGCCGTGGCTCGGCAGCCGGAAGCTGCGTGGCCTATTGCCTGGGCATAACCCAGATCGACCCCGTGAAATATGACCTGCTTTTCGAGCGATTCCTTAACCCGGACCGTATCTCTCTCCCCGATATCGATATTGACTTCGACGATGACGGCCGCGCCGATGTGTTGCGCTATGTAACGGAAAAATACGGCGAGGAAAACGTGGCGCATATAATCACCTACGGCACCATGGCCGCGAAGTCGGCCATAAAGGACGTGGCGCGCATCGAGCAGCTTCCGCTGAGCGAGAGCGACCGTCTGACCAAGCTCATCCCCAAGCGTATGCCCACCGTCAACGGCAAAGAGCTGAAACCCACGCTCGACAACTGTTACAACTACGTGGAGCAGTTCGACGCCGAGCTCCACAGCAGCAACCCTCTTGTGGTGGAAACGCTCAAATACGCCCGTGAGCTTGAAGGCAACGTGCGCAACACGGGAGTGCATGCCTGCGGAGTGATAATCTGCCGCGACAAAATCACGGACTGGGTTCCTGTGAGCACCGCCGTGGACAAAGCATCCGATTCCAAGGAAAAAATAATCGTAACGCAATATGAAGGAAGCGTAATCGAGGAGACCGGCCTGATAAAAATGGACTTCCTAGGGCTCAAGACTCTCTCCATCATAAAAGAAGCTGTGGCCAACATAAAGGAAACCCGCGGAATCACCATTGACATGGAGAAAATTCCGCTCGACGATCCGAAGACCTATCAACTCTACTGCGAGGGACGCACCACGGGTACATTCCAGTTTGAGTCGGCCGGCATGCAGAAATACCTGCGTGAGCTCCAGCCTTCCACATTCGAGGACCTCATAGCCATGAACGCCCTTTACCGTCCGGGCCCTATGGAATATATCCCAGACTTCATAGCCCGAAAACATGGCAAAGAGCCGATTGTCTACGATATACCGGTGATGGAGAAATATCTCAAAGACACTTACGGTGTGACGGTGTATCAGGAACAGGTGATGCTTCTGTCGCGTCTGCTCGCCAACTTCACGCGCGGCCAGAGCGACACACTGCGCAAAGCCATGGGCAAAAAGCTCATAGACAAAATGAACGCCCTCGAAACCCTTTTCTACAAGGGAGGCGAGGCCAACGGACACGACCGCAAGACGCTTGAAAAAATCTGGAACGACTGGAAAAAATTTGCGAGCTACGCCTTCAATAAAAGTCATGCAACCTGCTACAGCTGGGTTGCGTTCCAGACCGCATATCTCAAGGCCAACTATCCGGCCGAATACATGGCCGCAGTGCTTTCGCGCAACCGCAACGACACAGAAAAGCTCAGCGGCTTCATAGACGAATGCCGCAAAATGCGCATACGCGTGAAGGGACCGGATGTCAACGAAAGTTTCGCCCAGTTCGGTGTGAACCATCACGGCGACATCCGTTTCGGACTGGCTGCGATAAAAGGTGTGGGTGAAAACGTGGTAGCAGAGATTCTTGCGGCGCGCGACAAGGAAGGCCCGTTCAAAGATATCTACGACTTTGCAGAGCGTGTTCCCTCCGGCGTTGTGAACCGACGCATCATGGACGCCCTGGCTCTCTCGGGAGCCTTCGACTGCTTCAGCGACCACATACAGCGCGAGGACTTCCTCGAGCCGAACGCCAAGGGCGAGACATTCTCGGAGGCATTGCTCCGTTACGGACAGCTCTACAAAGCCGACAAGCTCAACAAAAGCATGTCGCTTTTCGGCGATGACGACGAAGCAATGACCATTAGCGGACGCCCTCCGGTGGTTCCGGCTCTGAGAATGGTCGATGCCGTGAGGCTCGAGAAAGAACGTGAACTCGTGGGAACGTTCCATTCAGCCAATCCTCTGGACCCCTATTACATCGAGCTCCACTGCACCGCTATGCCTCTGAAGAGATTCGCCGAACTCGTTCCGACCGAGGGTATGGAAGTCACCTTAGGAGGAATGGTGGTGGACTTCGCCACACGTCCCTCCAAAAAAGGAGGCAACTTCGGCATAATGCACGTGCAGGATTACACCTCCACCCAGGAATTCATGCTGTTTGGCAACGACTTCATCAACTTCCACAACTATGGAGTGGCGGGCACACCTCTTTTAATAAAGGGAGTGTTTGAACGACGGTTTGCCAACTCCGACATCCGGTTCCGCATCACATCCATGGAACTGCTTTCGAAAGTGAAAGGCACGCTTGTAAAAGGAATCAGGATTTCCGTGCCGGCACAGACCATTCCTCCGGCACTCTGCGACATCCTCTCAGAACATCTGAAATCAACCGACGAAGCCTTGGGATCACTGAGTTTCGAGGTGATTGACACCGAGTCGAACCGCAGCATGCACCTTGATTCGCCCTCACATGTGCCTATCAACAAAGACCTTATAGACAAGCTGGAAGATCTCGGAGTGGAATATGAGCTTGAACCGGCATAGTTACGTGAAAGGTTGTTGACAGCGATTCTTTTTTTGCCTAACTTTGCAGACGCATGTGCTACACCACGGCACGGAAAGAAAACTGAACTGAAAATCTATATTAATATCAAAAAACATCATGGCTTATCATTTTACAGACAGCAACGTAAAAGAAGTTATCGAATCCGGAAAACCGGTGGTAATCGATTTCTGGGCAACCTGGTGCGGACCTTGCATGCGCCTTGCGCCCGTGGTTGAGGAACTCGCCGAGGAATTCGCCGACAAGGCAGTAATAGGCAAATACAACGTGGACGAAGAGGGCGACCTCAGCGGCGAATACCGCATCATGTCCATCCCCACTATCCTGTTCTTCAAGAACGGCGAGCAGGTGCGTGATCTGCGCATGACCGGCGCCACAAAGGACGAGCTCCGCGCACGCATCCAGAAACTCATCGATCTTTAAGGAGATTTTAGAAAAATTCAGTCATAAGAGTCGTATGCCCCGGCATGCGGCTCTTTTTATATGTCTATATCTATCTCTGTTAAGAGCTTGAAAATATGATTTGGAGAATCCGGGGAAAATGCGTAGTTTTGTCGATGTTTTGGTGTCGGATGCCAACTGCGGCATTCGATGAAAAGGGAATCAGGTGAAAATCCTGGACAGACCCGCTGCTGTAATTCCCCATATTCCTGAAGAATCATGCCACTGGCTCACGCCGGGAAGGCTCTCCGGGAAGGGAAAAGTCAGAAGACCTGCCAAGACAACATACAGTTTTGTAGTTTTCGGGAAACAAAACATCAAAACAGCATCCTTTAAGGCGAGCAAACATGGCCTATCGTTGCCATGAATTGCTTCCTTGGCAATTGCGATGAGGTTAGATGTGAGAATCCCCTTAATCTCCACAATGTACCTCGCAAGCCAATGACAAGGAACCGCTTCATAACAATTTTTACCTCATTCCTGTTGCTGTGGCCGCTTTACGGCGCAGCCGCTTCGTATATCCTGAAAGGAACCATTTATGCCGAAGACGGCGAACCGGTTCCATACGCCACCGTTTCCATTCCTGCAAAAGGCATAAAGCTTGCAGCCTCAGCCGCAGGCGAATATAAAATCCAGCTGGAGGCCGCCAGATACAGTGTAGAGGTCTCGGCGATTGGTTATGACCCGCAGACCCGATCAATAAATCTTGAAAAGAACTCCACGCTCGACTTTTCTCTGGCCCAGACCGGTTACCAGCTTGCCGGGGTAAAAGTAACAGGCAAGACAGTAGGCCGCAAGGTAGCCGAGAGTGCATTCAACGTGAATGCCGTGGAAATCAGCGCCGATGTCAACCGCATGATCACCGTAAAGGATATAGTGGACCGCACATCAGGCGTGAAAGTAAGGCGCGAAGGAGGCGTGGGCTCTGATTATGATCTCTCGATCAACGGCCTGTCAGGCAACTCGATCCGATATTTCATAGACGGTGTTCCCCTCGATACCAAAGGAACCGGCATGACGCTGGACAATATCCCTCTCAATACGGTTGAACGAATCGAGCTTTATAAAGGAGTGGTACCTTCCAATCTCGGAGCAGACGCGCTTGGGGGTGCCGTGAACATCATCACACGCAGGAAGCGCAGCAATTATCTCGACGCGTCCTACGGCGTAGGATCGTTCCACACTCAGAACGCCGACCTCACCGGCCAGTATTTCATTCCCCGCACAGGTATAGCAATCCGTCCCACCATAAGCTTCAGCAAATCGAAAAACGATTATAAGATGCACGACGTGAAAGTGTGGGACGAGGAACAGGACAAGTACATATTCACCGACAAGAAGCGGTTCCACGACGACTATCAGTCGATATTCGGCCAGCTTGAAGCGGGCGTCAGTGACGTATCGTGGGCCGACGGATTTTTTGTGCAGGGGTCATATTCCGCAGTTGACAAAGACCTCCAGACCGGAGCCATGCAGAACCGCGTCTACGGAAAAGCCACCCGAAACACCCATTCCTGGAGCGCGGGAGCACGCTATAACAAACAGTTCGGAAATCTGAACACACATCTGGACTTCTCCTATACCCACGACCGCAGCGAGACAGTAGATACAGCCTACCGCCGATATTCATGGGACGGCTCATGGCTTCCCGCCTCGGGCAACGAGCTGAACAACGGCGCCCGTTCCATCCGTGTCTACAAGCGTCCGCTCACCGTGCTGAATGCCGGCCTGTCATATCAGATCAATATGCATCACACCGTGGCGTTCAATTACCTCCTCAACCGCCGCGGCAACAATCGTTACGATGAAGTCGACAAAAACTTCGAACCATCCAATGACATTGTGACGAAACAAATACTCGCCCTCACCTACTCCAACTCTTTCTTCGGGGACAAGCTGCAGAACACTCTGTTCGTAAAAGACTACATAAACACAACTAAAATCCGGCAGACCGACCGGCCGACCATCACCGGCTCCGACAAGATAGACCGCGACAAGACCAAATCATACTACGGTGCCGGAGTGGGAACAAGATACATGCTTTTTACTCCGCTGGCCTTCAAAGGATCATATGAGCACAGCGTGCGCCTCCCCCTGTCGCGTGAGCTTCTGGGCAACGGCATTACCGTATATCCCAATCTCGCGCTCAGCCCCGAGACCAGCAACAATTACAATCTCGGAATATTCGGTACATGGCATATTGACGGCAACAACACCCTAACCTATGAGGCCAACGGCTATATACGCCATGTACAAAACTACATCCGCGCCGTTGTCAGCGAACGCGAAGGAATGATGCAATATGTCAACGAACCGGCCATAGATGTGAGAGGCATAGATTTCGACCTTGCTTACAATCTACAGGACCGCGTGGAAGCATCATTCAACATCAGCTACAGCGACGCTCGCAATCTCCGCAAGTACAAATCAGACGGTAATCCGTCGGCCACCTATAAAAACCGCGTTCCAAACCGTCCATGGCTTTTCTCCAACGCCCATGCCTCCTACAGCTGGCATTCGCTGCTGGAGCGCACCGACCGTCTGCGTATAGGAGCCGACTTCCAGTGGATCCACTGGTATTATCTCAACTGGGAGGCATACGGTTCGAAAGAATCCAAAGCCAAAATCCCGACGCAGTGCATCACCGACGTTTCCGTGAGCTACGAATGGCATTCGAGCCGCTACAACATATCACTGGACTGCACAAACGTGTTTGACCGCCTGGCGTTCGACAACTACATGCTTCAGAAGCCGGGGCGCGCGTTCTTTGCCAAATTCCGCCTGTTTTTAGAATAGGCCACATCCTTCAAAATCCTATAATGTAACCATAATCATTCAAAATGAAAAAACTGAAATTTATTCTGACAGGATTCGCCGCCCTGATACTTGCTCTGGGTCAGGCATCATGCTCAAGCGACGATCCGAAACCCGCCGACAAACCCCAGCCGGAACAACCGTCGAATCCCGACTCGCCTGACAATCCCGATGAACCCGAAGAAAAGCCCAACTATCACTTCGATCTTTGGGTGGCCCTTGACCGTCACGGCGGCATGGGACGCGATGTGCAGACACTGGTGAAAAGCATGGAATCACTTGATGCAGACCAGCCAACTATTAATTTTGAGGGTACAGGCACGGAAGTAAATGCCGTTCTTACTCTCGAAACCATTCTGAAGGGCAAATATTATTATCAGGTGCCCGTGGCAGGAACTTGCTTTGGAAAATATGTGATTAACAACAACAGAATCGAAATAATCGCAGAACGCCAATTCAAGACCAACACTTATTCGGCACGTAAATATACCCACGCCTGGACCGATGACAAAACACTGGTGATAATGGCGGCCAACGGCGACGGCGATAAAATAGTCTGGACTAAACTCAACGCCGAGGATATGACTATTATTTCCGAGGGTACTCTTGACATAACAATGCCCACTGAAGCAGAAATCTTCACCACCTCAGGCATTCTCACCTACCGTGCATCAGACAACAAACTGTTCTACTTCTATTTTGCCAAGACGAGCGGCCGCCGCGGCCAGCGCGTTACGCCTATGATGACAGCCGTTATCAATCCTGAGACCATGGCTGTAGAGAACGAGACTCCCTGCTTCCTCGATTGTGAAATGGTGGGTACAGCCTACGGCGAACTTCTCCAGACAACCACATTTATCGACGGCAACGACAACCTGTATATAGCCTGCGTGACCGACGGCGCCGATGGCAAAGAACACAGCCATCTTCTCAAGATACCGGCCAATTCCACTTCATTCGACCCGAGCTACGACGGCTATACAACCGAGGGAAAACTTATTTCGGTGATGTATGTTGGCGACAACAAAGTTGTGGCATACGTACGCGATGATGCTGCCGGAACTGAAATCGACTCATTCAGCCATTACTATACCGTGATTGATGTAGACTCAAAGACAAGCACACCTATCACTTACAATGGTGAGCGTCTTGCCTACAGCGGAGGCCGTTTCTCATCGAGAATGGCAACAATCGACGGAAAGGCTTTTCTGGGTGTCGATGCCCAGGGAACAAATCCTGTGATATACATCTACAACGTAGCCGACGGAACCACCGAGAAAGGCGCAGAGATGGGCACAGGCTACTTCTTCGAACAGATAAGAGTAGTAGAAAATCTCTAATAACAATCATATTTGGTAAACCCCGTCTTCCCGGATGCCTGCGACAGGTTTCCGGGAAGACATATTTTCCAGTCAATGAAAACAATTCTTACAATACTTCTCCTCATGACATCGCTTATCCCCGCCGTGGCGGAGGATTTCAAACCCGGGAAGAACGATAAAGCGGCTCTGCTCATGGTTCACTTCGGAACGACCTATCCGCAGACCAGAGCCGAGACAATCGAAGCCATCAACGCAAGAGCCGTGAAAGAATTTCCGGAGATGGACGTGTTTGAAGCATACACATCCAGAATAGTCATGCGCAAACTCGCCGAAAAAGGCATAGTGAAAAAATCGCCACGCGACATGCTCATGAAACTCGCTTCGGAAGGTTACACACATGTCTTCATCCAGAGCACCAACGTGATCGACGGTATAGAAGCAGAGGCATTGCGTACCGAAGCGCAGATGATGGTTCCGTTTTTCAAGGATATCAGAGTGGGTAATCCGCTGCTTTATTCGCTGGAGGACTGCCAGAAAGTGACCGACATCCTGTCGCGCCGGTACAGCGAGTGCGCGGAGGGAAAGAAATCGGCAGTGGTAATGGTGGGCCACGGCACCCATACCCCGGCCACCGCCATATATTCGCAGATCGACAATATATTCAAGGCCACAGGCCATCCGGCATTCCATGTAGCCACAATAGAGGGCTATCCTACATTTGAGACCATGGAGGCAGCGCTAAAAGGCGCCGGCGTAAAAAAAGTAACCCTCGTGCCGTTTATGTTCGTGGCCGGTGACCATGCCCGCAACGACATTGACACAGAATGGCGCGAACAGCTTACCGACAAAGGCTTCAATGTAGAAACTCGCATAGAGGGATTAGGACAGATTCCCGAGATACAGGAAATCTACATGGACCACATACGCAGCGGACTGAAATCACGTCCGCTTTCCGCCAGCGAACATAAGGCGGCCTTTCTCAACCTTCCCTGACCCGAGTCCATACGCGAATTTATATTATCTTTGCAGTTCGTTATCAAAACTTATTTTCAATGGAATTCCTGAAACATATAGCAGCGGGTGCGGTGATTCTCGCATCGGTATCTATGTCAGTAACCGGATGTGCCGGAGGGTCGTCCCGCACCGATACTGTCCTCACAGATTCATGCGGGGTCGACTCTCTTGCCAGAATTACGCCCCGTCATGCCAAGGGTTTTCATGTGAATTATGCCGACGGTGTGACACTTCTCGACATCAATGATCCCGAGGACCGCGAGCGCGAAAAATTCAGATTCGCGCTCGTTCCGAGAGGCACACAGGCCGACACTCCCGAAGGCTATGTGAGAATAGAGATACCGGTGAAGAGCGTCATCTGCATGACGTCGCTTCAGCTTTCCAATTTCATTAAACTCGGACTTACAGAAATGGTATGTGGAATTACAAGTACCCGTCACCTTCACAACACCAAAATGAACGAGCAACTTGAAAAAGGAATCACCCACAAGATTGGCATTGAAGGGAATTTTGACAACGAGGTGATAATGGCGCTTGACCCCGATATAATACTCATCTCGCCGTTCAAGCGTGGTGGCTACGATGCAATACGCAATGTAGACATTCCACTTA
>OLOQ01003656.1_pt1 | contig 11008 bp, 9 predicted proteins | sample 1673101 | NCBI WGS metagenome assembly OLOQ01 (sample SAMEA3136754, study PRJEB25190) | human gut metagenome | biome: human gut; feature: human-associated habitat; material: faeces | place: Austria | collected 2013 | reverse complement strand
TTCCGTCATCCAGAGTGAACTGTAACAGCTTCTTGGATTTCTTAACTGCTTCACAAGCTTTTACTTTTACAGCTCTGAAATCTGACTTGCTGAAAGTATCGAAATCAACCATTTCCTCAAAGATTGGCTCAATCTTTACGTTGGAGAAATCAACTTTTGCTGTTTCTGCTGGAGCAGTTGCAGCTGTCTGAGCTACATTATTTGCTTCATTTTTTGCAGAACCCTGTGATTTCATCGTCGGGAATAATAACACATCACGAATAGCCTGTGCATCTGTCAGTAACATTACCAGTCTGTCGATTCCGTATCCGATTCCACCTGTTGGTGGCATACCGATTTCCAGTGCATTCAGGAAATCTTCATCTGTGTGGTTTGCCTCTTCATCACCGGCTGCAAATGCTTCTTCCTGTGCTGCAAAACGTTCTCTCTGATCAATCGGGTCATTTAACTCTGAGTATGCGTTACACATCTCACGTCCGTATACATATAACTCAAAACGCTCTACATAGTTCGGATCTTCCGGATTCTTCTTTGTCAGTGGTGAGATCTCGATCGGATGATCTGTTACGAATGTAGGCTGGATCATCTTCTCTTCACAGAACTCATCAAAGAACAGGTTCAGGATATCACCCTTCTTGTGGCGCTCTTCGTATTCTACGTGATGCTTGTCTGCTAATGCTTTTGCTTCTTCGTCTGTCTTAACTTCTGAGAAGTCAACACCTGCGTATTTCTTAACAGCATCGATCATGGAAATTCTTTCGAATGGTTTTGCCATATCGATGACTGTTCCGTTGTAGCTGATCATTGCACTTCCACATACCTTTTCTGCAAGGTAACGGAACATGCTCTCTGTCAGTTCCATCATTCCTTCATAGTCTGTATATGCCTGGTATAATTCCATCAGTGTAAATTCCGGGTTGTGACGTGTGTCTACACCTTCGTTACGGAATACTCGTCCGATCTCGTATACTCGCTCAAGTCCTCCGACGATCAGTCTCTTCAGATATAATTCCAGAGAAATACGAAGTTTTACATCTTCGTTCAGAGCATTGTAATGTGTCTCAAATGGTCTTGCAGCTGCTCCACCTGCGTTGCTTACCAGCATTGGAGTCTCTACTTCCATGAATCCACGTCCGTCTAAGAAGTTACGGATCTCTTTGAGGATCTTAGAACGTTTGATAAATGTCTCTTTTGACTCTGGATTCATGATAAGGTCTACATATCTCTGACGGTAACGTGTATCTGTATCTGTTAATCCGTGGAACTTCTCCGGAAGGATCTGTAAGCTCTTGGAAAGAAGTGTCATCTTCTCTGCATGGATAGAGATCTCTCCGGTTCTTGTTCTGAATGCAAATCCTTCTAATCCGAAAATATCACCGATGTCAGAACGTTTGAAATCTGCATAAGATTCTGTTCCGATCGCATCTCTTGCAACATATACCTGGATGCTTCCCTGAAGATCCTGAATGTTACAGAAAGAAGCTTTACCCATAACTCTCTTGAACATCATACGTCCTGCGATTGCTACGTGGATTGGATTGGCATCCATGATGCTTCTTCTCTCTTCATAATCTTTCTTCAGAACCTCTTTTGCCTGCTCTTCATCCATACCTTCTACATCTGGTGTATGATGATTTTTTAAAAGTTCTGCCTCATGTGCTTCATACAGACTCTTCACTTCCAGTGAGTGATGTGTCTGATCGAATTTTGTGATCTTGAACGGATCTTTTCCATTCTGCTGCAGTTCTGCTAATTTATCACGGCGAACCTTTCTTAACTGGTTCACGTCCTGTTCCTGTCCATTGTTCTGCTGCTTAGCCACTTTTTTATTCTCCTTCCTTATCTGAATTCAGACCTCCCGTGTAAGAGAGGCCTGAGTCTTGTGTCCTGGTTATTCTTCGACGGGTATCTGCCTGTCTCTTATAATGAACGGCTGATGTCCAGTACCTTGTACTCCATTACTCCAGCCTGTGTCTCTACTGTTACGACATCTCCGATCTGTTTGCCCATCAGAGCCTGACCAACCGGTGATTCGTTAGAGATCTTTCCTTCCAGACTGTTCGCCTCTGTAGAGCCGACCAGTTTGAATTCCATCTCTTCGTCAAATGTGATGTCGAATACTTTTACAGTACATCCGATGTTGATCTTATCGAAATCAACTTCATCTTCTACTACAACTTCTGCATTCTTAAGAATTGCTTCCAGTTCTTCGATACGTGCTTCAATGTCTCTCTGCTCGTCTTTTGCTGCATCGTACTCAGCGTTCTCTGATAAGTCTCCCTGTTCTCTTGCTTCTTTGATCTTCTGTGCGATCTCTCTACGTTTTACAACCTTGAGGTTTTCAAGTTCGTCTTCCAGTGCTTTTAAACCAGCATAAGTAAGTAATTTTTTCTTTGCTTCCATCTGTCTCCTGCTCCTTTTTCTGTTCCATATTACTCTGACATTTTTATGCCTGAATCATCTATCTGAATATTTAATCTGTCATAGAATAAAGATACTTTCACAATTTCATTATTATACATAAATGCGTGTTTTATGTCAATGTTTTTGTCTCTTGTATATCCCTATTTTACGCCTGTTCTTTTCATTTTCCGACGGTATCTATTATTCAGATTCTCTGTTTATACAATCGCCTTGTCCAGAAGTTCCACCAACTCTTCATAAGATTCCACCTGGTTGATCGCATCCCTGAGTTTTGCAGAACCTTTCATTCCCTTTGTGTACCAGGCAACATGCTTACGCATTTCCCTGATCCCGATAAAGTCTCCCTTGAATTCAATCTGTAGTCTTGCATGTCTGAGCATTGTCTCTTTGATTTTCTCCGGAGTCGGTCTCGGAGGAACAACACCGGTTCTTTCATATTCCTGAAGTTCATGGAAGATCCATGGATTGCCCTGTGCACCTCTTCCGATCATCACGCCGTCACAGCCGGTTTCTCTTCTCATCTGAAGTGCCTTTTCTCCTGAAATCACATCACCATTTCCTATCACCGGAATGGATACGGCTTCTTTGACCTGACGGATGATATCCCAGTCTGCTTTACCGGAATAATACTGTTCCCTTGTCCGTCCGTGCACGGCAACTGCCGCACCGCCTGCATCTTCAATGATCTTTGCGATCTCTACAGCATTGATATGATCATCGTCAAATCCTTTCCGGATCTTCACCGTTACCGGCTTTTCGATTGCTTTCGACACTGCCGATACGATTTCATGTACCAGCTTCGGATTCTTCATAAGTGCAGAACCTTCGCCGTTCCGTACTACCTTCGGAACCGGACATCCCATATTGATGTCCAGGATCTGGAACGGCAGCTCTTCGATCATTTTCGCCATCTCGCTCATGATCTTTGGATCGGAACCAAAGAGCTGTAACGATACCGGATACTCTTCCGGATGGATTGCAAGTAATGCTTTGGTATTCTTATTTTTATACTGCAGGGCTTTCGCGCTGATCATCTCCATGCACAAAAGTCCGGCTCCCTGCTCTTTACAGAGCAATCTGAACGGCAGATCCGTTACTCCCGCCATCGGCGCGAGAATATATGGATTTGCCAGATTAACATTCCCGATTTTCATCTTTCTACTCCTGTTAATTAATTTTAATTACTATTATCTTCTATCCTGGTTATCCCTGAACAATTTACAAACATCTTCTATTTTCGATTATTCCAGGATACTTATCATTCTTCTCACAATTATACTTCATTTCCTGCAAGAAACACACAGCACTATATATCAGCTAAGATAGCCCCACTCTTACACTGGCGGAACCATCTTGATATATAGTGCTGCACATTTCTCTGAAAGTCTACATTATCAACACCGTAGATTATTTACTTTTTTTATTCTTTTCGTAAATGAACCGAAGTCCTTTTAACGTAAGCTGTGAATCATACACATCGATCATGTCTGTTTCATTCGCAATCATCTTGCCTAGTCCGCCGGTTGCAATAACCTTTGCATCCGGGTAGCCGGACTCTTCTTTCATACGCTTAATAATATATTCAGTCTGACCGATCTGACCATATACAAGGCCTGCCTGCATTGCCGTGATCGTCTCTTTTGCGAGAATGGAATTCGGCTTGCGGATCTCGATTGCCGGAAGCATATCTGCCTCTCCCCAGAGAGACTGTGCCGAAGTGCGGATTCCCGGTGCGATCACGCCCGCCTCAAATGTTCCGTCCGGGCCGATCACATCAAATGTCGTTGCCGTTCCGAAGTCTACCACGATCGCCGGTCCACCATATAAGGTGTAAGCACCGACTGCATCTACGATACGGTCCGGGCCGACCTGTCTCGGGTTCTCCGTGACGATACGGATTCCTGTCTTAATTCCTGCAGATACAACCACCGGCTTTACGCCGAAATATTTGATGATCGCACTGCCGAGTGAATGCATCACATCCGGCACTACGGATGCAAGGATCACTGCATTGATCTTCGAGCTTTCGATCCCATGTCTTTCTACCAGTTCCTGTAAAGTAATTCCATATTCATCCGATGTTCTCGGCTGCTTTGTCTTCATACGGAATGTGCCAAATAATTCGTCTTTGTCAAACACTCCGAGTGTAATGTTCGTATTTCCTACATCGATTACAAGAAGCATCTTTCTCCTCCTGTTTTGTCTGTTTCCTTATAGTTACTCTTCGCTGTTTATCTCTTCACCCAGGAAGAATACTTTATAATATAACTGCAATGCCTGCAGAAGATCCTGCTTGTCTCTCTGCAGCTGCTTGATCTTAAGCTGGCTTCCGATGTCATCGAACATCGGGTCAAAATCATCGGAGGTTACTTCAAAGCATAATTCCCCGTTCTCTTCGAATACCAGCGTCAGGATTCCTCCTACATCATGCACATACAACACGCACATGATCTTCAGTTCATTCTTTACATCATCCGGGAGCTGTTCAAAATCCGGATTCAGATAATATTTTTCTTCATATGAATTGGCGCCGCAAAGCACCACTTTTTCATCATACATACCCATAAACACCTCTAACTGATACCTCTCCGGCATAGATTTCTTTTTCTTTCCCATCCGGCGTTCTTACAATCAGTTCTCCAGTCTGATTGATGCCGATGGCGTGCGCTTTATATTCATTTCCTGGTTCCAGGACCTTGACCTCCTGATCCCGGTTCACCAGCATGGAATTATAAAGTTCCTGTAAGCCCGACAGATCTTCCGTCTCAATGAAGATCTCATAGCATTTTTCAAAGCTCTTCATCACTGCTGCGATCAGCTCGGAACGCTTTACGCTCTTTCCGAGTTCCAGCTTAAGTGAGGAAGCCGTTGCCTTAATATCATCCGGAAATGTATCCTGATTCACATTGATTCCGACACCGATCACGACATGATTGATATAGTCGATCTCCGTACTCATTTCCGTCAGAATACCGCAGATCTTCCGGCCGTTCACCACGATATCATTCGGCCACTTGATCTTCGTCTCAAGTCCGGTCACTTCCTGGATACCTTCTGCCACAGCGATCGCCATAAGTAACGTAAGCTGTGGTGCCTTTACCGGCGGAATATCCGGATACAACAGGATCGTCATATAGATACTGCTTCCGGACGGTGATTTCCAGACACGGCCTCTGCGGCCTTTTCCTGCCACCTGCATATCTGCCACGAATAAAGTACCGTGAGCAGCCCCGTTATCTCCGGCTTCTTTGGCACGGTTATTAGTCGAGTCAATTTCATCGTAATATACGACATTTTTTCCTGCCCATTTTGTGTCTACAAGACTTTCAATCTCTGCTTTTGACATAACATCCGGACTGTCGATAAGGCGGTAGCCTTTGTTGCGCACCGCCTCTATCTCATAACCTTCTTTTTTAAGCTGGTCGATCACTTTCCAGATGGCCGTTCTGGATACCTGAAACTGTTCGCACAACTGCTGTCCGGAAATATATGTATCGCTTTCTTTTAACAAACGTAATATTTCTGATTTCATAATCTTTCTGATCTTGCCTACTCTCTTTCACCAAGTGTTGCCACCATGACAGCCTTGATCGTATGCATACGGTTCTCTGCCTCGTCAAATACTTTTGACTGTGGAGACTCAAATACTTCATCTGTAACTTCCATATCGTCCAGACCGAATTTGTCATGGATCTGTTTACCGATCTTTGTCTTCAGATCGTGGAATGCCGGCAGACAGTGTAAGAAGATTGCCTGTTCTCCTGCATTTTCCATTACTTTCTTTGTCACCTTGTATGGGGACAGTTCGCGGATACGTTCTTCCCATACTTCGTCCGGCTCACCCATGGATACCCATACATCCGTACAGATAACGTCTGCATCTTTGGTTCCGCTTTCGATATCTTCTGTCAATGTGATGGTTGCTCCTGTCTCTTTTGCATATCCTTTGCAAGTCTCTACCAGTTCCTCATTCGGGAAATAGTTCTTAGACGTACATGCCACAAAATGCATACCTAATTTGGCACATGCGATCATCAGGGAATTGCCCATATTGTATCTTGCATCACCCATGTATACCAGTTTGATACCTTTCAGATGTCCAAAATGTTCACGGATCGTCAGCATATCCGCCAGCATCTGTGTCGGATGATACTCATTCGTCAGTCCGTTCCATACCGGAACGCCTGCATATTTGGCCAGTTCTTCCACAATCTCCTGTCCGAATCCACGATACTCGATTCCATCAAACATTCTTCCGAGAACTCTTGCTGTATCTTCGATACTTTCTTTCTTCCCGATCTGTGAACCTGAAGGATCAAGGTAAGTCGTTCCCATACCCATATCGTGAGCAGCTACTTCGAAAGAACAGCGGGTTCTGGTACTGGTCTTTTCAAAGATCAATGCCACATTCATTCCTCTGTATTTATCAACCGGAATTCCTTTTTTCTTTTTTTCTTTTAATTCTGCGGAAAGATCCAGCAGATATGTGATCTCTTCCGGTGTGAAATCTTTCAGTGTCAGGAAATTTCTGCCTTTTAAATCCATTGTTTTGTACCTCGTTTTTATTCTTTGACTTTTATCTTATGTCTTTTGTCTACTTTTCTTCTTTTTTATCATCTGCGCCGATCTCTGTAACAGATTTTACCAGACCTGCAATGCTCTGGATCTCTGACGGGATGATGATCTTCGTTGCTTTTCCATCAGCAGCTTTTGCAAATGCTTCCAGACTTTTCATGGTAAGAACAGCCTCATCGGCTCCTGCTTCTTTCAGGAAACGAATTCCATCGGCATTTGCCTGCTGTACTTTCATGATAGCTTCTGCCTTACCTTCAGCCTCACGGATCGTGGCTTCTTTCTGTGCTTCTGCTTTCAGGATAGCCGCCTGCTTCTCAGCTTCCGCATCCAGAATTGCAGACTCTTTGTGGCCTTCTGCCACAAGGATTGTAGATTTCTTCTCACCTTCTGCACGTAAGATTGCTTCACGGCGTTCACGTTCTGCCTTCATCTGCTTCTCCATTGCATCCTGGATGGCTGCCGGTGGGATAATGTTCTTAAGTTCCACGCGGTTTACCTTGATTCCCCAAGGATCGGTTGCCACATCCAGAGATGCTCTCATCTTCGTGTTGATCGTCTCTCTGGATGTCAGTGTCTGATCTAATTCCAGATCACCGATGATGTTACGAAGTGTCGTGGCTGTCAGGTTCTCGATCGCCATGATCGGATTCGCCACACCATAACAGAACATCTTCGGATCCGTGATCTGATAAAATACAACGGTATCAATTCTCATCGTTACGTTATCTTTTGTGATAACCGGCTGCGGTGCAAAATCCACTACCTGCTCTTTCAGATCCACTCTTCTTGCCACACGGTCAAAAATCGGAATCTTAAAGTGAAGTCCGGTTCCCCATGTTGCCTGATATGCCCCCAGTCTTTCAATAACCAATGCCTGCGCCTGTCTGACTACCTTTACACAGGAAATCACCACGCAAATAATAATCACTAATAAAATCAATCCAAAAATCATACTCTACTCCTCTCTGGCATGCACGATCAGTTTCACGCCCTGAATACCATTTACTACAACAACTGTGTTCTTCGGGATTGTTCCGTCCGGCTCATCCGTCTTCGCCGACCAGATTTGGCCCCGGATCTCTACCTGCCCTTTGGCCTTTATCGTATCGATGTCTTCTGTCACCAATGCCTGCTGGCCGATCAGGCTTTCTGCATTCGTCTTCTGTCTCTCCTGATTAAAGTACTTCACCGCAAGTGGTCTCGTCAGAAGCAGAAGCAGGAGCGAAACTACGATAAATGTACCAACCTGAACGCCCAGTCCAAAGCCGACAAGCCCCGCACCGAATGCGATCAGTGCGCCTCCGGCAAACCAGATGGTGGTAAGTCCCATCGTCGCAATTTCAATGATCAGCAGTACAATAAATATCGCCAGCCAATAGATCACTTTCATAAGCCGTCCTCTCTTTTCCGTATATATTATTTCTTGTTCACTATATTACTATACTCTGATAAAGAAAGCAATTTTCTTGTGCAAAATGAGTGGATTGTATCTCATTTTATGTAATATACAGATAAATATTCTGTATAAAAGTGGTTTCAGGAGATTAATCTGCCTTCCTTCTCTGTCTTGCAGCCTCGAACATCAGCACAGAAGAGGCGATTGCGGCATTCAACGACTCTACCTGACCAAGCATCGGGATCTTGATATAGCAGTCTGCCATATCTGCAATCTCTCGTCTCAGTCCATTTCCCTCATTCCCGATCAGGAATGCACACGGATTCGTCAGGTCCTCTTCATCATAGGAATGCTTTCCTTCCAGATGTGCCGCATAGGTCGTAATACCTTTGTCTTTTAAATCCTGGATTCCCTTACCCAGATCTTCCACGTATACGAACGGCATACGGTATACCGATCCCATGGTCGAGCGGATCGTCTTCGGATTGTAGATATCGACGCATTCCCTGTCCATTAGAATTCCTGTTACACCGGCGCCTTCTGCCGTACGCAGAATCGTTCCCAGATTACCCGGATCCTGCAGATGATCTAATACCATGATCAGCGGACACTCTGCTGAAGTCAGTTCGCTGATTTTGTGATTCATCTGCTCCACCACGCACAGGATGCCCTGCGGGGTCTTGGTATCTGACGCATGTGAGAATACGGTATCTGTCAGTTCCTCCACTCTTATTTTCGAATCTTTCAGGACTTCTTTTACGGTATCTTTTTCTTTTCTGTAAAAGGATTCAGATACGTAGACTTCTTTTAACTTGTCGAGCGGCACTTCCCGGAACATGCGGATTCCTTCTACAAGGAAGACGCCCTCTTCGTCTCTTAGTTTTCTCTTCTTTTTTAAATTTACCAGACGTTTGATTCTGGCATTGGATGTGCTTGTGATCATATATGTTGTTCCTCGTTTTTTTATTATTTTATATTATCATACCATATTTGTATAAATTTTAAGTTATATATTTTTAAGTATAGTCTGATAGCCCTCCACAGAACGAATTGCATGGTATAGGGAATCTTTATCTCCGCTATGAACATCGATACCTAGTCTGAGAGCTGTCTCTCTTAATTCTGCGATAGTATAATGATTCTTTTCCTCGTTCGGAAAATTTGTATGGATAAAGGAAATATAATGATCGGCGACAGCATTCTGTCTGCGCATGTTTCTGAAAACGTTTCTTGCCTTTTGGCTATCGGTCTTAAGCATTCTAACTAATCCACCAAAGTTTGAGGCGTATGAAACATTTGACGAAGGCCTAGTGGTATTGGGACCACTTAAGCGTTCCCGCTTTCCGGCGGCATTTAGCGGTTCGCCATTATGTGTGCAACAGTAAGGCAAACATCCATCTGGACAATGAGTGGAATCAACAAAAGAGCCGCCACGTGCGATATGAAGTGCATCTCGCAGTGCAGCAACACCTTTTGCCCGATCGAAAAAGCTGTCTATGACAATTGGAGAAAAATGGAAATCGTCGATTTTTCTCCACTCCCAAACCAAAATCAGTAGAGCATCGTTTGGTTCGATTTCACTATCCAATGCCGCAAAATGGGCTTTGGATTCATCAGCTCCAATATTCATGCTTTTGGCTTCAATACGAAAATATTCACCTGTGCGTGAAGTGGCATCCCATACTTCGTCACGTCTAATACAAGAAAAATCGTTGTACTGATTATTGGGAAACCATGCTATTTCACAATCTAAACTATTTTCTTGCGAAATAATCTGATTCATCATATATCCCCAAAGTGCTTCAAGAAGAGCACCCATGCCACTACCGATGCGTCCGCCCCGTGTTCTTAAAATCTGAGTGGAAAAATCGTTCATGCGTTGACATGCAATATTGGAAAGATATGCAACTTGCTCATATACATAATTTTCGTCCATAAAAAATCCCTCCTAAAGGTTGTTTTTTGTATTATGCCATAAAGTTATGTGATTTTCTAGTAGAGAACATTATAATCACGACTTAATCTTAAAGTATATCACGACTGCAATGCTTATAATGAATCGTTTTACAAAAATGTTCATTGATAAATATTCGATTTTCTTTTGTAAACTTAGGTGAAAAAAGAACGGCGTAACCGAAGCCACGCCGCTTTTTGAAAACTATGGAGTTTCTGACTTTTTCAAAATAACTGCTTTACAAGCATCCCCCGACAGCTGTCGGGGGATTTCCGCGTCTAAAGGGGAATGATGCTCAGCCCATGGTCACGGTTACTTCCACCGTGGTGCCGGGGGAGGCAATGGGCAAACGATTGCTTTCCAGCGGTTTGCCGTCATAGACCACGGCGGCGACGCCTTTCTGGACCGCGCTCGGGTTCTCCACCCGGATGTGGTAGGTGGCACCCCGGTAGCGGCGGGTGACGGTATAGCCCTTGAGGGTGTGGGGGATGCAGGGGTCGATCTTGAGGCCGTCCAGCGTGGGTTGGATGCCAAGGAGATACTGGCTCACGTTGAAGAACGTCCAGGCGGCCGTGCCGGTCAGCCAGCTGTTCTTCGCCTCGCCAAAGGTGGGGGCGTCTTTCCCGGCCACCATCTGGCTGTAGACGTAGGGCTCCGTG
>OLOQ01003655.1_pt1 | contig 11009 bp, 14 predicted proteins | sample 1673101 | NCBI WGS metagenome assembly OLOQ01 (sample SAMEA3136754, study PRJEB25190) | human gut metagenome | biome: human gut; feature: human-associated habitat; material: faeces | place: Austria | collected 2013 | reverse complement strand
TTTGGTGTACTCCGAGCCGGTCTTATGAGATAAGATGAATCAGAGCAGGATGACTGCTGCGTTGATGACCAGACCGACACCAGAAGCGGTTGAAGTGACGAACCATGCAGCGCAGGCGAGGTCGCGGATGGTGTTGGCAGTGCTCTTCTCCATATCAGTAGCCAGAGCATCCAGACCCTTCTCCATCCAAGTGTTGGGGTTCTTACGGCGGTAGTCGCGGACAGCGGTCACGCCTTTGAACCAGCCGTACGGAGGAATCAGCCAGCACAGCAGAGCCTCAGACATGGTAGCAGTAGCGCCGCCTTCGGTGTAGGTCATTTCCTCAGTGGACAGGACGTTGTAATACGCGGGCATCATCATTTTTTCCATAATAACACTCCTTTTGAAACAAAGCTATCCAAAACGGTGCATCCCAAAACGCACCGTTTTATCTGATTAAAAAGGTCAGCGCACAATCAGCAGAATGGCGCTCAGGGGAGCCAGTGCCACCACCATGATGGTGGAAACGGCATCCCGCACAAAGTTGCCGGCGGATTTGCCCATATCGGCGGCAAGGGCATCGGTGGCGCGGCCCATCACGGTAAAGAAGTTGCCGTCCTTGTTGCCGTCCTGCTGCAGCCATGTGCGTGCCTGCTTGATGCCCCAGATGTAGCTGGAGGCCAGCACCACAGCACCTACGACCGTTGCGGCAGTAGTGGCGAGACTGGCAGCATCATCCACTGCGCCGCCGCCGGTGGTATAGGTCATTTCTTCGTTGGAAAGTACCGCATAATCTGCGGGATAATTCATCTTTTTCATCATCAATACTCCTTTGTCAAAGGGAAATGCCGCATTGCATCCCGATCCCCCGGCGTCTATACCCAAAGGCTGATAGAGCATTGTTCTCTATATGGCCATTCTACAACAGTGGTCGGATTTTATCAAGGGGTTTTGGCACATCTGTGCAAAAACTGGCGGGACGCATGAAATTGCGGCTATAAATTTGTGAAAATAGACTGCAATAATTTAGGCTTTTGGCTGTTTAGCCCTGTACCCCGGCGCGGTAGAGGTAGGGGTCGCTCTTGAAGCTGTCAAAGTTGTACAGCACAAGGATCTGGTCGTAGCCGTTATCGGCGATCAGCTTGTCCAAGCCGTAGTTGTAGTTGCGGAAGTCCACCACGTCGATGTCGGCGTAGTTGGCGGTCAGGTAGGGTACAAAGCAGTTGGCGTAGCTGTCCTTGATGACAAGGATGCGCCCGCTGCCGTTGCCCTGCACCCGGCTTAAACCGTTGTTGCCGTGCAGGAACATGGCGTATTTATCATAAACGGAGAGCTTCTCTGTGTCGTACAGGCCGGTGGTCTGCCCCTCGGTGGGCTGGCCTGCCGCCGTCACGTTCCATACCGTCAGGGTGTTGGCAAGGTCGTAGTAGGTGATCACGTCCGGCACGGCGTTCCATGTGCGCGCCTTGGCGTAGTGGGTGCCGTAAAAGCCGTCGGCAGTCAGCGCAGTGTGGGCGGCGGTATCAAAGGGGGTAAGGCCAAGGGTCTGGCACAGCTGGCTGTAAGCGTAGTAGGCGCCAAGGCTCGTCCAGTGGTGGTCGGTGCGGTAATAAATATACTCGCTCTTGTGGGCGGAAAGGGTGGGACGCACGTCCACAAAGCTGCCGCCGGCCGCCTGCACCGCAGCAGAAAGCTGGTCAAGGTAGCCGTCCTCGTCCAGCAGGGGGGCGTTTGCGGGCACGTTTTCTTTATAGATATCGCTGGCGGCGGGTGCCAGCAGCACATTCACCTTGCCCGGGTAGCGCTGGCACAGGCTGGTGAGCGCTGCGGTGTTTTTGGGCAGGGTGCGCTCCTCGCTGGAAAGCAGCCCGTAGGTGCGGGGGAACATCATGTGCTCCTTGCCCAGCAGGATGCCGCCGTTCTGCTGCTTTTGCAGCAGAGTGGTCTCCACCACGCTCTGCAGGCTGATCCACTGGTCGCGCCCCGCCACCTGATCCTTGACGTATTTGGTGTAGGCGGTAAAGTAGCTGTTCAGCCCCTTGGCGGTGAACTGGGTCAGCGCCGGACGCTGGCTCAGGGTAGTGTTCTCCAACTCGCTGTAACTGCGGTCCGGGGTGACCATATCCAGCGCGAACAGTCCGATGAAAAACAGGCTGAACACCACCAGCACCGGGTAGTGCAAAAGGGAGGAGGTCTTTTTCTCGTGTTTGGACATCTTCCCGCCTCCTTAAAAGTTAAAATACAGGAACGGGCTGTTGGTGCTGCCCACCACATAGGCGGTGGAGACCACCAGCAGCGTCAGGATGGCGGCGCAGCGGGTGACCACGTTCTTGCGCAGCACATCCCACAGCTTTTCGATCAGCGGGGTGCAGCACACCACGCTTACCGCCAGCAGCACGCCGTAATTCCGCAGGAAATACAGCGGCGATACCCCGCCGGAGGGGATAAAGAGCTTCTGGAACAGCAGCCCGAAGGACACGCCGGTGTCGTTGCCCACGAACATTGCCCAGCCTACCACCACAAGGAACAGGGTGTAGAAATGCGGCCACACCTTACCCTTTTTCAGGTAGGGCAGCAAGAACAGCTTTTCAGCCGCCAGCAGCACAAAGTAGTAAAGACCCCAGCAGATAAAGTTCCAGTTCGCGCCGTGCCAGATGCCGGTGAGCAGCTCCACCACGAACAGGTTGAAGATCTGCCGCTTCAGGCCCTTGCGGTTGCCGCCCAGCGGGATATACACATACTCCCGGAACCAGCCGGACAGGGTCATGTGCCAGCGCCGCCAGAACTCAGTGATGGAAGCGGAGATATAGGGATAGTTGAAGTTTGCGGGGAAGTCGAAGCCCAGCATCTTGCCCATGCCGATGCCCATGAGGGAGTAGCCGGAGAAATCGAAGTACAGCTGTAAGCTGTATGCGATGATGCCCAGCCACACCAGCGGGGTGGAGGCGTTTGCCAGACCCACAAAGGTGGTGGAGGGGCTGTCTGCCACCCCGATGATATCCGTCCACAGTGCGCCCACAGCGTCCGCCAGCAGCACCTTTTTGGCAAGACCGAAGGTGAACAGGGTCATGCCCTCTTCAATCTGCTTTAAATTATAGCGGTGCTTGTAGACGTGCAGCTGGTCGGAGACGTCCCGGTACTTGACGATGGGCCCCGCGATGAGCTGCGGGAACATGACCACATAAGCGCCGAAGTCGATGATATTGCGCTCGGCTTTTACATCCCGGCGGTAGACGTCGATGGAGTAGGAAAGGGTCTGGAAGGTATAGAAGCTGATGCCCAGCGGCAGGGTGCCGATGCCCTGAATTTCGGCAAAGGCGGTGCCCAGCAGGGCATTCACGCTGCGCAGCACAAAGTTTGCGTACTTGAAGTAGAACAGCATCCCTAAGCTGCCAATGAGCGCTACCAGCAGAAAAAAGCGGCGCAGCGCGGGCTTTGCATCAAAGTGCTCGATGGCAAGGCCGCTGAGATAGTTGATGAGGATAAGCGCCACCATGACCGGGAAAAAGCGCACCTCGCCCCAGCAGTAGAACACCAGACTGCACAAAAACAGCACGGTGTTCTTCAGTTTTGCGGGGGCAAGATAGTACAGCGCCAGCGTGATGGGCAAAAAGCGGAACAGGAAGATGATGGTGCTGAAAACCAAGGGGTCAGCCTCCTTTGTGTTGTGATGTCAAAGCTCCCCCCTTCGGGGGAGCTGGCAACGCCGACAGGCGTTGACTGAGAGGGTTCTAACGGAGAGGGCTTTCTACTGAAAAAAGCCGATGCCGCAGATGGCACCGGCTCGGAAGGTCAGATTCAGCTGTTCAGGGCGCTGTCCACAGCACTGTTCAGGTCTGCGGTGCACTCGTTGGAGGCGATCACCATGACCACACGGTCACCCTTGGAGGAGATGATGGCGTTTTCCACGTTGCTCTGTGCCTGTGCAAACTCGGCGTAGTTGCCATAGAAAGCCACCTGATCCTGCTTGTAGCTCTCCAGCGCAGTCACCACGTCCTGTGCCTTGCCGGAAGCGGCTTCCACCACCAGCACAAGGCCGGCGTCGCCGTTGTCGTTGCTCTTTACGCCCTTGTAGGCGGCTACGTCCTCCGCCTTCAGGCCGAAGTCGTACTCGATGTTCATGGCAGCGATCTCGAACTGGTTGGAGATGGGGTTCGCAGCCAGCAGGGTCTCCACAGCGCTGTCCAGATCGGCAGTGCCGTTTTCAGCGGTATCCACCGCCGGAGAAGCTGCATCGGAGACCGGTGCAGAGGCAGAGGCGCTGGACACGGAGGACGGCGCGGAAGAAGCGCTGCCGCCGCAGCCGGTCAGGGCAACAGCCAGCACGGCGCTGACGGCGATCACAGAGAGTTTTGTGCGGTTTATCATAAAATATTCCTTCTTTTGTTGAATTCGTTTGTCGGGGTGCGGGGCTGCGCCGCGCACACGGGCAGACTGTATTTATCTTACCATAACAGCAGGTAAATTGCAACGCACCCCACAGGGTTTTCCGGCAGTTTTCATCGGATTTTAACCGGTCACGGTCTCCCCGGCGGCAATGCGCTGCAAAACGGCTACCGCGTCCTCCAGACACAGGCCGCTCTGGTTGAGCAGGGCGGCGTTTTCCGCGCCTACATAGCGCCAGTGCCACGGCTCGTAGGTGATGCCGGTCACGCTTTCCGCCTCCTTGGGGTAGCGCAGGATAAAGCCGTACTGCTCCGCGTTCTCGCACAGCCAGCGGAAGGCGGCAGTGTCGGCAAAGCCGGTGTCAAGGGTGGTGTGCTCCGGGCTGTTCAGGTCGGCGGCAAGGCCGCAGTTGTGCTCCGAGCAGCCCGGCGGGTTGACGATGGCAGCGGCCTTTTCCCGGGCGGCGGCTTCGCTCAGGCCCTTGTTGCGGTAGTACTGGGTCTTGTTGTCGTACAGCTTTTTCTGGTAGCTGACGCTGCGGTAGCCGCTCTGCATCCGCACATCCACACCGTCCCTGGCGGCAGCGGCCTGCATGGAGAGAAAGGCGTTGGCGGCTTCGGTCTGCAAAGTCTTGTTGATGGCGGTGGCAGAGCCGCACTCCTTGGTCTCGACAGGGTAGTCCTCCGTTATCCGGTGGGTGCGGTTGACAAGGATCATGCGGGGGTCGTCCAGCAGCGCCTGCGCCTGTGCGGCGGTAAGGGGGCTCTGCTGCGCACCGTTCTCGGCGGGCTGCGCAAGGCTCTCGGCAGGCAGCTCCGGCAGCTGCGGCACCGCAGCCTTGCGGGTGCAGGCGTAGGCGGTGCCGCCCGCCACAAAGCAGGCCAGCGCCGTCAGGCAGAGCAGACGGCGGGCGTGATGTTTATGGTGATGGGAAGAACGCATAGAATCTACCTTCTTTCACAAAAAAAGGATAAGCACCCGCCGCCCCGGGCAGACTATCCGCAAAAGGGGGCGCGGGAAGATGAAGATGACAGCGCAGGAATACGCACGGCGGGTGCAAAAGGCCGGGCCGCACTCGCCGCTTTTGGCAGACTGCCTGTGGGCGTTCTGCGTGGGCGGCGGCATCTGCCTGCTGGGTGAGGGGCTACGGCAGCTGTTTCTGCGGCAGGGCGCGGACACCGAAGCGGCGGGCACCCTGACCAGCTGCACTTTGATCTTGCTCTCGGCGGTGCTGACCACGCTGGGCTGGTACCAGAAGCTGGCGGCAAAGGCCGGGGCGGGGTCGCTGGTGCCCATCACCGGCTTTGCCAACGCGGTGGTCAGTGCGGCCATCGAGTTCAAGGCCGAGGGACGGGTGCCGGGCACGGGAGCCAAGATGTTCCTCATCGCCGGGCCGGTCATCGTGTACGGCACGCTGGCGGCGGTGGTGTACGGCGCGGTGTTCTGGCTGCTGGGGGCCTCTGCTTTATAATACGGAACAGCCCCGCCGGATATTGCAGCGCCGCAGCACTAGTATAGCACGTGCCGGGGCATTTTTTGTAGAAAAAAGGAGAAAATTTTATGACAGAGCGCCGGGGCGATACCCTGTTGTTCCATACCCCGCCGGTCATCGCCGCACAGGCAGCGGTGGGCGGCAAAAAAGAGAGCGAGGGCCCGCTGGCGGCGGGCTTTGACGAACTGACCACCGACAACCGGCTGGGACAGTGCAGCTGGGAAGCCGCCGAAAAGCAGCTACAGCTGCGGGCGGCGCGGCTCTGCCTGCAAAAAGCGTCTCTGCCTGCCGAGCGGGTAGACCTTGCGCTGGCGGGGGACTTGCAGGCGCAGTGCACCGCCTCCGGCTACGCGCTGCGGGAGCTGGGCGTGCCCTTTGCGGGGCTGTTCGGGGCGTGCAGCACCATGGCCGAGGCGCTGGCGCTGGGCGCGGCGCTGTGCAGCAGCGGGGCGGCGCAGAACCTGCTGGCCATGACCTCCAGCCATTTCTGCGCGGCAGAGCGTCAGTTCCGCACCCCGCTGAGCTACGGCGCGGTGCGCACCCCTACCGCGCAGTGGACGGCTACCGCCGCCGGGTGCTGCCTGCTGCGTCCGGCAGGGCAGGGGGTGGGCGTTGCCGCCGCAACCCTTGGGCGGGTGCAGGATTATAACATCAAGGATATCAACAACATGGGTGCAGCCATGGCACCGGCAGCAGCAGCCACGCTATTGCAGTATCTTGCTGATACCCATGCAGAACTGCGGGATTTTGACTGCATCTACACCGGCGACCTTGGGCTGGTGGGCAGTCAGATGCTGCGGGAGCTGTTGGCGGCAGAGGGTCTGCTGCTGAAAAACCACGCGGACTGCGGCTGTCTGCTCTACGATGCCGGGGAGCAGCGGGTAAAGAGCGGCGGCTCGGGCGCGGGCTGCTGCGCCGCCGTGCTCTGTGGGCATATCCTGCCAAAGCTGCTGCGCCGTGGCAGCCGCCGGGTGCTGTTCATCGCCACCGGGGCGCTGATGAGTCAGACTACCTTTTTGCAGAAGGAGAGCATCCCGGCGGTGGCGCACTTGGTAGAGCTGACCGCGCCGGAAAAGGAGAACTGAAATGAACTATCTGTGGGCATTTTTAATAGGCGGTGTCCTCTGCGCGGTGGGGCAGCTGTTCATCGACCTGACAAAGCTGACCCCGGCACGCATCCTGACCGGCTATGTGGTGGCGGGGGTGGTGCTCTCGGCGGTGGGGCTGTATGCGCCGCTGGCAGAGTTTGCCGGTGCGGGGGCGAGCGTGCCCCTGCTGGGCTTCGGGCATCTGCTGGCAAAGGGGGTGCGCACCGCCGTGGCGGAAAAGGGTGCCCTCGGCATCCTGACCGGCGGGCTGACCGCTGCTTCTGCGGGCATCACCACAAGCCTTGTCTGCGGCGTGGTGTGCAGCCTTGTGGGCAAAAGCCACGACCAGAACTGATGTTTTGTCCGCGCTGCTTCGCCACATTTTGCGCCCGGCGGCTGGTAAACTGGGGGCAAAACGGAGGTGAGGCGCATGAAACGCAGCGGACAGACCGTATTGTGGGAGCTGTGGGCGGCGCTGTGCCTGTGCACGGCGCTGGTGCTGCCGCCGGGCAGCCCGTGGCTGCACGAGCCGGCACTTTTGTACCCGGGACTTTCGCTGGCGGCGGTCGTGCCTGCCGCATGGGTGGTGTGGTGGATGGCGGTGCCGCCGCAGCCGTTGCCGCCGGAGCAGCTGTTGGAACCGGTGCAGCGGCAAAGCCTTGCTGCGCTGTGCGGGACATAACAGCGGAAAAAACAAAAACCCCTGTGCCGGTTACCCGGTACAGAGGTTTTGTTCGTCAATCAAACTGCGCGATCAAGCGTTCTTGTTAGCACGCTTTGCCATACGGCTGATCTTGCGGCTGGCGGTGTTCTTCTTGATGACACCCTTAGCGCGAGCCTTGTCGATCGCGGAAACAGCAGCCAGGACGGTTGCGTCCTTGTCAGCGGCATTCGCATCGATGGCAGCGTCTGCCTTCTTGACGACTGTTTTCAGGTTGGTCTTAATGGCCTTGTTGTGAGCCTGCTCTGCAGCAGCCTGCACGACGCGGTCCTTCTGAGATTTGATGTTAGGCATTCGTTCCACCTCCTTGGCTACCTATAACAGCGCACCCTATGATACCATATTTCGCGTACCAGCGCAAGCGTTTTTTTGATTTTTGTTTGGAAAAGTTTTATTTTTCCCATACTTTCCGGCAAGAAAGCGGGCTTTTGCCCCAAAAAGGAACGGAGAGTGTGGAAAATGCGTACTACGGATATGGCCGACGAGCTGTTTTCAGCAGCGGCGCAGCCGCTGCCCGCAGGGGTGCGGCTGGCTACCGCCCGCCACGGCGGGGTGACGGTGACGCGGGTAGAGATCGCCCGCGAGGGGCTCAGCCGCCCCCGGGGCAGGTATGTTACGTTGGAAATGCCCAGCGTCAGCGTGCTGGACGAGCGGGACGCCGCCGTCATCGAGGTGTGCGCCCGGGAGCTGCGGGCCCTTTTGCCGCCGGAAGGGCCGGTGCTGGTGCTGGGGGTGGGCAACCGCCGCATTACCGCCGATGCCCTTGGCCCGCGCACGGTGCAGCGCATCCTTGTCACCATGGGCGCGGGCGCTGCCCCGCCGGTGCGGGGGCTGCGCCCGGTGGCAGCCGTTGCGCCCGGGGTGGCGGCAGCCACCGGGCTTTCCCTGCAGCAGCTGGCGGCGGCGCTGGTGGGGCAGCTGCGCCCGGCGGCGGTGGTCTGCGTGGACAGTCTCTGCTCCGCCGAGGGGCAGCGGCTGGGGCGCACGGTGCAGTTTTCGGACGCAGGGCTTTACCCGGCGCAGGCAGACCACACCCGCCACCTGACCCGGGACACCTTAGGCGTGCCGGTGGTGGCGGCGGGCATCCCCACCCTGATGCAAGCGCAGGAGGGCGCAGACCTTGTGGTCACGCCCCGGGCGCTGGACAGCGTCATCGCCCACGGCGCGGCCCTGCTGGCGGGCAGCGTCAACCGCGCCTTGCAGCCCCGCCTTACCGTGCAGCAGCTCTGCTGGCTGACGGGGTGAAGAAAGGAGGTCTTGCCATGCGCAGCAGAGAGCCTTGGCGTCTGCCTGCGGGGCAGAGCAGGGCAGTGCCCTTTTTGCAGGCTGCGGTGCTGTTTGCAGCGCTGTGCATCTTTGCCCGCAGCGCCGCGCTGGTGCTGGCGGCCTTTCTGGCAGCACCGGTGCCTGCTGCGCAGACCCTGCTGCATCTGGGGCAGCAGGCGGTGGAGAGCCGGGCAGCAGAACCGTCTGCGGAAAGCGTGCCGGAGGCTGCATCCGCACCTTCTCCGGCGCAGGAGGCCGCCGCCCCGGTGCAGACCGGGGTGGAGCAGTATTTTGTGGCCTTGCAGCCGGACGAAGCCCGCCCTGCCGATGCGGGCGCGGTGACGGAGCAGCAGTTCGGGCAGGGCAGCGGCGAAAAGTACATCCCCTGCGGTGCGGGCAGCATCAAGAATAACACCCGGCAAACGGCGGCAGACATTGCCGCCGAGGCGGCGCAGCCCCTGCCCTTTGCCATCGAAAAGGACAGCGCTGCGCCGCAGGTGCTCATCATGCACACCCATGCCACCGAAGACTACCGCCTTTCTGCCGGGCTGTGGTTCACCCCCGGGGACGGTGCCCGCAGCACCGACCGCAGCATCAATATGTGCGCGGTGGGGCGGGTGATGGCCGATACCCTCAATGCGGCGGGCATCTGCACCCTGCACGACGAGACCCTGAACGACTACCCCAGCTACACCGGCAGCTACGCCAACAGCCGGGCGGTGGTGCAGCAGTATCTGGCGCAGTACCCCAGCATCAAGGTGGTGCTGGACGTCCACCGGGACGCCATCGAGCGGGAAAACGGCACCCGCTGCGCCCCGGTGTGCAGCATAGACGGGCGGCAGGCGGCGCAGGTGATGATCATCTGCGGGTGCGACAACGGCACCAGCGTGCAGCTGCCCGCATGGCGGCAGAACCTGCGTTTTGCCGCTGCGTGGGAGCGCAGCATGGAGGCAAAATACCCCGGCCTTACCCGCCCGGTGCTGTTCAGCTACCGGTTCTATAATCAGGACCTGACCACCGGCAGTCTGCTGATCGAGATCGGTGGGCACGGCAACAACTTAAATGAGGCCCTGTACGCCGGATATCTGGCAGCACAGGGCCTCGCGGATGCACTATTAAGTTGAGGGTCAGCCGCCAAGGCTGGAGATCATGCTGCTCTTGGCAGACTGATAGTAGCTCCAGGCCTGATCGGCTATGGTCTCGGGCTGGTTATACTCCCGCAGCACGCTGCGCATCTCGCTGACCACCGAGGAGACGGCACTGTCGTAGGTGCTCTCCACCGAGGAAAGATGCTTGTAGGCGATGCTGACTTTATTGGCAAAGGTCCGCTGAGAGGCGGGCAGAGCGTGGTATTCATCCTTTGCGCTCTGGATGGCACTGCTGACATCCGACCGTGCAGAGGACTCCAGCGAGTACAGCTCGCTCATCAGCGACGAGATCTTGGCGTCGCACTCGGGGTTGGGCTCGGCGTAGACGTGACCGGAGTCCCCCGATGCGGAACCTTCCGCAGCGGTGGTCTCCCCGGCGCTTGGGGGAGAGGGGAACCAGTCGCCGAACAAAAACTCGTTGTACCCGGCAATGAATTCCTCTTTGGTGCAGCCGCTCAGCAGGGCTGCCAGTGCGCAGCTGACCACAGCGAGGGTCAGCAGACGGATGATGCGGTGTGTGTGCTTCATGATCTCCTCCAGAATCTGTTTTTGCGGAATACCGCTTTTTCCCATTTTATCAGAGAAAAGGCGTTCTGACAAGAAAAAACGCAGAATTTTCTCCGATGCCGCGCGGTAAGGTTGACAAAATGCCGCCAACGTGCTATTTTAAAACAACAAATGCAAGGAACGGGAAAAGTAGCGCGGGCCGTCCGGCCCAGAGAGTGCGGCACAGCTGAGAGCCGCGCCCGCACGCCGCGTGAACGAACACCCGGGAGCAGCAAACTGAACCGGCCTTTGCCGCAAGTAGGTGCGCCGCAGGTCCTGCGTTACCGGGACAGCGCTTACAAAGGAGCGCGTGAGCGACCGGACACTTCCGGTAATTCAGGTGGCACCGCGGACATTACAAGACAGCTTGTTCGCCCTGAACT
>OLOQ01003652.1_pt1 | contig 11014 bp, 9 predicted proteins | sample 1673101 | NCBI WGS metagenome assembly OLOQ01 (sample SAMEA3136754, study PRJEB25190) | human gut metagenome | biome: human gut; feature: human-associated habitat; material: faeces | place: Austria | collected 2013 | reverse complement strand
CTGCGCAATTTGCAGAACCCCGGCCAGACCTACCGTACCCAGACCACTTACGCCCAGCCCGGCGGACTGATGCGCTGGTGCTGGAGCATGATCCTGCTCAACCTGCTGTGCAACTGCTGCTGTGGCGGCGGCTGGGGCTGGCGGTTCCGGATGTAAGCGCAAAAAATGATATAAGGACAATTAAAAAAATCCCTCCCTGCCGGCGTGGCAGGGAGGATTGGACGTGTTCGCCTTCCTTGGCTTCCAGAAGTTCTTCAACACTATCTAAATATGGCATGGCGGTTCTCCTTCGTCTTAAATTAGCGCTTATAATTTGAGCGTATGTTCTCCCTATAAAAACTACTGTTCCATTCGCACCACTTGGCAGTTATCTAAATTTTTGTGTAAAAAGGATATTGTCGTCAAAATATCGATTGCTTCGTCTTCTTCGATGATCCATTTTATTTTGGGTGTATGTGCGGTCACATTTCTGACCATGCTGTTTATTCCTTTTAGCATGGAACAAAATCCCTTTTGCTGGCTTTTTTCACTCTCCGTCTGAAGGGTATTTAGCACAAGATACGGATTGGAAGTCGAAAACGCTTTATCATATAAAGCCGTGCCATCTTCCTTGAGGTTCGTCAACTGCCGAATCTGCTCTGCCAGACTTTTCGTTGCTTCAAATACTGCATGGAAGTAGTTTTCCTTCAGCAATTCTTCGGTGCAATATTGGAGCACCCGTCCATGCACACCACGCTGGCGCAGTTTTGGCAGGATGCTCTGTACTCTTTTCTGAGCATCATCAATGGTCTTTGCAACTGTTATTCTTTCAAACTGTCCATCCGCTCTGTACTGTATTCCACTAAACGAGAGTATCCCATTCAGCCTTGAGCGCCGGTCTTCAAAGGTATCTTGGTTCTGGACATAGTTCACTGGAGCCAGCACTTCCTGAATAAACCGCAAGATCGCATTTCCTGCTCTATCACAGTTCTGGCGTTCCGTAAACGCATATTCTAGCCGACGCCATTTTGTTGACAAACCACTATTATCCTGAATTCCAACACGAGTCAATACGCGACTTATTTCACCGCCAGTCATTATCTCATCGCCAAACAGGTGACTAAGCTGTGTGATTTGAGCGTTGGTAAATGAAATTACATCTGCCATAGCTTCTCCTATATCCAAGAAATGAAACTACTGTTATTTTTCTTTAACGTCCTTTATTGCTCAGTTCGTTCCCGGTCAATAGCCTTTCTCTCATAAGTCTTGCTATCCATGTCACAGATACACATCTCAAATCCAATATCCAAGTATATCGTTTTATACTTTAACTTTGATTCAATCCGTGATACCTCGTCAATCACGCTTTGTACGTAAGAATCCCACAAATATGTTGTGCTAACATAAACATAAAGCCCGTATGTGTCAAATTTTGCATATCCACCACCATTGAGCTTTTTAATTTTATCTCTAATAACCCCTATCAAATGATTTGGATCATTATCTGATTTTCCTAAAAGGCCGCCTACAATTTTATTGTCCTCAACTTTTAGTTCTCCACCTGCTTCTTCAAATTTGGCCAACTTTTTCGTTGCAATATCCGAATACGGAACATTCCATACCTCATCAAAAATACTTTCAGCCTTTTTCTCATTTTGATAGCAGTCTTGAACCACTTCAATTCCATACGAGTGAACTTCATCCTGCAAATCAGGCTTATCTGCGCATTTTAAGGTTTCGATTGGATAGTCAAAAAAATTTCCAAGTGTCAGGCGTGCCATTGCCTCAAGTTCATATTTTGACCTAATCACCACCAATTCCTCCTATGTTTTTCTCAATTAGAATCGCAGTGGAATTTCAGAATGGTTAATGGGAAGGTCCGTAATCCCTTGCTCACATAGCACAATCTTCAGCCCCTGCTTAACCTTTTCAAAATTAGAGGTCGGTGAAACCGTTATGCTCTGGAGATATTTTAAGTCAAAATCAATATCCACATAAGGCACCAGCATTCCCTGCTTCGCATACACCTTACGTTTATACGGCGTGCCATCTTCCGGATGACTGAGCTGATGAAATTCATTTGAGGCATCCTTCACACTCAAATTAAAAACAATCCTGCATTCTCGTTCATCCTCAAAACTTGGATGTTTGAAAAATGACCCCATCTTCAAAATACACTGTGCCATGCAATAATACAGGTGTTTTGTTGCTGGAAATGCGCCGTATGGCTTAAACGCATTGAAAATTTCTTTTAATACAGTCAATTGATCATCTTGATTATAAACAACATTTCCGTACAGAAAAACCAAAGATTTTGCTTTTGGGTCCACTAATCTTCCCCTGAAATTTTCAAGAAAATCGGTGGAAAATTGAAGGTTACACCCATCTCCTTGGGCGTAATAGTTCCACATGCTTAAACTATCTGCTTTGTACGAAAAAGACACCTGATAGCTTTGAAAAAGACTTGTATCAAACTCCTCAAGCGCACTATCCAAATACTCGCAAAAAGATTTTTTGGTGTTTCTCTTATAGATGCCATCTTCCCACGGCCATAGCTCATCAATTTTCTCTTTACAAAGAGAAAGGACATAAGTACCTTCACTCTTATCGTTCAGATATGCACGGTTGGTAAAGCGGAGCTGTTTGTTTTTAAGAATTATTTGAAGGGTATTCAACGAGGTATAGTGGTACAATTCATCCGGCTGTTTAAGATGAGACTGGTAATCAAAATTGTTGTATGTAGCTGTGATTTCTTTCAGCATCTTTTCTATATCCATAGTAAATCCTCATTTCACACCAGTGGGTGCTTCTTAAAATCCCAAGAGGTTTCAAACGAATTCCAGTCATTTTTTGATTCCAAAATACTATTATCAACAATTTCTTCAACACGGCTTTGATTTTCATCATGCCAATATCCAAGTAATGGAAGGTTTTCAACCAATCCAGTTGTCACATTTAGTGTTTCGCCCTGAATTTTAAGAAGTTCTTTAAAGATTTTGCTATTCAAAGATGCTATTAAAGGTTTCCAGTCATCTCCAAATAATGTAGGGGCCGCATCATTAAAGCCAAACCCTGCAGAGCGATATCTAAAGGAAGATGCCCCTTGACCCACTTTTCCCCATGAGACACCATCTTTATAGAGATACTGTATATTTTGCGGTCGAGAACGGAGACTTCCGTCTGGATTTCTATAGTTTTTTATACGATAGCCATCATTTTCCCAATCCATAACATACGTGCATCCCAAATACCACTTTCTGAACCCACCTGCTTTATCAGTTAAAATCCACCGCTTCCCAATTCCAATGGTCTCTTGCCGAACTTCCCAAAACAGTTTCAAAAAGACTTCATCATTTCGAGTTCCAACGCCTTCTTTAGCGACAAACTTCGTTTTTATTAACTTTCCTTTATATAGCTCTAAAAGGCTCTTCGGAACCCAGTACGCAGAAATAGGCATACCGGGCAACCATTTATAATCGTCTGTCACCGCAAATACATTTCTAATACTCTCTATGGGGAATTTTTTTGGCTCTCCGTTTATCAGATCTTCATTGGCAATATATGTATAACCTCCCCTAAACCCTTCTATTCTGCTATTACGAATAACAGTAGCTGCCGTACCAAATGCAATTCCCAAAACCATGCTTTCCATGTGAAGCAACGTAAAAATATCATAATTCAAAATAATATTCTCGCGCATTTTCTCAAAACTGGAAATAGACATCCACGATTGCATCGTAACCATTGAATTAAATCCAAATGGTTTTGTCGATTCATTCCAACGTTCAATACAAACTGCAAATAAGTCACTACGACTACGAGGATAGAATCGCTTAATATATTCGGAAAGTCTTCCATTCATTCCACCATTTCCCATATACGGCGGATTCGTCACCACAGCATCATATTTCTGGGACAGCATAATAGCCTGCTCAATGAGCTGTGCAACGGCATCCTTTGCGGCATCATACCACATAACCATATTGATGTCACCCGCCGTGGCGGCTGCGCTGGTCTCCCATGCTTCCTTCAAGCCCTCATAATTCAGCGGCTTGATCTGAAGGATGGAGCCGTACTCCTTGGCATCCACAAAGGCATCCAACAGATAGTTGAGGGTATCCCGGTGCTCCTGCGAATTGAGGAAATTGCCCATTTCGTGCTTATAGGCACCGCCCAGCCAGTTGGACTCCTGAATGTCGTACACTCTGGGCTGGGGGATATTGCTGCGGCTGAAGAAATTGCTGTCGTACTCGCGGGCCTTCATCATCACGGAGAAATAGGCAAACTGCGCCGCGCGCTTGTCGATGTCCAGACCAAAGAGGTTGTTTTCCAGAATGGAGCGCACGGCCTCCCGCTTGGAGTAACCGTTGTCCAGATAGATCTGCATCAGCACGTCAAACAGGTAGCAGAGGATATGGCCGCTGCCCATGCAGGGGTCGATGACCTTCAGCTGCTCCGGCTCCATCTTTGCATACTGGGCACGGATGTCCTTCAGCTGCTGTTCCACCTGCGGCTCCTGCGGGGCCTCGTCCAGATAATACTTCCAGTCGGATTTATCAAAGGTGGGGTGGCCCTCGTACCACAGACGGCCAAGGCTGTTCTCCACCATATAGCGCACGATCCAGTCCGGGGTGAACAGCTGGGTCGCCGCCGGGATGTTCTGCTTGCTGATCTTGATGTTCTTTTTCAGGTCGGCAAACACCTTGTCCTTGGGTTCGGTGTTGTAGTACTGGTACATCCAGCCCATGATCTGCACCTGACCCATCGGCTTGCCGTCCTCGTCGGTGGCGTGGATGTCAAACCAGCGCTCGTCCACTTCGTTGACCAGACGGTAGACCACGCCGTTGGGGTCGTTGAAGCTAAGCACGATCAGCAGCTCGGAGAAGCTGTTGCTGCCGTCCAGATCTTCAAACAGCCGGGGCAGGATGCGGCTCAGGTCGTTGCACTGCTTGAAGAACACAAAACGGAACAGATCATCTTCCTTGTTGGCATCCTGCAACTCGAAGATGCGCTTTTTTTCGTCCTCGGTAAACTCCAGATCGCCGGAGAAAGGTGCCTTGACCAGATCAGGCAGTTTCTGCCCGGTGATCTCGCTGGAAAGCACCCGCACCGGGAGATAGCGGTTGACCTCCATAAAGCGGATGGCGATCAGCCGGTTGAACCATGTATAGGCGATCTCCTCGATGAACTGTTCCAGCTCCTTTTTCGGCTCATCGGCGGTATAGAAGCCGCGCACATGGGCAGCAAGGTTCTTATACTGGTTCACAGCCCGCACGCCACGAATGGTTTGGACATTGCCGTTGCCAAGGTCAAACACCAGCTCCTTGTCCGTGCTGGTCTGCGGCTCCACAATGCCTTTTTCGGTAATGCCGTAGCGCTCCAGCTGAAACGTCACATCCGCGATCAACTTGCGGCGTGCTTCCACCGCAAATTTCTTGATGGGTGCCTTTTCCATAATGTTCCTCTTTTCGTTGTTCTTCTTACCAGATATCCACGTTCAGGGTATCGCCATTGTCCAGCTTCTGCTTCAGGGCATGGCGCAGCTTTTCAATATAGGCATCCAGCTCGGCAGAGTTGTTGATCTGCCACGAGGCCGGGGTCACGTCCTGAATGCTCACGGTCACACGGCGGCGCACCGGAGTGGGAGTGGCAACCTTTGCAGGCGCAGAGCCACCAGCCGGGCGAGCTGCCGGGGTAGCAGGCACCGGCGGATGTGTTGCCTCGTACTGGTCGATGGTGTTGATCCAGTTGATTTTTGTCCGATTCGCATCCAGTTTTGCCAATTCGAGATCGCCCAGATTATTGGTGCTGCAAATCTTTTCCAGCGCATCGTCCCGCTCTGCGATTACAGAGGACCAGTAGTGCTCCTTGCAGCGAAGCGTATTCAGATGCTGAAGAACACGTCCATAGCAGTCCGCCACATAGTCTTTTACCGGCTCGGATTTACGATCCAACAGCTCACGGTATTTTTCCTGAAATGTCGTATGCAAAACCGCCAGATTCCGAATCTTGTCATACGGCTCTGCCATGCTCAGAATCTTACGCATTCCTTCCGCAGCGTTCTTTACTTCACCGTCATCAATGCGGCTTTGATTGCGCATGTAGAGTTCCACAGCATCGTGTGCCTCACGGAATACCTTGATCTGCCCGGCGTTGAAGAAGTCCCGCAGGGATTCGTAAGTTTCCTTGAAGTCCTGATAATCCTCCTGTGCATTTTCCAGTGCCGTGTAGAAGGATTCCGTCGTGGTGGGGTCGATCAGCGAGGTCATCAGGGCAATGCCCACATTCACAGTTCTTTTACCGGGGAGATACGGTTCCTCCCGGTAGGTAGCCTGCTGTCTGCGCAGCTCTTCCCTCAGATCAGTACACTCTTTTTTCAAATCCGCCATCAGCTGTTCGTCATCGTCCGAGGAAACGCCCTTTTCAAACAGGTCGCGCATCATATCACGGACAAGACGCTTCTGCTTATCGGTGGCGTGCTTGCGAATGTCGCACAGCAAACGCTCCTGCGACTCCACTCTGGTGAACAGACGCTGGAACTCCTGCGCGTTCCGGCTGGAAAGGCTGAGCTGCTCATGGTTCATGGTCAGCGTCAGGATGCCATCTGCAAACAAGCGTGCAACCAGCCACTCCACATCCACCGGCAGGAAACCATACGGTTCCTTTGTAAAGATGCCCAGCAGCGTTTTCAGCGAGGTCGTCACCGTTCTCGATAGAGAATTGCGCTCAATACGGGTACGGACATCGTCCAAGGCGCGGCTGTTTCCGGTACCGTCACCGCCAAGCCGCATCTGCCCGGCATCTGCAAACAGTTTGCCGATATCCTGCTCCGAAACCGATTTGTCAATGTCCGTCAGGTGGTTGAACAGGCGTTCCACCTGCTGCTTCAGGGCATCATTCAAGCGTGTCTCAAAGTCGCGGGAGCCACCGGACAGCTTGGAGCCGTACACATAAATATCCGCTTCCGACAGTGCCTGCTTCAGGAACACCTTGACATTCTGGCGGCGTTCTTCCACTTCTTCCTGCTTTGCCTCGCAGATAGCACGATACTTCGTGATGCGACCTGCGGTGCCGCTGCGCAGATAGTTCTGAATTTGCAGCATCATGCGCAGCTCGTTGTTCAGGCGGGTATCGTCATGCAGCTGCACAAAAATGGTGTGGTCGCCGCTTTCGCCGGAGGACAGCATCTTCAGGCGGGCTTCATCTGCATCATCGCCACGGGAGGTGATGATTTTGACTGTAATGCTGTTGTCCGGGCGAGAAAGGGCATCATAGCCATCAATTTTCCGATTGAAACCGAAGGAATAGCGGCCATTCAGATACGGATAACGGTACTTGTCCGCGCGGTAGTTTTCATCAAAGATCAGCGTTGCAAGCTCGCGGTTCATTTCGGAATCTTCCGGCCGACGGCTCGCAATTTCTCTGTTGACCTCCTGTTCCTCATTGGTCAGGAAGACATAGTTGTCACCTAGATTCTGTACCAACTGCTCCTGAACCAGCTTTTTCAGAGCCGTTTCCAACCGGTTTTCCAGCTGATAGCGGTCCTCGTTCATCCGGGATGCCATCAGGGTAGCAATGTTTTGTACCGTAGGCTTATCAAACTCCCGCACATTCTTGATCATGAACAGGACCTTGAGCACCTCGACCTCAAAGCAGGTTTCTGCATGGTCTGGGTTCAGCGAATTGTTACGCTGTGCGTTGGTAATAGCAATGGCAGTTTCGTGGTCCACCAATGCAGACAAGCCCTGATAGAATGCGTTGAACGGAACGAGGATGCCTTCTTCCTGATCCTGAAGGCTCTTGGCGGTGCTGAGATACATACTCAGCATGGAGCGTTCGCCATAGGAGCTGTTTTTGCCGGGACTGCTGAACAGACGGACAGCATCCAGCACCTTGCCCAGCAGATTGAACTGATAGGGAACAAAGGGGTACACCTCTGCAAAATCGGCCGCATTCTCGTACAGTTTCATTTCAGGCATATCGCCAGAGAACTTGAGCAACGTATCAAGGGCATCTGACTTTCTGGGATAAAACGTTTCCAGTTCAGCCTGCGCTTCTGCATTCTTTTTCAGGATACGCTTCTTGACAACTTCCGCCACATCGCTGGACGACAGAGACAACCGGGTATCAAAGCGGCCCTGAATCTTGGAGAAGTCTACGTTATTGACGACCTGAATTTTATCAATGGCTTCCTGTGCGGTGACCAGAATCCACGCTTTGCCATGGCACTGAACTGCCAGATCATGCTCCAGCGTCTGAAGATCCAGCATCATATTGGAGTCATCGCCGATATACTGACCAACCTCATCCACGCAGAAAACCACATGATGATCGTTGCCCTTACTTTCAATATGTTTACGGACGAGCTTGGCAAAATCTTCTGTGCTGATGCTGTATTCTTCGCCCACACGGTCACACCAGCTGCGGGCAGACTCCTCACTCATCACGCCCTGCTCAACCAGTGCCTGCACAAACGAATCCTGTGCAAGGTCGATGCCAGCCACAGCATCATCCCAGCTGCTGCCTTCCAGTTCTTCGACACGGCCACGGAAATTTTGCAGCTTTCCCTCAGAATCCAACTTCCTCTCCAGATCTGCCATGCGGGGATACTGGTAGGAATAACCCAGCTTTTCGTTGAATGCCCGCAGAAAGACCATGGTGATCACATCGCGTGCAGCGGCACTACTGGTGCGGCTCTTGGAGGCAATATCGAACAGGATCACGTCCGTGCTGACACTTTCTGCTGCGCGGATGTCTGCCAGAACCTTCGGGTCCGTAATCTTATCGTCCTCGATAAAATATTCCAATGCAGGCTTGCCTGCAACTTCTTTGTCGCTGATCAGGTAAGACAGCATCTTCAGGAAGTGAGATTTACCACTTCCAAAGAAGCCGGAAATCCAGACACCGATACGATCAGTATCTGCGCCAATGCCTCGGTGGTAATTGGAAAAGAATGCGGCAAAATGTTTCTGAAGCTCCTGTGTCACAACATATTCCTGAAGTTCCAACTTAACAGTTGCATCATCAACCTGACCGGGCTTGACCACCGGTTTGATTTCGCGGTTGATCGATTTTGCAAACATCTGACCAATATTCATGTCAGTTCCTCCTACACATCCATATCAGATAGGCTTCGCACGGTAATTATTGCCATCCTTCACATCGCCGAACAAATACAGGTAGCCATCTTCGTATCGTCCCGGAAACATCATCAGAACGATTCCCTGTGCAAGCCGGTCATGCAAGTCATTCAGAATTTTATGGGAACGCAAAAGTGGGTAGCATTTTCCGACACCGGTCAACAGGATAACAGCATTGTCCTGTGGGATGCGCTTCACAATGTAGTCCAGCATAAGGTCCATCGGTCGTCCGATCTGCAAAACACTGTTCGCCGCATTCACCACGCGTGTCATGCTGCCGGTCCGCATCTCTAGGTCTTCGTATTTTTGCAGGGGATGCTTTTCAATCAGCAGTTCCGCCATGATTTTATAAAGATCAAATTCTACGACCGGGCGATGTGCCTGCTGCAAAAGTTTGATTTCATCCTTTGTCCACTGCCGGACACGCATCTCATCCTTTGGGTCATAGCTGAACACATAGTACCCCGCTTCACCGCCAAGTCCTGCGTTTGGCTCTCTGGAAATGTCATGCAAAAATTCATCGAGTTTGCTCAGTTTTTGATCTGTGTTCATTCATCTGCTCCTGCGATTGCCATCAGATAGGCGTTCATGTCATGTGCCTTCAGGTACTGCTTTAATGCAGAGCTGGGCAGAGGCGGCACCATCTTGTCGCCAGCAAGAAGTCCTGCATCGTTCAGCAATTTACGGTAGGTCTGTGTCAGCTTGCGAATGGTCGTGTCTTTCCACTGAGCAATTTCCTCAGACTCGTTCTGCATCAAGCGAAAGAACGCAAGCACATCGCTCGACTCCAAAGATTCAGCTCCAACAATCAGCTTATCACGGTATACTCTGTACATGAAGGTGAAGAAAAGTTTGTCGTCTGCCATAATAGACAGCAGAACCATCATTCTCTGCACCATAACAGATTGCTGTCCGAAAAGTTCCTGCCAATCCTGATCAAACTGTGTCACCCGACGCGAAACACAATTAAGAATTTCCTTTACACGGTACTCCTTGGCTGCGGAAAACAGGTGCTTCTCAAAAGCACTGCTCCTGATTTCGTCTGCCGATGAACCGTTCAAAAGTTCATTAACATAGGCTTTATACTCATAGAACCAGAAGGGCTTTGATACCAATCCGGCAGTATACTGATCCTGTCTCTTTTTGCTGCTCATAAAACACCATCACTTATATAATGTACAATTATATTTAAGTTTATCGTTTATACGAAGCTTTGTCAATTCATAAAGTAGCTAAATTATCCTCAATTGATAGACATTCTGCACAAAACAAATCTCGCAAAACTCAGCAAATCGTTTCAGATGTTCCGAAGTTCGTGGAGCAGCGAAGTTCTCAGTTATCCTCTCAAAACTCTTCTGCATCTTCCACGCTATCAAACTCATCTGCGTGTTTTTCTGCAAATTCCTCAGCGGAAGAACATTCCTGAACATCGTCAAACAGTACTTCCCGATTTGCCTTTGAGTCCCCAGCAGCTCCCGTACCAACGGGATTGAAAAAGCTCATGTAGCCGATAAAATCAAACAGACCTTTATTGAATTTCATTTGAACGACCTCCTTCAATTTTCTTCGTTCAGTCCCAGCACCTGTGCCACAACCTCGTCATGCCCAAGGAAGTAGTCCTCGATCAGGTCCCAGCGCTGTTTGGTGGTCAGATCGCTGGTCAGGAAAGCAGTCATCATTTCTTCTGCATCCGCATGACGGCGGTGGATCTCGGCCAATTGCTGGTTCTTGTAGCGGCGGTCCTCCGACAGGCTGCGGATCTTCTGCGGGTCATTGACACGGACGAAGATTTCCAGATTCTGTCCGCCGCGCACTTCGTAACTAGCCAGACCGAAAATCTCCAGCACGGCCAGCAGACGCATTACCGGGTTCTGCTTGCCGCCGATGGTCGCAGG
>OLOQ01003644.1_pt1 | contig 11033 bp, 7 predicted proteins | sample 1673101 | NCBI WGS metagenome assembly OLOQ01 (sample SAMEA3136754, study PRJEB25190) | human gut metagenome | biome: human gut; feature: human-associated habitat; material: faeces | place: Austria | collected 2013 | reverse complement strand
TATTTTCCATCAAAACTTGCAAAATTAAGTGATGATCCGGAAGAAGGATATTTTCAGGGAAATATCATCTCGATCATTTACAAGGGAGATCATTATAATTATCGAGTTTTAAGTGAGAATAAAGTAGAATATTCGGTTGATGATGAAGATTTATGGAATATCGGTGACTTTGTCAGTGTAGTAGTTCCAGAAGATGCCATGGTATTTGAGAGTGTTTCGGAGGATGCAGAATGAAAAATGATAGACTAAAAAGCATTCTGGGCATTCCGTATTTCCTATTTCTAGTCATTTTTGTTGTCTGTCCAGTATTGATCTTGCTGTATTATGCATTTACCAATGGAGCGGGTGAGTTTTCTCTTGCGAATTTTACATTGTTTTTTACAGACAGTAAAGCAATCGGAACTTTGATCTACAGTGTGATGGTTGCTGTCGTGACAACGATCGTCTGCCTTTTGATCGCATATCCAGTTGCGTATCTTCTTGCAAAGGGAGAATTCCGGCGAGGGAATGTTTTATTAATGTTATATGTAATGCCTATGTGGATCAACTTCACTTTGCGTATCACGGCATTAAAAGAAATCTTAACATTGATCGAAGGAAATCTTGCATTTCATCCATTCCTAAATACCGTGATCGGTATGACTTATGATTTTCTCCCATTTATGATCCTGCCAATCTATAATACGATCGCGAAGATCGATCATAGTTATATTGAAGCAGCAAAAGACCTTGGTGCAAAGTCTTACCGCGTATTTTTACGAGTGATCCTACCATTGTCTATTCCTGGAATCATCAGTGGGATCACGATGGTATTTCTTCCATCTATGACGAATTACGTTGTGCTTGATATGATGTATAACAGCACATATATTATGGGTAGTCTGATTGGAAGTTATTTCAGTGCATATGACTGGCACAATGGCTCAATGATAGCACTGATACTTCTTGTTATTATATGTATTGTCACTCTGGTTTCGGGTGATAAAGAATCAGAAAATGCTGGAAGAGGAGGACTTGTATAATGAAGAAATTTCTGAAATATATGATTATATGCATTGTCCTTTTGTTCATGTATATTCCAATTCTTGTGCTTGCAGTATACAGTTTTACGGATGCCGCTAATATAGGAGCAATACATGCATTTTCAATGCATAATTATGTAACACTTTTTACGACTCCGGAGCTTATTAATATGATAATCGGTTCTGTGCTGCTTGCTGTTGGAAGTGCTGTACTTGCAACAATACTTGGAACAACAGGTGCTATAGGTGCATTTTATTCAAAGGGAAAAGTAAAAGGAGCAATGTCAGTTCTTAATCAGGTTCCTGTTGTCAATGCAGATGTAGTTACAGGCTTTTCTATCTGTATTCTTCTTGTAGTTGTATTAGGTGTCAGTAAGGATACGTATATTCCTCTTGTTGTGGGACATGTTATACTGAGTGCACCGTTCGTATATCTGGCTGTTGTTCCTAAATTAAAACAGATGGATCCAAGTCTGTATGAAGCAGCACTTGACCTTGGTGCAACACCTGTGTATGCACTTTTTAAGATAATAATACCTCAGATTGCTTCCGGCATAGCATCAGGATTTGTTATGGCAGTTACATTATCACTGGATGATTATTTCGTTGCAACATACACTAAGCCTGCAACATTTGACACAATAAGTACTTATGTTGTTAATGCAACCAAGGGTTCACAGACTGATATTAAGACTGCTTTGTGGGCTTTATCTACAATAATATTCCTTATTGTTATTGTAGTTGAGATAGCAATTAATCTTGCACCAGCAAGAAAAGCTGTACGAGAGGAGGCTGGAGCTGATGAATAAGATTATTGGAAAGATAAATGTGTTAATACTTTCAGTTTTAATGATAGTAATCGGTACAGCAGCAGTAACAGGAGTATTTAATACAAACCGTCTTACAGCGGTGGCAGCAGACGATACAATCATACTCCGTGTGTGCAACTGGGAAGAATATATTGATACCGGAGACTGGAGTGATGATGATATAATTGACCTTGAGAGCGGAAGCATAAAGGGTGAGAATTCGATAATTACTGATTTTGAGAACTGGTACTATGAGAATTATGGCAAGAAAGTTAAGGTACAGTACAGTTGTCTTGGAACTAACGAGGAACTGTACAACATGCTTACTCTGGGTGATGATTACGATGTAATCTGTCCTTCAGAATATATGATAATGAAGCTTATGGCAGAGGACTGGCTTGAGCCATTTTCAGATGATTTCTATGATACATCGATTGCTAATAATTACTATGCTAAGGGTGTATCTCCATTTATCAAGAAAACATTTGACGAGAATAAGATTAATGGTGAGTCATGGAGCCGCTATGCTGCAGGATATATGTGGGGTATAACAGGAATCGTGTACAATCCTGATAAGGTGACAGAAAAAGAAGCATCTACATGGACGATAATTGATAACAGCAAATTCAGACGTCAGATAACGATTAAGGATAATGTAAGAGATTCCATGTTTGCAGCTGTTGGTGCAATTAAGTCAGACAAGTTAAAGTCAGTGTCATTTATAAACAGTCCTGATTATCGTGAAAGACTTGCCGAGGAGATGAATGATACTTCTGAGGCAAATGTGGACAGGATTCAGGAGTATCTTCAGTCAGTTAAGAATAATGCCTATTCATTCGAGACTGACAGTGCCAAGACTGATATGATAACAGGAAAGGTAGTCGCAGGTTATCAGTGGTCTGGAGATGCTGTATATACTATGGACCAGGCTGACGAGGATGATTTTCAGCTTAATTTTGCAGTACCTGAAGAATGTACTAACCTTTATTTTGACGGCTGGGTAATGTTAAAGTCTGGAATTAATGGCAATTCAGAGAAAAAGCAGGCAGCACAGAGCTTTATTAACTTTCTGTCAAAACCTGAAAATGCTGTAAGAAACATGAGCTATATTGGATATACATCAGTTATATCAGGTGGTGATAGTGATGTTGTATTCGACTATGTAAAGTGGAACTATGGAGCAGATGAAAGTGATACAGATGTTGTAGATTATCCTCTGGGATATTTCTTTTCAGGTGATTCTGATGATGAAAGATATATACTTAAAGTTCCAGAAGAACAGACATACAGACAGTTATCAGCACAGTATCCTACGCAGGAGGTTATGGATAGAAGTGCCATTATGCAGTATTTTGATGCTGAAGAGACAACAAGAATTAATCAGATGTGGATTAATGTAAGATGTTATAACATTAAGAATGTTCCTGTGTGGGTATGGGTTCTTGCAGGTATTATTGTCGTGGCTTTAATAGCATTATCTGTAAAACTTAAGATAAATAAGAAATATTATTAATAAGCATTTGATTATAAATTGACAAATAACCAAATGTTGCTATTATATATGTCAGACAGAATGAATCTGTATGACAGTGCAAAGGAGCACAGAATTTCTGAGAAATCAGAGGTTCTGTGCTTTTTCTTTTTGCAGAATGGAGGAAATTATGGCAACAGAATCAAGTATTATGGACTCTAACAGTTTTAAGGAAGAATATGCATCTATGTTAAGTCCTAAAACAAGGGAAATGATTAGTAAGAGAGAAAAATACCTTGGAGGTGCTTACAGACTTTTTTATAGAAAGCCACTTAACATTGTCCGTGGAGAAGGAGATTATCTGTGGGATGATGAAGGTAACAAATATCTTGATATGTATAACAATGTAGCTGGTGTAGGACATTGTAACCCTGCTGTTGTAAATGCAGTTACAGAACAGATGAAAACGCTTAATACACATACAAGATATCTTCATGAAAAAATTCTTGATTACAGTGAAGAACTGCTTGCACTTATGCCTGATGAGATTAATAAGATAATGTATATGTGTACAGGTTCAGAAGCTAATGACCTTGCACTTCGTGTGGCAGAAGCCTATACGGGTGGTACCGGTATAATTATCACACAGGAAGCCTACCACGGAACAAGTGCATTAACATCAGGCTGTTCACCTTCACTTGGAGCCGGTCAGCCATTACTTCCTAATGTAAGGCTTATAACAGCACCAGATTATTACCGTCATGGTGGAACACCAGAAGAATTCACAGCATGGTATGCGTCAGAGATGCAAAAGACTATAGATGAATTAAATGAGGCAGGATATAAGTTTTCTTGTTTCCTTGCTGATTCAATATTCTCATCTGATGGTATATATCCTGACCCTGTAGGATTCTTAAAAGCAACAGTAGATGTTGTACATAAGAATGGCGGAGTATTTATAGCAGATGAGGTTCAGCCGGGATTTGCAAGAACCGGACAGGCATTCTTTGGATTTGCGAGACACGGAATTGTCCCTGATATGATAACAATGGGTAAGCCTATGGGTAACGGAATTCCAATCTCAGGACTTGCTGCAAAGGAGGATGTGCTTGCAGCCTTCAGCGACAAGCTTCCTTACTTTAATACATTTGGTGGTAATCCTGTATCAATTGCAGCAGCTCAGGCTGTTCTTAAATATATTAAGGATGAGAATCTTCAGGAACACTGTAAGAAAGCAGGAGGAGCACTTCTTAAGGCACTTAAAGAGGTACAGGAGAGACATCCTGAATCAGTAGGTGATGTAAGAGGTGCAGGTTTGTTTTTAGGATTTGAATTCGTAAAGAATGATGGTAATAAGACACCTGATAAGGATATGGCGTTGAATGTAATAGAGATGTTAAGAGATGAGCATATTCTTACATCAGTTATAGGCCATTACGGAAATATCTTAAAGCTTCGTCCACCAATGGTATTTTCAGAGAACGATATTGACTGGTTTGCAACATCTCTGGATAAATGTATTACAAAGCTTGAAAATAAATAAATTGAAAAAATCGGACACAGACATTAACATCTGTGTCTGTTTTTTGCTTAAAACAAGAATTTTACACAAGATTTACAAGACAATTATTGTAAGTTTACCACATAGGGATATAGTAATGACAATTCGTTGCACAACAGTATACGAATAAATATATCTCATTATGTGGAGGAAAAAATGAAGAGAAGTAAGAATTTATTAAGAAAAGGTGCAGCACTTGCTGCAATGTCAACAGTTCTTGTAAGTCAGGCACCACTTATTAATGCATTTGCATATGGTGAGGCGGATGTAAGTCAGAGTACATTCAAGCAGGATACAGATAATTCAGCTGATTTCCAGAACTGGCTTTCTAATGTATGGCAGGGAGGAGAAAAAGCTTATGCACAGACTGAAAATGTAGCTTTAACTCCAGGTTCAGATGCGGCAGATCTTAATTTTTCATGGTATTCAGCTGGAAAAGGAACACCGGCAGTAAAGGTATGGAAGGATGGTTCAAAGTCATCAGCCAAGGTTGTAACAGGTAATGCAGAGGCTATCAGTGCTGAGAACTGGCAGGGAAAGTCATACAGTGCAGCCAATAAGGTAAACATAGCTGATTATTTTGAAGAGAACACACAGTATCATTACCAGTATACAGACAATTACACAGGAGATGACAGTATATGGTCTGCTGAGTATGATTATACAACTAAGGCAACGGATAAGTTTTCAGTTATTCTTACCGGTGACCCACAGGTTGGTGCTTCAGGAAGCAGTTCAGATAAATCAGCTAATGATGCCAGTGTTGCAAGAGATGCATACAACTGGAACAAGACAATGCAGCAGGCATTAAAGACATGTCCAGATGCATCATTCCTTTTGTCAGCAGGTGATCAGATTAACCAGTCTGGTGCAGCTAAGGATGATGATAAAAAGACAAGAGAGAGTGAGTATGCAGGATATCTTTATCCATCAGTATTCAGAAGCCTCCCAATCGCTGCCACAATTGGTAACCACGATATGGCTGGTGCAGATTATTCAGCACATTTTAACAATCCTAATTCAGAGGATAAGTTAGGAAGTACAGCAGCAGGAAGCGATTTCTATTTCAATTATGGAGATGTGTTATTCATATCATTAAACAGCAATAACCGTAATCAGGAGGAACACAGAACATTTATGAAAAAAGCTGTAGCAAGCAACCCTGATGCAAAGTGGAAGGTTGTAATATTCCATAGTGATATCTATGGTTCAGGACAGCCACATGCAGATACAGATGCTGCTACTAACAGAATTGTATTTGCACCATTAATGGATGAATTTAACGTTGATATATGTCTTACAGGACATGACCACACATTTTCAAGAAGTTATCAGATTCTTGATGGAAATGTAGTTGACTATGATATAAGCAGCGGTTCGGTAACTAATCCGGATGGAACTCTTTATATAACAACAGGTTCAGGCTCAGGTTCTAAGTACTACAATCTGCTTAACTACACACCATACTACATTGCAGAGAGAACTAATGCATGTCTCCCATCATTCTCAACAATTGATTTTTCGAGCGGCTCACTTACCATCAAGACATATGACTACAATGGTAATAAATATGCGGATGATTTTACAATCAATAAGACTAATACAGATATGTCAGTGGATGAGGTTATTAATAATGCAGAAGCTTTAATTAATGGCACAGAGGTTAATTATACAGAAGCCAGCATGAATTCTCTTAAAGATGCTCTTTCAGCATTAAAGAAGATTAAGGCAGCATATACAACAGACAAGGATCCAATGCTTGCAGATATCGTAAATAATTATGGTAAAGATACTGACAGAGTGTCAGGATATGGTTCTGTAAAGAATGCAGCAGATAAGTCAACATCTGAAAGTGGAAAGAGTGTTAACAGATTTAAGAAGGGTGTATCAACACTTCTGGACAAGACTATATACATTCAGGCACAGGAAGGTGCACAGGCACAGCTTGCGGATTATAAGTCTGAGAATGCACCTAAGATTGATGCCAAGGCATTAGAGGATGCAAAAACTGCAGTTGTTAATGCAATTAATGCACTTACTGTACAGGAAGATAACAATACTGTAACAGAACCATCTGCACCGGCAGATAATACTTCAACCAATTCATCAGCTGATAATGGCAAAGCTCCACAGACAGGAGATAACATGCTTGCAAGAGTATATGCTTGTATGGCTGCCGCCGCAGCAGGTATCGGCGCTGTTATAGTTGGAATCAGAAAGAAGGAAGACATTTGCGAAAGATAATAGACACATTTGGTAAATACCTTGTTGTGGCACTTATTATGATTGCGATGTTTCTATTCTACACAAGTGTAGAAAGAAAACCACTGCTTGCCAAAGACAATACTAAGTTTGTTAAGGCAGTGGTTATACAGAATGATAATGAAGACCTTCAGGCTGCCGCTGACTTAGAAAGTGGCGACAGCCAGGAGGTTGTTTTACGTATTAAATCAGGAAGCCACAAGGGAGAAGAAGTAAAAGCGTACAGTCTTAACGGATATCTGTACGGAGCCAACTGTAAGGTTGGAACAAGGGTAATAGCTAATATAAGTGAATATAATGGAAATCTCTCAGCCAATGTATATAATTATGACCGTGAACCGGAGATAATTGCGTTATTAGCAGCATTTTTCGGACTTATGTGGCTGGTTGGAGGAAAGAAAGGTTTCAATTCAGTACTCGCACTTATATTCACATTTGCAGTTGTAGTAATGATGTATATTCCGATGATGTATATAGGTGTTTCACCATTTATTGCAGCTACATTATCAGTTGTCATAATTACGCTGATAACATTTATTCTACTGGCAGATTTTCAGAAGAAATCAATTGGCGCTATGCTTGGTACAATAGCCGGAGTGGTTGTATCAGGTCTTATAGCACTTGTTTTCGGACATTTTGGACATGTAACAGGATACAATGTTGACGATATAGAGAACCTTATATATGTAGGCCAGAATTCAAAGCTTGACATAGGCGGAATGCTGTTTTCTGGAATACTGATTGCATCGTTAGGAGCTGTAATGGACGTTGCAATGTCAGTTTCATCATCATTACATGAGATTAAAGAAAACAGACCTGACATATCAGCAAGGGAAATATTCCGTTCAGGAATTAATATTGGACGAGATATGATAGGAACAATGTCTAACACACTTATTCTTGCTTATGCAGGAGGAAGTCTGGGACTTGTCATGATAATATACGCATATTCATACCAGATGCACCAGATTCTTAACATGTACTCGGTTGCAATTGAGATAATGCGTGGAATATCAGGAACAATGGGCATAATACTTACAGTGCCGATAACTTCATTGATAATGTCAGTTCTGCTGACACAGAAAGGGAAGAAGTAAGATATGAGCTTGCCGTGATGTGAGTTGGATTTCTGGCTTTTTGAGTCAGAAACCTACTAGAAATGACTTGCGCGATATTGTAGTAGGTCTTTAGAAGGAAGCTTATAAGATGAGAAGAGGCAGAAACCTACTAAGTGGGCAAATATATCAAGTTTAGTATGCTTTTTTCAGTTGAAATGCATCTATTTTGGAGAATAATTGCTGGGAAAAGCCTACTAAAATGTATCTGGATAATGAATGAGTGGGTTTAATGGTTGAAATCAACGTATTAAGTTGGAAAATATACCTACGAAATCGAGAATTTACAGGCGTTTAGTGGGTTTTCTCCAACAAACTGTTGCCAACAGGCTATCAATCAATTCATATTAATTAACAGATATGCTTTAACAGAATAAAATGATATAATATTCCCAGAAACTAATGCATGTAGTTAAGGGGGATTTATGTCAGATACAGTATTAATAGAGGAAGAAAAAGATATAGAACATATAGCAGCCATCAAAGTAGCCGTCATCAGAAAAAAGATGATGGCTGCTTTTTGTGTTATGGCAGGAATTGCTATACTTATAATTGCTGTTACGACTGGATTTTATGAATTAAAATTCAGGGCACTGGCAGCAGGCTTGTATAACATAGATGAAAAATCAGGAGAATATCTGATAGATATGATGTTTTATAACAGGTATTCATTGAGTGATGTATCAAAGTATAAGAACGTAGTCAAGGAGTGCGGCTATACAGAGAATGGTGCATCATATATGTATTATAGAAGTGGTCAGTGGATAATTGCAGTGGCAGGAATAATTATAATTATAGTTGTAATGGCAGCATGTATAAGGATGATTGTAAAAATCGGACATAATGATATCTATTCATATGTTATTAATCTAGATACAGAGAACCAGCAATTAAAGAAAAAACAGAAAGCAGATGAAAGATTTCTTGTTGAGCGTAATGAGAAACTGCAGAATTTTACAGAGAATATTGCACATCAGATTAAGACACCTCTTACTGCACTCAGTCTTGCATTAGACAGATTAGAGGAGAGCGGTGAGAACAGGGAGCTTCTTGAAAGATGTTTTGAACAGATTGAAAGAATCAGGTCATTTATAAGTAAGCTGATGACAATAAGCAGAATGGAAGCAGGCAAGATAATCATGACAGAGCAGGACATTAATGTGAACAGCATGCTTTGTGATGTTGTGAACCAGCTTCCTAAGAATGACTGCAATATAACGGTGGAATGTGATGACAAAGACTATTGCATCAATGCTGATGAAGAATGGATAAGAGAAGCATTTATCAATATAATACAGAACAGCAGCGAGTTGTGCGATAAGGTTGAAGTTAAAGCTGCATGCCGTGATGACAAATGTATAGTCAATATTAAGGATAATGGAAGTGGATTTGAAGAGGACCGGATACCGTATGTATTTGACAGGTTTGAGACAACGGGAAGTGCTGCCGCAGGGCATGCCGGTATAGGACTTAACCTGTCCCGGCTCATTATTGAAGCACATCATGGAACCGTAGATGTGCGTAATAACGAGGACGGAAAGGGTGCTGTTATAAGGGTACAGATACCAAGATATGTTCTTAAGAGAAAGGCTGAATTGTAAGATACGTGTAAGGTTAGTGCATTACAATATAGAAAATGTACTGTCTGGGAGGGAATATGACCAAGATACTTATATTGGAAGATGATGATTTTATAAGGCAGCAGCTTGCAGGAATATTACAGGAAAAAGGATATTTAGTTGTGGAAGCGGCAAGCGTAGGACAGTTTAATAATATATATGAACAGGAAGAAGCTGTAATAGATGTATTCTTGTTAGATGTATATCTGCCTGATGGCAATGGATTTGATGTCTGCAGGAAGATAAGAGAACACGGAAGTCAGATAATAATATTTTTAACATCGTGTGATGATGAAGACAGTATTATTAAAGGACTTGACTGCGGCGGTGATGACTATGTTGTGAAGCCGTTCAGGGTTGCGGAGCTTGTATCAAGAATAATGGCTAATGTTAGAAGAATATCAGGTGGCACAGACATTTATAAAGATGGAACTCTTACAGTAGACTTTAAGAATAAGTCAATTATTCATGCAGATAAACAGATATGTGTGTCTCCGACAGAATTTCATGTATTAGAGATACTTATAAACAACAAGGGACTTATTGTAAGAAGAGATACATTTTTTCAGAAAATGTGGGACAGATACGGAACATTTGTAGAGGATAATACGCTGACAGTTACTGTGAGCAGGCTAAAGACAAAGCTTGGAAACCGTGAGGACGGCAGAGCTTATATAGAGACAATCCGCGGAATCGGCTACCGGTGGAAGATTAATTAAGAGAGACTTCGCAGTTGTTTGTCCATATCATATATATCCCCTGTCAGTATGAGTGTTTATAGCACAAAACTTTCAGGATGACATCGCTTAGCAGGAGTAAATGCCGCTATCTACAAAGTTTATTACAGTCCACAAAAGCAAACGCACTTCGTTTGAACGAGCTTTTGTGAACTGACCTTATGTATATAGCGGCATTAACTCCTGGACAGCTCGTCATATTCAAATTTTGTGCTATAGACACTCATACCAGCATTACACATATAAAATGGACAAAGAACTGCGAAGTCTTATAAAAATATTTGGCTGTAAGGTTTTTGTAAGGTTCGCATGATAATGTATAAGCATGGTAATAAGGTATATACATAAATCTTACAGGGGGTACTTGAATGAATGTTTTAAAGATTACTTTCAAAAGTATAAGGAGACGGTTCTCGCAGATATGGAAGGCGGCGCTT
>OLOQ01003641.1_pt1 | contig 11035 bp, 11 predicted proteins | sample 1673101 | NCBI WGS metagenome assembly OLOQ01 (sample SAMEA3136754, study PRJEB25190) | human gut metagenome | biome: human gut; feature: human-associated habitat; material: faeces | place: Austria | collected 2013 | reverse complement strand
CCCATAAACCAAGCCAGAAACTCCGCATACAACGCGGCAAAGGCGGCGGCGGTCAGGGTGGGGAGCAGGATACCGGACCAGATCGAGGCGGCCGCCAGATAGACGCCGCAGGTCAGCAGACCCCCCAGAGAAGCGGCGAACATATACCGCCGACGCAGGTGGAACACCAGGCAAAAACCCAGCGCCCCGGTAAAAGATGTGAGAAGCTGCACGATCACAGTCCGATCCCTCCCATCAGTAAAAAGGCGCTCATGAAGCCCATAGCCAGCGCCCCGGCCCACAGCAGCGTTTCGATGAGCCGCATGGCGCCGGAGATCGGGGAGCCTACCATGGTGTCCCGGACGGCGTTGGTCATGGCCAGACCGGGGATCAGCAGCATGATGTCACCGATCAGGATTTTGTCGGCGTGGAGCTCCGGCAGGAAAAAGGCGCACAGGGTAATGCTGATGCCAACAGCCAGAGCGGAGAGCAGATTGAATACCAAGCGGTTGGGGCACTGAGGGCCAAAATGCCGCTGGAGGCGACAGATCACCAAGCCAAACAGGGCAGCCACCAGACCATCCGTCATGGAACCGCCGAAAAACAGGGCGCAGCTTCCTGCGGCCAGCGCGCTGCCCAGGTAGACCAGCAGTGGCTTGGGGGTTTCTGCCGTGATCTGGGCAACTTCCCGGCGCAGCTCATCCAGCGGAATAGGATCGGCGCAGCACCGGCGGCTCAGATCGTTCAGCGCTTCCAGAACGGTGAAATCCGTGCCGCCGGGAGTCAGGATCCGGCGGGTCTGGGTGATGTCCCGCCCGCTGGGCAGCGTCATGGTTACCACGATGCTGGAGGTGATGACAAAGGCATTCATCCGAACAGCCCCGTAGGCCGTGCCCATACGGGTCAGAGTGTCCTCCACCCGGTTTACCTCTGCCCCTACGGCCAGAAGCGCTTCCGCAATGTCCATGAGACAGTGCAGCAGGACCTCCGGCTGCGCCGGGACAGGGATCTTATCTGCGTTCACGTCACTCAAAAGCCGAAGAGCATAGAGCGATCAATGTCGGCCAGGCTGTGAGCACCGCACATGGCCATGGTGTCCGCAAGCTCTGCCTGAAGCTTGTCCACATAGGCCTGCACGCCTTCCTGAGCGCCGCCATAGACCGCGGTGACGAAGGGGCGGGCGATGAGCACCGCATCGGCACCCAGGGCCAGAGCCTTGAACACGTCCATGCCGGAGCGGATGCCGCCGTCCACAAAGACCTTCATCTTGCCGCCCACGGCGTCCACAATGGCAGGCAGGACCTCAGCAGTGGCGGGGCACTGATCCAGCACACGGCCGCCGTGGTTGGAGACGATGATACCAGCGGCACCGGCTTCCAGGGCCTTTCCCGCACCCTTCACCGTCATGATGCCCTTGAGGATAAAGGGCTTGCCTGCCATGGCAGCGATGTCCTTGAGCTGATCCACGGTCTTGCTGCCGGCGGGGGGAGTCATCCCCTTCAGGAAAGGCAGACCGGCGGCGTCAATGTCCATGGCGATGGCGCAGGGATCAGCGGCCTTCACCAGATCCATCTTCTGCCGGATGGTGTCCAGATTCCAGGGCTTCACAGTGGGAACACCGCAGCCGCCGTTGGCTTTCAGGGCATCCGCAGCGCCTTCCATGACGGCGGGATTGGTGCCGTCACCGGTGAAGGCGAGGATACCGGCTTTGGCGCAGCCCTCCACCAGTACATTGTTATAGCGCAGATCGTCATATTTGTCGCTGTAATGCATAGCCACGGCACCAACGGGGCCGGCCATTACGGGGATCGTCAGCTTGTGGCCGAAGAAATCATAAGAGGTGTCCACATCACCGTTTTCGCAGATGGTGTCCATATTGACGCACAGCTCCTGCCATTTCTGGTAGTTGCGGATGGCCCCGGTGCCCAGACCCTTGGCACCGGGACCGGGGACCGTGTTTTTGCAGGCGAGGCCGTTGCACACAGGGCAGGCGTGGCATTTGCCCATGCAGGTCCGGGCCTGCTCCAAAACTTCCTGATAAGTCATTGCAGTTTCCTCCTGAATCGTATAGCTTTGTAAAAATCCCGTTAAAGATCAAACATATTCCCGATTGGCCTCATTTTACAGCAGGCGGCAGAAAAATACAAGTCGGTAAAATGTTGAGAGCGGCGGAACTTTTTGGCGGGAATTTCGTCTATATAAGTAGAAGAGCGGCACAACCGCTGAAAAGGAGGAAGCGCTATGAAAAGAAGGTTATTTGTCTGTTTTCTTGCACTGACCATGCTCCTGAGTCTGACTGCCTGCGGAGCCAGCAGCAAAACTGCGGCTTCCGTTGATTCCAGCGCCAACGACCACCCTGCGGAAAGCCCCGCCGTGACAGAGGAGAAGGGATATTTCGACGCTGACACCAACGGCTATGATGACGAGGGACAGCGGCGGAGGTGTTCTGGAAAACCAGAAGATCATCTACACCGGAGACATCAATCTGGAAACCACGGCGTTTGACGAGACCGTTAAGGCGGTGGCAGCGCTGGCGGAGGCCAAGGGCGGCTATCTGGAGAGCAGCACCGTAGGCGGCGGGAGCCGGGGCTACCGGTGGGCGGATTATACCGTCCGGGTGCCCTCCGCTCAGTTTCAGAGCTTTCTGGATCAGGCCGGGGAGCTTGCCCATGTGACGTGGCGGAACACCAATTTGGAAAATATCACAGAGACCTATTATGACACGGCAGGCCGCCTGAAGACCCAGCAGATCAAGCTGGAGCGGCTGCAAAAGCTGCTGTCCCAGGCGGAAAACATGGAGGACATCATCACCATTGAGTCCGCTATTTCCGAAACGGAGTGGAATATTGAGGATCTTTCCGGTACCCTGCGGCACTATGACGCGCTGGTGGACTTCGCCACCATCAACGTCCATGTGTCGGAGGTCTATAAGTATTCCGACACGGAGGAACTGCCGGAGAATTTCGGAGATCGCCTGAGCAGCGCTATGAGCCGGGGCTGGCATTCCTTTGTGAACGGCATGGAAGACTTCGCCGTGGCGCTGGCGTACAGCTGGATGTGGCTGATCCTGTGGGCGGTCATCATCGTGACGGCGGTGGTCATCCTGCGGAAGATCCGGCGGCGGAGCGGAATGAAAAAACCGCTGTTCAAGAAGAAAAACGATGTAAAACCGGATGACAAGTCCGGTGATACCTGATAGACTAAAGGCAGCGGGAGACCGCTGCCTGAGACTGTCGATAAAGTAGTAAATTCTCCGCGACGGTAAGGTAGGGCAGCCGTTAGCGGCTATGCCGCTCTACGGATGCCGCATACCCCTTGCGGGTAAAGGGTGTGCGCGGGAAACCCAAGAAGGGGAAACGGGCGAAGCGCCGCCAGCGGCGGATAAAGCGAGCCTGTTTCGAGGAAGGCCCCCGGTTTTCGGGGGCAAAGCACACGGAAACCGGCTGGGCCGACGGTGTATTCCTGCACCATGCGGGGAGAAAAGACTTTTTCGACACGCTGAGGCAGCGGAAGACCGCTGCCTTTTCTGATATTTTAGGAGGGATCGTTATGAAGCTGACCTGGCTGGGACACGCCTGTTTTCTTTTGGAGGAGGACGGCTATCGCATTGTACTGGACCCGTATACCGGCGTGGCGGGGTATCCGCCTTTGCACATACAGGCCCACGCCGTTTTTTGCAGCCACGGCCATTTTGACCATCACGCCACAGACTGTGTGGAGCTGCTGCCAGAGCGGGAAAGCCCGTTTACGGTCCGGGAGGTAGAGACCTTTCATGATGACCGGGGCGGCGCGCTGCGGGGGACCAACACGGTCCGGATTTTTACAGCCGGCGGCCTGTCTGTGGCCCATCTGGGCGATCTGGGGCACCAGCTGACGGCGGAGCAGGCGGCGGCCATCGGCCCGGTGGACGCCGTGCTGGTGCCGGTCGGGGGTGTTTACACAGTGGATGCCGCCGGAGCAAAGGCGGTGTGCGATGCGCTGCATCCTCGCTGCGTGGTGCCCATGCACTACCACCACGCGCCCTACGGCCTGACGGAGGTGGACAGCGTGGAGCCGTTTCTGGAGCTGTGGCCCGCGGAGGAGGTCCACCATCTGCAAGGGGCGGCGTTTGAGCTGACCGAGCAGACTGCCGGGGTCATGGTTCCTTCGTTTTGAAGAATAGCTCTTGACAAAACCATGAATACTATGTAATATAGTTTTGAAAACTATATTACACGGCAATGAGGTGATCGTATGGTACAGAACAGACAGGTGACCCTGTTAGGGGATTCCATCTTGAAGGGGATCCAGGTTGATCTGGGTGACCGGCGCTACCGTACTCATAATGAGATCAATGTGGAGGCACTGGAATCGGAATTTCAGCTTTCCATTCATAATGACGCGCACTTTGGAGCCACGGTCCGCAAGGGCAGCCGCTTGCTGGACCGGATGCTGGCCCGGAAGCTGCCCTGCGACATGATGGTGATGGACTTCGGCGGCAATGACTGCGACTTCCGTTGGAAGGAGATCGCGGAGGACCCCACGGGGGACCATCAGCCCAACGTGCCGCTGCCAGAGTTTGTGGAGCTGTACCGGGAGATGATCCGGCGGGCACGGAGCCACGGTATCCGGCCCATCCTTACCAACCTGCCGCCGCTGGACAGCGAGCGTTTTTTCAACTGGTGGTGCGGAGATCTGGACAAAGAGGCTGTGATGCGCTGGCTGGGAGACGTGGGCAACATCTACGTCTGGCAGGAGCGGTATTCCCGTGCGGTGGAACGTCTGGCCCGGGAGGAAAATGTGCCGCTGGTGGATGTCCGAGGAGCCTTTTTGGACTACGGCCATCTGGAGCAGACTCTCTGCGCCGATGGTACCCACCCCAACACCGTCGGTCAGGGCTTGATCACAAAGGCGTTTCAGGATTTTGGCCGTGGACTGCGGCTGGCCGGTCAGACTGTCTGACAAATGAACAAAAATACGGGCCGGTTTTGAAAACCGACCCGTATTTTTTATAGCTTTTTGAAGATGTGGATGCGGAAGGACGCCTGACAGTCCAGATTTTCCAACGCTTCCATCCGCTCTACGCCCGCCTTGGGGGTTTTCCAGCAGTAGGGCGTCATACGGAAGAGGGATTGGATATCCGCCTGATTTGCCAGATGGAGGGTGAAATCCACCGGAACGATGGCCTCATAGGTGAAGCCCTCGTAGGGAGTCTCTTTTTCCTCGTTGGGGTAGGGCGCATCGTAGAGGACCCGCTTCAGCTCCCACAGATGGTCGGCGCCGGGTACCACATAGAGAAAATGGCCTCCGGGCTTCAGGACCCGGCGGAATTCGTCAATGGCCAAGGGGGAGAAGCAGTCCAGCAGCAGGTCTGCTGTTTCATCCGCAAAGGGAAGATGATAGCAGGAGGCCACCGCGAACTCCACCTGCTTTTCCCGTTTGGCGGCCAGCCGGAGGATAGATTTGGAGATGTCGATACCGGCTATAGCGGGCGTTTTCCCGGCGGCAGTCAGGGCTGCCCGGATGCCGGCAGTGTAGTACCCCTCTCCGCAGCCGGCATCCAAAATCACCGGATGCTCGCCCGCAAGCGGCAAAATCCGGCTACAAAGCGTATTTAAGAGCGGCATATAATACTCTTTGGATAGGAAATCCCGACGGGCTGCCGACATAGCCTTGTCATCGCCGGGATCGGCGGAGTGCTTCTGATTGGGGGGCAGCAGATAGGTGTAGCCCTCCTTGGCGATGTCGTAGCTGTGTCGGTCAGCGCAGCGGTAGACCCGTTCCTCCCGGTCCAGCGGACCGCTGCAGACAGGACAGCGGAACAGAGATTTCATACGATCCCTCCTATGCGTTCAGATCTTGGGTCACGTCATGGATCCACTTGCCGCCGCGGATCCGGTGCAGGCCGAAGGGAACCTTCAAAGCGGATTCCGTGGCCATGATGAAGCAGAAGATGGCGATGGGAGCGTGGAGCACCAGCCCCAGCAGCACCAGCAGCGGCAGGGTGAAGCCCCACAGGGGGAGAACGTCGATCAGCATGGCGATCCGCACATCGCCGCCTCCCCGGAGAACGCCCACGATGCCGGTGGTGGCAAAGGCGTGGAGCGGGGCAGAGATGGAGTAGCAGATCATCATGGTCACGCAGAGAGACGCTGAGGCGGCGGTCATGGAGAACAGAGGCAGCACGTGGGGCTTCAGCACGAGCCAGAACAGCAGCTGCTCCGCTATTGCGACACCAAAGCCGGTGCAAAAGGCCACAAAGGTCAGGGCCTGACCAATGGGATAGGCGTTTTTGCCGCCCATGCCAACCTCCTTGCCGACGATCACGGCGGCCGCCGCTGCCACGCCGAAGATGGCTACCGTCACCATCTTGTCGATGTTGCCCGCCACGGTGTAGGCGGAGATCAGGTCTGTGCTGCCCGCCATGTGGCCCATGATGACGGTGTAGAGTGAGGTGCCGGTACCCCAGAGAGTCTCGTTCAGCAGCACCGGCGTGGAGAACTTCACAAAGCTGCGGAAGGTGGCCTTGCCGGGCCGGAGAATACAGGCGGGCAACAGAGGCATCTGCTTGCAGTGCAGGGCGTAGACGAGGGAAATGACAAATTCCACCACACGGGAGGAGAAGGTGGCGATGGCGGCGCCGGTGATCCCCAGTGCGGGCAGACCCAGCTTGCCGAAGATCAGGATGTAGTTGCCTACGGTGTTGCAGACGGTGGAAATGGCGAATACCGTCATGCCGAAGCGGGGATTCTCAATGCTCTGCTGCATACCGATGTAGATGGAGGAGAGGGAGTTGAGAATATAGGAGAAGCCCACGATGCGGATGTAGGAGGTGCCCAACTCCACCAGACGGGCATTGTCGGTAATGAGCATCAGCACCTGTCGGGGGAACAGACCCATGGTCAGAGCGCAGAGGGTGGAAATGCCTCCTGCCACAAAGAAGCCGATGCCCATGACCCGGTTGATGGATTCCCGATCTCCCCGACCCCAGAACTGGCTGATGAGCACGCGGGAGCCGCTTTGCAGACCGAAAACGATGAGCTGGATGATATAGATGGGTACATTGGCCACGGTGACGGCGGACATCTGCTCCTGACCGACCAGACCCACCATGAAGGTGTCCATGAAGCCAAGAGAGGTGGTGATGAGGTTCTGAAGGACCACTGGCAGAGCCAGTGTAAAGACCCGGCGGTAGAAGCCGGGCTCCCGGCGAAGATAGCTGAAATTCATAAAATGAAATTCCTTATTCAGAATAATAAATGGAATCCATGTTTTGTCAGGGCGTGTACCTGACAAAACATACTTTGCGGTTCACAAGTGTGCGAGCGTAGCGAGCTCTCCAGAGGGGCGTCTCTTGCAGCTTTGCGGCAATTCACCTTCTGCATAGCAGTGAACCGTGTGGGGAATTCTCAAGGGGGAGTCTGCTCCCCCTTGATATTTTATAGCTTTATAGCATGGGCATCCGGTGATCGTGATGATTCCGGAGGGCCTCCGCACAGGCGTCGATCTCGGCGAAGGTGGTCTCGGGGCCGAAGCTCAGCCGGATGACACCGGCAGCCACCCGCTTAGGCAGGCCCAGAGCCGACACGACCTGACTGGACTTTCCGTGATGACAGGCGGAGCCGGCGGAGACGCAGATGCCCTGACTGCCCAGATCGTTTACCACGTTCTGACTGGGCCAGCCCGCCATGGAAACGGACAGGACATGGGGGGCCTTGCCGCTACCGATGATCTGGAGGTCCGGAATGGCCGTCAGCTTTTCCACGGCGTAGGCCTTGACCTCTGCCATGTGATGCAGTTTGTCCTCCAAATGGTCCCAACGCAGCTCCACCGCTTTGGCGAAACCCGCGATCTGGGCGGTGGCCTCCGTGCCGGAGCGCAGGCCCATTTCCTGACCGCCGCCGGGCAGCAGGGGCCGGGGATTCCGCACCCGGGGGCCGATATAAAGAGCGCCGATGCCCTTGGGCGCGCCGATCTTGTGGCCGGAGATGGCGATGAAGTCCGCTCCCAGAGCTTTGGCAGAGAAGGGGACTTTCAAAAAGCCTTGGACCGCGTCGGTGTGGAGCAGGGTTTTTTCGTTGACGGCCTTCAAACCCTTGGCGATGTCTGCAATGGGATAGATGCTGCCCAGCTCGTTGTTCACCATCATCACGGACACCAGCGCCGTGTCCGGCCGCACCGCCGCCAGAACGGATTCGGCGGAAATGTCGCCGTTTTGATCCGGCAGGATGGTCGTGACCTCCCAGCCCTCCTGCTCCAGCTGCTGGCAGCAGTTGAGGACGGCGTGGTGCTCCACGGCGGTGGTGACGATGTGGCGGCCCACATGGCGGTTCTGCCAGCAGGCGGCCCGGATGGCCCAGTTGTCCCCCTCGGTGCCGCAGGAGGTAAAGAAAAGCTGGTTTGCTTCGCAGTCTACGGCTTTGGCAATCACAGCCCGCCAATCCTCCACGCTGCGGCGCATTTCCTGTCCGAAGGGATATTGTGCGTTGGGGTTGGCGTACTGCTCTGTCAGCACGGTGTACATGGCGTCCGCCACAGCCTTGGGGACCGGCGTGGTGGCGGCGTGGTCCAGATAGATCATAAAAAATCCTCCTCTTGCCCTATTCCGAAAATAAACGTATAATGGGAGGGAAATCACGGGAATCCCCCCGGAAATCTCTTTCAATAGCGTAATTATTCATTATATAAGAACGATTCTGAAAACGCAAGGAGAACCTATGAAAGTTGCCATTTACACCCTTGGCTGCAAGGTAAATCAATATGAGACGCAGGCTATGGAGCAGACCCTCCGGGCAAAAGGACATCAGGTGGTGGAATTTTCCGACGAGGCCGACGCCTATGTGGTGAATACCTGCTCTGTCACCGCCGTCAGCGACCAGAAGTCCCGGCAGGTGATCCACCGGGTACAGAAGCAGCACCCGGCGGCGGTGGTGGCGGTGTGCGGCTGCTATCCCCAGACCCATCCGGAGGATGTGCGGAAGCTGGGGGCGGATCTCATCGCCGGTACCGGCGACCGGGAGGGGTTCATTTCCCTGCTTGAGGAGGCTGCCGCCGGAAAGAAGAATCTGGAGGCCATTGACAAGTCCTTTGAGCGGCGGGTGTTTGAGGTGCTGCCTGCCGGCGGCATGGAGGGCCGCACCCGCGCCATGCTGAAAATCGAGGACGGCTGCGTGAACTTCTGCACCTACTGTATCATCCCCTACGCCCGGGGACCGGTGCGCTCCCTTTCGCTGGAACAGGCGGTGGAGCAGACGCGGCAGCTGGCAGCGGAGGGCTACCGGGAGATCGTGCTGACAGGCATCGAGATCTCCTCTTGGGGCCACGATCTGAAGAACGGCCAGAGCCTTATCGACCTGCTGGAGGCCCTGTCCGCCGCGGCGCCGGAGGTGCGCCTGCGGCTGGGCAGTCTGGAGCCCCGCACTGTGACGGAGGACTTCTGCCGCCGGGCGGCGGCTCTGCCGAACCTGTGCCCCCAGTTCCACCTGTCCATGCAGAGCGGGTGCGATGCCACCTTGAAGCGGATGAACCGGAAGTACGATACCGCCCGGTATCTGGAATCCGTGGAGCTGCTGAACCGCTGGTTTGACCGCCCCGCCGTTACCACGGACCTCATCACCGGCTTCCCGGAGGAAACGGAGGAGGAGTTCGCTCAGACCTTAGACTTCATCCGGAAGTGCCGCTTTGCCCAGATGCACATTTTCCCCTACTCCATCCGTCCCGGCACCCCGGCGGCCAAGATGGAACAGGTACCCAAGGCTGTCAAGGAGGAGCGGGCCCGCCGGGCGGCGGCGGTGGCGGAGGAAATGCACAGGAGCTATTTGGAGGGCTGCGTGGGCCAGACGTATCCGGTGCTGTTTGAGCAGCCGAAAAACGGGAAATTCTTCGGCCACGCCCCGAACTATATGGAAGTTTTGGTGGACGGTGCGGAATTGCATAATGCACTGCGGACCGTGCGGATCACCGATGTGGACGGCGAGGCCCTGTTGGGAGAAATCGTGGAACAGGAGGCAGAAGCATGAGGATCGGCAGTCACTTTTTCGCCTATCTCTCCCGGATGCGCTTCATCCAACGCTGGGCGCTGATGCGGAACACAGCCCTGGAAAACGTGCAGGAGCACAGCCATCAGGTGGCGGTGCTGGCCCACGCCCTAGCGGTGATCCGCAACGAAAAATTCGGCGGCCATGCGGACGCCGGAGCGGTGGCGGTGGCGGCGCTGTATCATGACGCCAGCGAGATTCTGACCGGCGATATGCCCACGCCCATCAAGTATGACAACCCCGCCATCCGCAAAGCCTACAAGGAGGTGGAAGCGGTGGCGGAGGAAAAGCTGCTGCATATGCTGCCGGAGGAATTTCAGCCGGTGTACGCCCCCATCCTCACGGTGACGGACCCGGAGACGGAGCGGCTGGTGAAGGCGGCGGACAAGCTGTCCGCCTACATCAAATGCGTGGAGGAATTGAAGGCCGGGAACAGCGAGTTCCGGGACGCCGCCGCCCAGACCCGCGCGGCGCTGGAGGAATACGAGCTGCCGGAGGTTGCGTATTTTCTGGAGACCTTCATGCCCAGCTTTTCTCTCACGCTGGACCAGTTGAAATAGCGGGAAAGCTGGCGGAACGGCCCCGTGGAGGCGAATTCTGTGAAGATAACGATCGATTTCGGACATCCGCATTTTGAGGAGAACGTCTTATTGGGGCTCACGCAGGATGACCTGAATTGCTTTTATGCGGACGCAAGTGAAGTAGACCGGCTCAATCTGTTCTTTGTTTTGGAGGCGTCACTGCATAGGTTTCAAGGAGAAGAACGCATGAAAACCGCTGCCTACTGTGCGTTTTTGATGGCGTATTATCTTTTTATCGCATTGACACCGCCTGCGTCTTTTGAGCTTGCGGAGTTCTATATCGACAGGGCGCTGGAGTGGGATGAAACCCCGGAGTATCGCCAGTGGAAAGCGATCATAGATGAGGGAAATTGATGAATCTGAATCGTCAGACGAATCGATGGTGTCCCCCTCGTGCACGGTATCCGGCTATGTTCCGCAAAACCGAAGAAAGCCAAGCCGCATTCGCGGCTTGGCTTT
>OLOQ01003636.1_pt1 | contig 11069 bp, 14 predicted proteins | sample 1673101 | NCBI WGS metagenome assembly OLOQ01 (sample SAMEA3136754, study PRJEB25190) | human gut metagenome | biome: human gut; feature: human-associated habitat; material: faeces | place: Austria | collected 2013 | reverse complement strand
ACAGCCCGCTGGCCGTATCCAGCAGCGTCGTCACCTCTTCGCTGCGGTTTCCCACCTGGAAGCCTTCCTCCAGCATGATCTTTTCCGCCAGCGGCGCATCCTCTTTGCGCACATACAGATCCTCATCATTGGACGGACGGTTATCTGGTTTCGGATACAGGGCGCGGCAGATGATGCCCTTGAGCACGAGCACCTTCAGGTCCGCTTCCAGAAAACGCCGGTACAGCCGGACGAAGCGGTCGCTCTTCATCGCCTGGATCGCGTTGGTGCGGATCGCCATCTTCTTCCACTGCGGCTGCAGATCTTCCGGAAAGTTCGGAAAACGATAGAGCTGATCATATAGGAGCGCGACCACATCATGCTGCAGTGCGGATATGAACAGTCTGGCAAAATCAACTTCTCTGGGTTCTGAAGCGAGGCCAAGCCGCGCATCTTTCAGCAAGGTCAGAAACTCTTCCATATCTACCTCCTGTATCCGTCATTTTTTCAGACTTATCTATTTTATCATACTTCAAATTTTATACAACCAAGACACTGCCTTTTCCTTTCCCGGAAGCGTTTACCACGACATATAAAAACCGCAGAATGCAAGAATCTGCATATCACTGCGGTCACTTCTTTTCCAGCGATTCAACATGCGCTTTCCGCTGCTCCACACCGTCTCTTTCCTGCGCCAGCTCCTCGCCTTCCTCCACATGATGCCTCAGCCATTCCTCCATCAGATCAGGCTGATCATGCAAAGCCACAAACCGGATATCCGGCTTCACATACTTCTGCTTCATCCACCAGCTCACCTTCCTGATTATTATACGGTTGTTCACCCGATTTTCATCCCATTTTCGTTTTCCATTTACTGACAGCTCACGTCTGCGCATTAGAATGAATGCTGATCAAGATATGGAAGGGGAGACGACGATGAAAGCATATATAACACCGATGATGACAAGCGAAGTGTTTACGCCGAATGAGTATATTGCCGTGTGCTGGCAAGTGGCTTGCAGTAATAACACAACTGGTTATAATCATAGCTCAAATACACCATATGGCAATAAGTGGAGCGATGTTGAAGGTCCATATGACAATGTATTCAGCCACAATTGCCGCAATGCCAGCAACAACTATTTCCGTGGAAACAGCAACGGTTCAAACCTCGAATTTCTTATGGAAACAAGCAGTGACCAAGGTGAATTAACAGGAGGATTTGATGATTGGATCGATGTTAACCACAATGGCATAGTAGACGGTAACGGCGGAAAAGGCAGTGATGTCATCTACTGGTATACCAGTAATGGAACAAGAAGATGGAACCACTGGGGCTACGTGCAAAGTGCCAGCAGCGACCATATCAATCGATCATAAACAGTGAAAAATGATCCCATAACAGATCAATAGAAAATCAAAAAAGCATCTTTAACATGCTTGTGTTTAGCTGCTATATCTATAGCAGTCGAAACATATTAATCATGTCCTAAGATGCTTTTTAATTATTTTTTAATTTTTTTTCCTTGATAATCAGATAAAATCAAAGAGTAAGATTCATATGAAATCCAAATTTACTCTAGCATTGAATATTCATTTTTGATCAATCGATAAGATTCTTTAGCATATTCACACATATATTCAGGAACTGCGTCGTAACTTCCTTCTTCTAATAAAGCACTGGCACAGCAAGTACGACAAATCGGCCGATATCGACATGCATTGCACTTTGCACTGGTACGGATTTCTGATACGGCCGCAGATATCTTTTCCCATGCAGAGGAAAACCCTTCTTCAAACACAGAAACAGATGGTTCGCTCATGACCACACACGGTCTCATGAATCCCTGCCAGTTGATCGTAAATGAGCAATTGCCAGCCAGACAATGCACTCTTCCTGGCCCTTCCTCTGGAAGAATATGTTCAACCTCAAAGATGATCTTTCGCACATACTCCTCAAACAGTTCTTTGCCCATTTCTTGTTTTAATGCTTGAATGCGTATCCTGGCCGCAGAGACCGGATCAAGCCGAGCCTGTTCATCATACGGTCGGTTTCGTTCGCGTATCGCAGGCATCATATATGTATCTACACGGACCGGTATATCAAGTTGATCCCCTAAACCGATGATTTGTTTCATATCATTTTGATTAGTTCTGGTCAGCGAACTGCTCAATTTAACATCGACTTCTTTCTCTTTTAACAGTTTAACAGCATGCATCACTTTATCAAATCTGCCGGGATAATGACATAGTTCTTGATAAGCATTGTCATCAGCACCATACAATGTGATATTGATTCGCCGAGGTTTATGTTCACCGAAGAAACTGGCCCATCCTTCATCAATTAAGGTAGCATTGGTATTAATCGTGATGATAAAGCCCATCTCTTTCAATTTCAGATATAATTGTTTAAAGCCCGGATACAATAACGGTTCACCGCCAGTCAATAATAGAAACAGTGTTCCTGCTTTCCTCATTTCTTCTGCGATGCCCAGCCATTCATTTAAAGTATGTAATCTTCCTTGAGATTCCATCTCCGTTCGAGATAACCGTACATAGCACATATCACAGTTCATATTGCATAAAGGCAAAAGCTCGATGCTGCCATTGATTGGAATTCTGGAAGACTTTGCTTTATGAACAAGCCGTCGTTCCAGAGTTGTTGCCCCCTGCATTGGATCCATATACCCACCTCCTAAAAGAAATGACCAGAGAACCCTCTGGCCAATTATCGTATTATTGATTAGTGATTAAGATTTTGCAGTTTCCCAAGAGTCCTGATCAAGGTTGGTCGTACAATGGATATTATCAGACCACCAACCTCTTGGTTCTTTCCAAACAATTACTTTTAGCGGATTGGAAGTATCTCCTTTTGCGCAATAATAACCATTAACAAAATCACTGGTAGACTCTGCTTCATGAGTCGAGTCACATGCATGAAATCCTGATTCACCAAGCAAACCATTACTATATCTTGCTAATCTATCATCACCATTCCGTCCAGTTTGAAGTCCAGGGATACCATTAGTTTCTTCATAAACACTACCATACACACCGTTACCAGCGTCACATCTAAATTTATAGACAACCCCGCTGTCACCACAAGCCGCAATATATTCATTCGCAGCGAAAACTTCGCTCTCCATCATCGGTCTTACATAGCCTTTCATCGTCGATTAACCCCTTTCTGTTTCTCAACTTTTCAAATAAGATTATACTAGTCTTACTTGTGTTTTTCAACCATATTTTGTGAAATTGAGCAAAAATACCATGAATTGGTAATAAACGCCCCTTAAAATCCACTGTTTTGTATCAAATTCACTAAAATGACAGATTTTTTTGTAGTATTTTTTCACATAACGGACATCAAGCAATAATAAATTTGGCAGATACATGACACATTCCTCAATACAATTTAGAGGCAAATATTGTATTCTTTCGTTGGAAAAACTGTAAATAAAAACAACTTTAAATCTTACAAATATTCGCGAATTATCAATTATCAGTATATGCTTTCCTTAGCTGGAAACTGTAATGCTATTAAATGAGGAGGTAACATATGAGCATTAGAAAAAGAGCAAGCAAAAAGGCGCCGAATGGATATTCTTATCAAGTCTATTTCAGTTATTATGATCGATACACAGATGAAAAGAAGATGTTCTCTAAAAGTGGATTCCATACTTATGAGGATGCTGTACATTATGAAAAAAAGATGAAGATGGTGCTGGATCAGAAATATCAATTGATCCATGGTCAAAAAACTACATTGAATCAGATCTTTGAAGAATGGCTAAACCTGGAAGCACCATACAATTATCAGGACAATACGATCATTGATTATGAAAATCGTTATCATAAACACATAGAACATCGGCTTGGTTCAATTCTTTTGAGTGAAATGGACTTTCGCTTTATGCAAAATTACTTTAATGAAAGGCTTAACCAACAGTTTGGTGACTTATAGATTGTGACATAAATAATGTCACAATATGGACTACACTGTAATTGAATACAGGAGGTGCCATATATGTCTAATACATCTGTTTCTATCGAATCTGTCGAAAACCTGCTGCCAAAAGAATTGCTTGAGCTGCTTCAGCCTTTCCAAATTGATCAGATCAAGAACATGATCTCTTCTTTCCTTGTCATGAATTTCTCCGTTCACGAATATGTTTTCGAATACTGCCCTAAGTGTGGCGTACATCATCCTGTCCTGATCAAAGCTGGCAAGGCCAACAGCGGAAAGCAGATGTATCGCTGCAAGCACTGCAATAAGCGTTTTGTCGTTGATCATGGTCAATTGACTTATTACTCTCATCAATCTGAACAGAAATGGAATCAATTGATCGATGACACCGTTGCAGGACATTCTCTGAAGACAAGCGCTGATCATATCAGTGTCTGCGAGGAGACCGCATTTCGCATGCGTCATAAGCTGTTGTACTTCCTCGAGCAGATGTCCTTTCCCTTGCGAATTAGCGAAACCAACTGAGATAGATGAAAAATACTTCAATAAAAGCCATAAAGGCAAGAAGATCGAAGATGTTCCTGGCAAAAAGAGGGGGACACCATCTCAAAAACGAGGGATCTCCACAGATAAGGTATGTCTGATCACAGGCATAGAACGCGATGGAGATTGTTTTATGCGTGCGCTGAACATGGGGCGTCCGTCGATCGAAGACATAAAGGGCTACGGCCAACATATCGTGCAGAAAACATATCTGTGGACAGATGGCCTGCAAAGCTATAGCGTGCTGAGCACAGAAAAGCAATGCACGATCAAACAGATGAAAGACAGGAAACAATACGATGCAGTTAATCATTTGAATCACGTGAACAGTCTGCATAGCCGGATAAAGGCTCAATACAAAAGATATCGCAGTGTAGCGAGCAAATATATCAATCGCTATGCAGCACTGTTCCGGATACAAGAGCTGTACCGAAAAATAAATGGACAGGAAATGATCACGAGCTTATTGATGAAGCTCAGGCATTTGCATACAACATTCTTCATCCGGCAGATACGAAATGAAAGTATTTTCAATGTAACCTTCTAACCAGATCACCAATTAGTGGGTTAAGCCTTAAATAATAAGCTTAGTATAATCTTATTTGTAAAAGTTGAGACATAGAAAGGGGTAATCGACAGATGAAGAACTATGTGAAACCGATGATGGAGAGCGAAGTTTTCGCTGCGAATGAATATATTGCGGCTTGCGGTGATAGTGGAGTAGCTTACAATTTTGAATGTAATGCTGGGAATCGAAGGGAGAGCTATAATGTGTACTATGATAACGGTAGACCGTTAGCATCTTCCAATGGCAATGAAGAATGGTATGCACAGTTTACAGGCTATCACCCTTGTGGTGTAACTCATGAAGCTGATTCAGATAGTGGATTCTACGATGGTTATATGTACCTTCAGGATTGGAGAGGGAATAACACTGGAAATCGTATAGATGTTGTTATTTGGACTGATAATGGAACAGATGTTCACTGTACGACAAACCTTGATCAAGATTCTTGGGAAACCGCAAAATCTTAATTATTTTCATATCAATATGACAATTGGCCAGAGGGTGCTCTGGTCTTTTTTCTAGGAGGTGTATTCATGGATCCTATTCAAGGAGCTACAACATTAGAGCGTCGTCTTGTACATAAAGCCAAACAATCTAAGGTACCAATCAATGGCAGTATTGAGCTTTTGCCTTTATGTAATATGAATTGTGATATGTGTTATGTGCGATTATCACGTACTGAAATGGAAGCTCATGGCAGACTGCGTAGTCTTGATGAGTGGTTACAAGTTGCAGAGGAAATGAAAAAAAACGGAACATTATTTTTGTTGCTCACAGGCGGAGAACCATTGTTGTATCCTGAGTTCAAACAATTATATATTAAACTGAAAGATATGGGTTTTGTGATGACCATTAATACCAATGGTACTTTGATTGATGAGGTATGGGCTGATTTCTTCGGTGAACATAAACCTCGACGCATCAATATCACATTGTATGGCGCTGATGATCAGGCGTATCGAGAGCTATGTCATTATCCCGGTGGATTTAATAAAGTGATGCATGCTGTTAAGCTGTTGAAAGAACGCGATGTTGATGTCAAATTAAGCAGTTCACTGACAAGAACTAATCAAAACGATATGGCTCGTATTATCGATCTAGGAGAAGCACTTGGAATTCCAGTACGTGTTGATACATATATGATGCCTGCAGTACGTGAGCGCAATCGCCCATATGATAAACAGTCTCGTCTTGACCCGGTATCTGCCGCCAGAGTACGCATCCAAGCCTTAAAACAAGAGATGGGCAAAGAACTATTTGAGGAGTATGTACGAAAGATTGTCTTTGAAGTAGAACATATCCTTCCTGAAGATGGTCCTGGAAAAGTACATTGCCTTGCTGGAAACTGTTCATTTACGATCAACTGGCAGGGGTATATGAGACCATGTGTAGTGATGAGTGAACCGTCTGTTTCTGTGTTTGAAGAAGGCTTTGAAAAAGCATGGCAAAAAGTATCTGATGCTGTTTCAGAGATTCGAACTAGCTCGGTATGCAACGCATGTAAGTATCGTTCGATTTGTCGTACTTGTTGTGCCAGTGCTTTATTAGAAGAAGGCAGTTATGATGCGGTACCTGAATATATGTGTGCATACGCAAAAGAATCTTATCGGCTAATTGAAATAGAATATCAAGGTCTGTGATATCCTGAACTTTCTAAATTGTAAGTCTAAAAAATATCTTGTTGCGAAAGTTTTCGATTCTAATATCTGAAAAATTGCATTTCTCTGAGAATTGACTATAATATAAATAAGAGAAACTGTGAGAGGAGGAATGCAGTGATGAAGGAACTTGTTGATCGTCCTGAATATTTAAATCAATTGATCCTGAACAAAGATATCGATCTTGTGAAGATTGTATCTGGAATTCGCAGATCGGGAAAATCATCTATCCTTGATCTATTTCATCAACATTTATTAGATACCGGAATTCCAGAAGCAAACATTATTCACATGAATCTGGAGTCATTGCGTTATCGTGATTTAACAGATTATCTTACTTTTTATGACTATGTTAGTGAGCGGATTTCTCATAATGGAAGAACCTATTTAATTTTTGATGAACTGCAAACAGTGGAACATTGGGAAAAGGCAATTGAATCTTTTCGTATTGATTTTGATGTAGATATTTACATTACTGGTTCAAATGCATATTTGTTATCCAGTGAATTCTCAACTTTGCTAGCAGGCAGATATATAGAAATACGTGTTCTTCCGCTCTCCTTTAAAGAGTTCCTTACATTTTATGAATTTAACTCTGAAATTTCGATAGAAGAAAAGTTTCAAAAATATTTGCAATTTGGAGGAATGCCTGTCCTTAAGGAGTTTCAATTCAATGTCTCAGGTATTAATCAGGCACTGGAAGGAATTTATTCCACCATTGTATTGCGTGATGTTCTCCAGCGCAATCCTCAGATTAATCAAAATACATTGCATAAAGTTATGTTATTTTTATCATCCAACATTGGCAGCATTACTTCTCCAAATAAAATTGGTAATGTTTTATCTACGGAAGGTGACATAAAGAAAACCAAGGAAAAAAATATTGCTGGAAAAACAGTCGAAAGATACATTTCGATGCTTCAAAATGCTTTTATCATTTATTCAATAAACCGATATGATATCAAAGGGAAACAGCTTTTAAAAACATTAGGAAAAAACTATCTAGTTGATATGGGGTTTCGCAATCTGCTTTTAGGTTATCGTGATGCTGATCGTGGACATATCATCGAAAATATCGTTTTCCTTGAGTTGCTCAGGCGTCATTATCGTGTGTATATTGGAAAAGTCGGAGAAAATGAAATTGATTTTATTGCAGAAAAGCCTGAAGAGAAGATCTACATCCAGGTTACAGAAAGCATGCAGTCTCCCGAAACACGACAACGTGAATTAAGACCATTACAAATGATTCCAGACAATTATGAAAAAATCATTTTGTCGATGGACAGAAGCTTTATCACATCTTATGATGGTATAAAATCAATAAATCTAATTGATTGGCTGCTTTCTTGAGAAAGCAGCCAATGTAATCTATTGATCTAACTTCTTTAATCTTTGAACAAATCGTCGATGCTTAACAACATAGCATGGTCTAAATTCGCTTGCTTTTTTACTGGCTCTGTAAAGCCAGACTTAGAAATAAAACATAAATGCTGTTCCTTTATTTTTGGGAAAGCTTTAGTAGAGTTTAATAAATCGGTATACTCTTCCATAGGCATGGGATTAGATGTGAATTTGCATTCTATAAATATTGCCTTTGTTTGTGTTCGATCTAAAACCAGAACATCCACATCATCTTGTGCTTTAAGAAACGGATTTGTTCCCCACCATTTCCCAATATAAAAAGGTATAAACGGCAGCTTTCTTTGCTTAGCCTGGCGAATCACATATTCCTTACAGATTTCCTCAAAAGCATCACCCATAAAATTTGAAATATCATTCATTATCTCATTTGCAGCATCTTTCGGTCCAAGTATTGAATAATATGTATTATTGGTAAATTCGTATCGAAACCAAAATTTTAGAAAGTTGTTTTTAATGACATAAATCGATTTCTTTGATTTTGGACTTTCCCCGCAAGGAACACGTTTTTCAACCAATCGTAAAGTTTGAAGAATAGTCAAATATTTTGCTACTTTTGTGCGATCCTCATGAATATAGTCAGCGATATCGATGATGCGATTTCTTCCAGATGAAATCGCAGAGAGTATTGAATTATATGTATTTGTATCTCTAAGTTCTGCCTTCAAAAGATTATCAGGCTCTTCATATAAATATGCCCCATTCCGAATGATCTTTGAAGCAATATTTTCTTCAATTGTCTTTGAAGGATCAAAAGCCTCTAAATATCTCGGTATTCCTCCTAGAATTCCATATGCTAGTATTTTATCGAGGTTTGAATAGTTTGGAAAAAATGCACTAGATTCTAAATAATTAAAAGGCTTGATTTTCAATGTTGCTGTTTGACGATCATGTAATGGGCTTTTTCTTCCCATGATTTCATTTTCCATAATACTGATTGAAGATCCGCATAAGATCAAAAAAATATTTTTACTTTTGAAATTGTGATCAATTGCATGTTGAAGAAGAGATTTCACTGAAGGATTTTCCTCGATAATATATGGAAATTCATCAATAATAATGGCTGTTCTATCAGTCACCTTATGACCGATATATTCGAAAGCATCCTCCCAAGATTTAAATGATGCAATGAATGAATGATCAAAATGAAGCTGCATTGCTTTAGAAAAATCCTCCAAATTCAAAGAATCGTTCTTCTCACGAGCCGGAAAGAAAATTGCATTTTTATTCATGGCAAATTCTTGCAGTATTGTGGTTTTTCCTACCCTTCGTCTTCCATACATGATTAAGAATTCAAATGTGTTGCTTTCATACAGTTCATTCAGATACGCAAGTTCATCTTTTCTCCCAAACATCATCTTAGACCTCCAGTCTCATTACTTATATACTTATAAGTATTATACTTTAGAGTATACAAATTGTCAATTGCGAAGAAAGGACTTAATTAAGGTAAATAAATTACTGTATAAATAAGCTTAGTATAATCTTATTTGTAAAAAGTTGAGGAACAGAAAGGGGTTAATCGACGATGAAAGACTATGTAAGACCAATGATGGAAAGCGAAATTTTTACTGCGAATGAATATATTGCGGCTTGTGCAGAAAATACCTATTACAATTTTGAGTGTGACGCTGGTGATGGTAGATATGGTGGGCTATATGATGAAAGATGGCGTCTTGTGAGCAATGGCTATAATTCATATCACGCTTGTGGAGAAACACATGTCACTTCTAGGGATAGTGAGTTTTTTAAAGGGTATTTTGATCCAGATAGAAACCATGATAATGGAAATGAATTAGAAGTTTATATCTGGGAAGAAAAAGGATGGATTTTTCCGTGGAAATGGGGAACAGTAAATAGACATGCAACAACTAACCTTGATATCAACAGTTGGAAAAACCACTCCTAATGACGCTGAGACGGTTCGCCGTCTCTTTTTTATTGCGAAAGAAAACCCGGGCCATATCAATTGGTCCGGGCTTTCTTTACCAGTTTTTCTCTCGGTCTGTGAGGTCGACAAGACCGGTGGAGATCATATGATTGATGAAGACATATGCATCTTTTGCGGCGGTTTCCTTATCGACGTTATATTCGGAAGCGATCATGTTGATCAGCGCTTCGAAGGAGTCCGCTTCTTCAATATGGTTATAGATGAATGCGGCGGTCTCGGTCAGCGAGATGATGCCGTTGAATTCTTCGGTCGTCTTTCCGGTCGGAATCAGGATGTACTCATCAGCGACTTCGCGCAGGATAAATTCTTTCATTTTTTTCATTGATCTTCCCTCTTTTCTATCAATCGGTCTTGTCTCATTCGTTCCTCCAGGCACCTGACGGCATCCTCGCTGATGTCGCAGGTCAGCTGGTATATCTTTATGCTCTTGGCCAGATCGTCAATGAAATCCATGGCCGCATTGACAAAATCGGCATAGTGATAATTGATCGTCAATTCGCTGATCAGCTTTTTGACGCGCTGTTTGTAATCCAGCTCGATCACTTTGTTTTCCTTCCCCTTAACGACGACCACGATGCAGGCCAGCGGATACTGCTCGTTGTAACAGATCTGGGATGAACCGCAGATAGGCCATCCGCACGCCTGATAGACGCCGTCCTCCTTGTACAATAAGGTGCGGTCGCCATTGATCGTGCGTGTGCCGCGATGATCCGCCCAGAGCTTCGCCTGCGTGGATTTTCCGCCGCCGGAAGGCGCGGTAAAGAGCACTGCCTTGCCATTGACGCAGATATAAGCGCTGTGCAGGATAAAGCTGTTATGGAAGTACATCCGCTTTTCCAGCGACAGTATCGAGCCGAATATCGTATCTGCCGGAAACAGCGGGAGATAGTGCGCGTCGACATAGACGAGCGTGGCATTGTGCTCGATGGGCTTCTGACAGAGCGCGTAAGGTCTGCTGTCGCCCTTCAAAAAGAGATAACGCTT
>OLOQ01003629.1_pt1 | contig 11077 bp, 9 predicted proteins | sample 1673101 | NCBI WGS metagenome assembly OLOQ01 (sample SAMEA3136754, study PRJEB25190) | human gut metagenome | biome: human gut; feature: human-associated habitat; material: faeces | place: Austria | collected 2013 | reverse complement strand
GAGTGTCCGCAGGACGAGGGGGTTAAAAAACACTGTCAAAAAAATTCCTTGTAATATTTCTCAACCCCTCTCCTCAGAAACTAACGTTTCTTCGGTCTCTCCCCTATATTTTACATTGCAAAACACAGGGGAGAAGGTGTAATACCAACATTGGGTATTCCTTTCTCCCTCTACCGTATCCGGTAGCATTACGGGGTACTGCACATAAAATCGAAGCAGAGGCGAAAGGGGAATACACCTCAACCTCTCTCCTGGCCGTGTCCCGTAGTATTGTGGGGCACGGCCAGGGAGGAGGTTTTAATTAAGCAAGAATCAGCCCCTCCCAAAAGTCCGGTATGTGGTTATCGACAAGAATCTCATCGCTAACCCCACGGATTTTCTACCGAATCGGAAATTTCGGCCGATAGCTTTCTCTTATCTATTTATAAATATTATCTTTGTCATAATAGAAATTGGAAAACTTTCGATTCATATATCGATTCTAATCAAAACCGAACACCTCGATGGACAACCTCCATATATTTTTCGCCCTGAACGACAGTTACACATCGCATTATTGCGTAACAATGGTATCTGTCTTGACAAATACCCCGAACCGTCATTGCCATTTTTATTTATTGACAGACTATATTTCGGAAAAGAATAAGAGGCGTTTTAGTCAAGTAGAAAAACAATACGCCAACTGCTCCATTCATTATCAACTCATTACAGAAAAAATATTCGATTCTTTTCACCGTAATATAGATTATTTGGTATCTCCTGTAAGCTACTACCGGTATATCATTCCCGAACTATATCCGCAACTCGACAAAGCGCTGTACCTCGACGGCGATTTAGTGGTAAACGGCTCATTAGAAAAGTTATGGGACACAGACATCACCGACTATCTATGTGCCGGCGTTCACGACCTGTGGATAGAAAATATCAACTATAAACCCCAGATAGGTTTCTCGTCCGACGAACTGTATATCAATGCCGGAGTATTACTCCTGAATATACCCAAAATGCGGGAAGAAAAGATATACGAAAAACTATGCGAAACAACTATCTCGCTGGGAAAACAGATACAATTCCAAGACCAAGATATCATCAATATCGTGTGCCGTGGCCGAGTCAAAGAGTTGCCCGAAAGGTATAACTTCACGACTGAGAACGCCATCAAGCATCCCGAAGAAAGAGCCAAAGCCGTCATCGTTCACTACACGGGAAGAGCGAAACCCTGGTCTGTTTGGAAGTGTCCCAATCCGCAAAGCCGCCTGTATTTCGACTATTTGAAAAAGACCCCCTATAAAAACGATATTTGGAGCTATCGGCTCAAAAGATCGAAGTACAAAATCGTCCGCCGCTTCAAAAAAATATTCGGTATAAAATCTCGCTAAATATGCAACCCAGTGTATCTGTCATCGTACCGGTGTACAATATAGAACAATATATAGGGAAATGCCTCGATTCGGTTATCGGTCAAACCTTGAAAGAGATCGAAATCATCGTTGTCGACGACGGCAGTACAGATGACTCGTCCCGAATTATAGACCGATATGCCCGAACCGATTCCCGTATCGTCGCCATTCACAAAACGAACGGAGGAGTCGTATCGGCACGAAATTGCGGAATAGCACGGGCAACGGGGTCGTACATTCTGTTTGTCGACGGTGACGACCACTTAGAATCCGATACCTGCGAACGGCTTCTGAAAAAAGCGCAAGCAACCCGTGCCGATATGGTCATCATGCGGTTCGACATCGAGTATCCTCAGCATAAAGAAGAGCCCCGGTTCTGGTCACAAGACGAATACGACCCGGTTACAGCCATTCACACGATGGCGCACGAGGAGTTCCGATGGAGCCTTTGGTCTCGCCTCATGAGGAAAGAGTTGTTCGATCGTCCGGTGGACTGCCCTCCACAACTTATTTTCGGAGAAGATGCCTATCAAATTACCCAACTGACTTATCGAGCCCAAAAGATAGTGACATTACGGGACAAAATCCTGTACCACTATACCGTGCGGGACAGTTCCGTATCGCAACATGCCATGACGCGGCAAAAAGCCGAGAGCATAAAGTCATACCCGCAATTCATCGAACGGTTCTTACAACAGACTCCCGATAGCGAAATGTTTCGGGAAGACATCGTTTACATTAAATTTCAGGCATATCTTATTCTGTTGTTAAAAAATTGGGAAACCGGTATGAAAGCACGATGCCGATTTATGTCCCGCAGCTTGAAAAAATATCCCCGATTGAAAGAGATATCCGAAGTAAAACGGTTCACCAAGCTCATTCATCTATATAGTTTCTCCTCTATTTTAGGAAAATTGTATATGAAATATTATATTCGCAAAGGAAAAATACGAATATAAAAACGCACGGTCCTATGCAACCCAGTGTATCTGTCATCATACCGGTTTACAATATAGAGAAACATCTCGAAAAGTGCCTCGATTCGGTTATCGGTCAAACCTTGAAAGATATCGAAATCATTGTCGTCAACGACGGCAGCACCGATAACTCTTTGGATATCATTACGCAGTATGCCCGGAAAGATTCCCGTATCGTTATCGTCGACAAACCGAACGAGGGCCTTGCTTATGCTCGTAAATCGGGTATCGAAGCAGCACACGGAAAATATGTACAACATCTCGACGGGGACGATTTCCTCGAACCCGATGCTTGCGAACTGCTTTTCAAACGAGCAGAAGAAACCGATGCCGATATAGTCATCATGCGGTTTCTCATAGATTCACCTCGCGGACAAAAAGAACCGTCATTTTGGACACAAGACGAATACAATAATATCTCGGCTATCCATACGATGGCACACGAAGACTACCGTTGGAACTTAGTATTCCTTTTCCAACGTCGCGATCTACATGCTGTTCCCATCGACTACTTGCAAAATCTCACTTATGGAGAGGACGCTTACCAAAGCATACAAATCGCCTACCGGTCGAAAAAAATCGTAACCCTCAGGGACAAGCCTCTGTACCACTATGTGATTCGGGAAAGTTCTGTCACACAAACAGGAATGACCCGAAAAAAGGCCGAAAACGTCTTGCTATTCCCCAACCTCATCGAAACCTTTCTCGAAGGTACGCCCGAAAATAGGCAGTTCACAGAGGACATCGTTTACATACGGTTCAGAGCTTACTTCCTGCTGTTACTTAAAAACTGGCGGGAAGGAATGACGGAGCGCTGCCGATTTATGGCAGAGAGTCTCGCCAAATATCCGGCTCTGGAACAACTGGAAGAAGTCCGAAGATTCACTAAACTCATTCGCCTGTATGCACGCTGTCCGTGGTTGGGAAAACTCTATACCGACTACTATGTACACAAAGGAAAAATCAAAGCCTAACGGAACTATGCCTGCCGTCTCTATCGTCATACCGGTTTATAACATCGGGAAATACCTTGAAAAATGTCTCGACTCGGTCGTCGCTCAGACATTCCCCAACATAGAAATCATCGTCGTCAACGACGGCAGCACCGACAACTCGCCGGAAATCATCGCCCGATATGCCGACAAAGACTCTCGTATCGTCGTCATCGACAAATCCAACGAGGGACTTGCCTACGCCCGTAAATCGGGCATCGAGGCAGCACGGGGAACGTACATCTATCACCTCGACGGCGACGATTATTTAGAATTCGATGCCATAGAACTGCTCTACCGTAAAGTCAAAGAAGAAGATGCCGATATGGTAGTCTTCCCATTCTCCCTCGACTATATCGAATCCGGGAAATCCGAGTGTTCCATAGAGATAGCCGGCGAACACTTCACCAACACGGAGTTTTTTTCGGCAATCGCTTTTTCCAAAGCTCATTGGGGAGTATGGAGCTATCTGCACAAACGGAGTCTCTACGCAAACGGTGTTACATTCCACAAGGGTCTGAACTACGGTGAAGATGTTTTTCTCACCACGCAACTAGTTTATTTTTCCTCCCGAATCTCCGTATTGAAGAGTAAACCTCTTCTTCATTATATCATACGGGAAAGCTCCATTACCAACAGTCGTTTCAATGAAAAGAAAGCAAGAGATATTCTTCTCTACCCTTCATTGGTAAACGATTTTCTCAAAGACAAACCCGAATACGGTTCTTTACAAAAAGCACTCGGAGCCATTCGCATACAGGCAAACAATACCCTATTGAGTAAACGGTGGTTCAAGGATGCCCGTACTCTGAGCCGGGAGTCTCATGCTATCCTGAAACAGTATCCCGATCTCAAACGTATTCCCCAAATCAAGGCCTTTCATAAACTGTTTACGCTTTATGCTCGCAGCGGTTTATTAGGAAGATTGTACGCCCAATATTATATTTGCAAAAAGAAAATCAAATAATGCCACCCAAAGTATCTGTCGTCATACCCGTCTACAACGTCGGTAAACAACTCGAAAAATGTCTCGACTCGGTCGTCGCCCAGACATTCCCTGACATAGAAATCATTGTCGTCAACGACGGCAGTACCGACAACTCGCCGGAAATCATCGCCCGATATGCCGACGAAGACTCTCGTATCGTCGTCATCGACAAATCCAACGAAGGACTTGCCTACGCCCGTAAATCGGGAATAGAAGCCGCACAAGGCGAATATATACAACACCTCGACGGTGACGATTTCCTCGAACCCGACGCCATAGAACTGCTCTACAATAAGGCCATAGAAGAAAAGGCCGACATGGTGGTCTTTCCATTTTGGTTCGACTATGTAGATGAAAAGAAAAAAAGATCGTCCCGCCCCGCTCCGGGAGTTTACGATTCGGTCTCCTTTTTTCAATCGATGGCATTCTGTCGCAATTATTGGTCGGTTTGCTCCTATCTGCATAAACGATCTCTTTATGCAGAAGTACACTTCGAAAAAGGCTTGAATTATGGCGAAGATGCCTATTTAGCTTCCCAACTGACCTATTTCGCAAACAAAATAGTCGTTCTGGAATCCCCCCCGTTGCTACACTATGTTATTCGTAATGATTCCATTTCTTTCGGATCTTTTTCCGAAAAGAAAGCTCGCGACATCGAATTATATCCACAACTGCAACGCCGGTTCTACCAAGACAAACCCACTTATCCCCAAGTGGAAGAAGCTCTGGCAAATGTCGAATTAGGTGCGATCGTTCTGTTATTGAGCAAACGGTGGTTCCAAGAAGCACCCCGACTCGCCCGAAGGGCTATGGAAATAGAAAAACAATTTCCCGACCTGTTACACCGACGACCTGCACGACGTTACCGCAAGCTGTTAAAGGCCTATGCCCGTAGTGAGTTCTGGGGAAAATTGGCGGCTCGATATTATCTCCTAACCCGAAAAATAAAATAAAAACGGACATGAAGATTCTCTTCTTTTCTCACGGGAAACGTGCGAACGGCGGTGCGGAACGATGTTTGCTGGATTTGGTCAAAGGATTGAAACAAGCTCGCGAATCATGGGAAATCTATGTGGTCTTCCCGGCAAAAGACGAACTGTGGGAAATGACCCGACCCTACTTGTCGGGATATGCTTTCATTCGCCAGCCGTGGTGGCTTGTGCGTCCGAAAAAACGTAACTGGTGGAAACGCTTGCTTTTCAATCTGAAAAAGAGTTCGGCAATCCGCAAAACACGCGACTATATCCGGGAAATCAAGCCCGATATAACCATAACGAATACATTGGCTACCCCCATCGGAGCCATAGCTTCCCAAGCAGAAAATATTCCGCACGATTGGTTCATTCACGAAATTCCGGAATTAGCCCGAAACCTGACCTATCTATTCTGCGAAGATAGTTGCTTAGAAAAGATAAGCTCCCTTTCGCAAAGAATATTAGTACCCTCTGACTTTGCAGGGAAATACTATACGAACAAACTTTCCTCTCCCGAAAAAATCGATGTCGTTTATCAATCGGTCGAAGCCAATCCGCCCAAACGTACCGAACCCAACCAGAACTTTACCATAGGTATGTTAGGAAACTTCGAACCTAATAAAGGGCAACACATCGCTATCGAGGCTTTGCGCGAAGTCGTAAAAAAATATCCCGACACCCGTCTTTTACTCATCGGCGGAAATAACAGCCGTTATGCACAAGAACTCGAAAAACGAATCACCGAATACAACCTGCGACAAAACGTATCGATCGTCGCACACACCGTTCACCCGCACGACTACCTCATACAAGCGGATGCGGCTTTGGTATGCTCCGGGTTCGAATGCTTCGGACGAGTTATCGTCGAGGGATTGAAATGCGGTCTGCCGGTCATCGTTCCCGACAAACCATTCGGGCAAGAACTGATAAAAGAAGGATACAACGGATTTCTGTATAACCGGGAAAGCAGTGGGGATTTAGCCAAAAAAATTATTTTACTGCGACAAACAGGGCATTTGCCGGAGATGAAACAAAACGCTCTGAAATCGGTCGAAAACCGCTTCTCCATACCAACATTCGCCGAGGAATTTATCTCTATCATCAATTCGAAAAAAGCATGAGCGAAAAACAAGCGATCATCGTCATACCGGTTTACACGACACAACTAACCGTATCGGAACATGCCGCCCTGCGCCAATGTTTCGACATATTGTCGTCCTATCCCAAATGTTTTGTCAAACCCGAATCGCTCGACATAACATCGCTTGTTCGCGACTATCCGGCAAACCATATCGTACCCTTCCCAGATACTTATTTCAAAGGAATAGCCGGTTATAACCGACTCATGATGTCGCCCGAGTTTTACGAAACCTTCGCCCAATGGGAATATATACTCATCTATCAAACCGACGCATGGGTATTTTCCGATCGTCTATCCGAATGGTGTTCCAAAGGATACGATTACATAGGGGCTCCGTGGACACCCAAGCCTAAATATCGAAAACTATACTACCGTATATTCAATTTCCTAAAAAGAGGTTTTTGTTATATCTCCGGCTCGTCCGATTACAGCCGCATCTACTACCGGGTCGGAAACGGAGGGCTGTCGCTGCGCCGCACGCAACTCTTCGCTCAAATCGCTCGGGAAATGGTTTCCGAAATAGATTGCTACCTTTCCCACCCCGGAACCGATTTCTACAACGAAGATATCTTTTGGAGCCTCGAAGTCAATCGAAAAAAAGAGCGACTGAAAATTCCCGACTGGAAAGAAGCGCTCCGATTTTCGTTCGATAAAAATCCTTCGGAATGTTACGCCCTGAATGACCGAAAACTACCCTTCGGCTGCCACGGTTGGAGTAAAAAAAAGATGTTGCCCTTTTGGAAACAACATATATCGAACATTTAGACAAAGTATTATCCGACAATTTATTTGCTCCCTCTCTTATATTGTAGTGGAGAAGGGTAAAATCTACCCTTATGCTGAAACAGGAAATACCCCTTTTAATCCTCTCTCCCTGCCGTGTTCAGTAGTATTGCGGGGTGTTTCCGTTAGGGAATATAGGGGGAGTACCCACAGGGCGAGGAGGTTAAAAAGATTATATAGGGGTAGAAATATAAAAAGACAATCCCCTCTGATTTCCGATTGAACCGATATCCCCACTAATCGACAGATCCTCCTTATAGCCTCCGTGCAATATGGCAACACATCATTCCTAATCGAAACACAATATATTCAAAGAGCGGGGCTTGTACGATTTACAAGCCCCGCTCTTTGAATACACCTTTTTTATACTCCTCCGAACAAAAGGACTCGAAATTTTATCCTTGTTGCATCACGACCTCGGTCAAGTCCGTGCTAAAAATCCGGTACTCATTTTCTGTTATAGACCGGGGAGATGTAAGCACGACCAACGAATGAGGCGGATAACCCTCCCGATAGGGAGGATGCGTATGGGCAAAAGGGTTCTCATGGAAGCCGCACTTTCGGTAAAATCTCAAACGAGCCCTCGAAACAGAATCGACGATAGGATCGATTTCCAGCAAAACAATTTTAGAGGTCGAGCGGAGAAACGCATTCAAAATTTCGCTTCCATACCCCCGTCCTCGTAATCCTTGATGCACTGCGAAATGCTCTATATACCTATAACTGCCAAACTCCCAATAGGAGATAAATCCGACAAACATATCCCCTTCGCTATACCCTACCAAATGATAATCGGCACACGAGAACGCTTTTTCCTGCTGCTCTTGCGTCCGCTGCTCGAAAATAGGGAAACTGACAGTATACAATTTCCGCCACGAGTCGTAAAGCTCATGCTGCGAACTATCTATATCTATACAATTCATAGTCATATAATATTTCCCATGAATATCCCATTATCAAGGAATCATATCACCACGGCAAAACCGGCATACACGATCGCTCGAATCCTCATCATGCCATTCCGAAAGCCTTTTTCACGACTTCGACATAATCGAGTTTCTCCCAAGTGAACAGCTCTACTTCACGAACGATCGGTTCGGGGTTATAATGCGATTTGAATGTCTTCACGACAGTTTGCGGTTTTCTTCCCATGTGACCGTAAGCCGCCGTCTCTTCATAAATAGGATTACGCAACTTCAAACGCTCCTCGATAGCTTTCGGACGCATATCGAAAATCTCGCACACCCGTCGGGCTATCTCGGCATCGCTCATCGCCACGTGCGATTTACCGTAAGTATTCACATAAACACTCACCGGTTCGGCGACTCCTATGGCATACGACACCTGCACCAGAATCTCGTCCGACACCCCTGCCGCTACCAAATTCTTGGCAATATGACGAGCGGCGTATGCGGCCGAACGGTCTACCTTCGAGGGATCCTTTCCCGAAAATGCGCCACCTCCATGACCACCTTTGCCTCCATACGTGTCAACAATAATCTTGCGACCCGTCAATCCCGTATCCCCGTGAGGCCCGCCGATAACGAATTTGCCGGTAGGATTCACCAATAAAATCAACTGGTCGTCGAACAAGGTTCGTACCCGTTCGGGCAGTTGTGCGATCACACGAGGCAACAACACCTGTTTCACATCGTTGTAAATCGTCTGTAACATCTCCCGGTCGGCCGCTTCCTGAGCCTCTTTCGAGTCGTCGGCCGGAGTCACGAATTCGTCGTGCTGGGTCGACAATACGATCGTATGCACCCGCACAGGTTCGTTCCGTTCGTTATATTCGATAGTTACTTGCGATTTGGAGTCGGGACGCAAATACGAAGTCACCTTCCCTTTGCGCAGATAGGTCATTGCCGAAGCCTCCCGGCGGATAACGGCCAGCTCGGTAAGCAACAAGTGAGACAAATCGAGCGACAACGGCATATAATTATCCGTCTCATTACAAGCATATGCCGTTGAACTGCACGTTGTCCTGAGTCAGATGTTGGCTCTTCGACTTTATGCGGTGCATATTGTAAGTCTTAACGAAGTTATGGCTCATTTTCAATATAATCCATTATATCAAATTCACAAATTTTTATGGGTGGGTCAATATTCACTTCTCTCAAATATTGTTTTTCAGAATCTTCAATTATACTTCCTTTATCATATTTGAAAAGTACTAAATTCCCATTTAATGGCATAAAGTAGAAAGTTCTGATATAATTATATTTACCACCACCCCATTCCGCGTTCATTATTAACCTATCTTTTTTTTGCAGCAATTCTACCTGAAAATTCTTTATCTCATCAGCAGAAGGCAATACTATGTTACAATAATGTTTCCCGTTTCGGAAGATGCGTATATACTCACCCACATAACAATCGTTTTTTATCTCTTCTACAAGATTGATTGTATATAGGGTATCGTGTACCGTAATGTGTTTTACACACAGGGTAGTGTCACTATCTAAAAGGGTATTGCTACCCCCTCTTGATGAACAAGAGAAGGTAACAATACTAATGAGGATAAAAATTACTCGCATCATTTTCTTTCAGTTTTCCAAAAGATTGTTCTTCCAGCAGTTCCTGTTGCTATAAGTTTTTTAGGCATTTTTGAGGATGCGGGAAGTCCATATACGAAATTGCCAGTTACCCAATTGCCTTTATCCTTGAATACGGCTGCTGGTAATGAATAGGATACGCCATCAAACTTAACACTTTTTGAAGTATATTTGTCGTAATGGCTTTGTAGAAAATCATCATATATGTCTTTAGGTATAGTTATTGAATTATACTCGACAAATTTATTATGAGGTTTTCCATTAGACTTTGAAAGTCCCCAAGCCAAGAAATCTGTTCCATCCCAAAATTGAGCACCTCCAGTGGGATCATGGGAGCTATTTAGAGCATGTATTACCCCTGCTCGAGCGGCATTCGATAAAGCAGACTTATCAGAAGTAAGAATTCCTTTTTGCTTCTCAGATTTAGCTACAGACGAATATCCTGTAAGTAAGAGCCCAAGCATAGTTTTTCCAGAGGCATCTGCTCTATTTTTTACAGTATGAGCAAGCCACAACGATTCTTTAGGGTCAGATGTGCCAGCTTCATGTTTTATGATATTCGAAATTTTTTGGAAATCCGAATGAGATACGTTCAATTTTTGAACACCATAAAAAAAGTTGTTTCTTATCCCATCGGCAAGATATACCAAATTATCATTGTTTTTATCTCTTCCTAACCAAAGCCCATCAGCATTATAATAATCTCCTCTGCCATCAGGATCTATATAAATTTGGGGATTGTTATGACAAAATACATAGGAAGATACATTTGGGTAATCCTCCTCCATCGGATCAGTTGACATCCAAAGGCTGAGACGTGGGTCGTAGTAGCGGGCACCGTAGTAATACATACCAGTCTCCTCGTCGAATTCATTAGCATTGAAGAGGTAAGGCGTGTTCCATACGTTGTTGCGCTCCTCGATGAAGACTTCGCCGAAGGGAACATACTCGATATGCTGAACCACTTCACCCTCAAGGTTGGTGATAAAGCTGGAACTTCCGAGGTGGTCGGGGTGATAGAAGAACTGCAAGTTTTCATAGTTGTCGGGGTCTTTGAACGACCGCGAAACAGCGCGGGTCTGAGACTTCCGAGCCTCCGCAACAGCCGCCTCCATAGAGCCGTCGTTGCAGCAGAATCCTTCGCCATCTGCATAGTTGTCGTTGTCAGTGCCGTTGTAGGGAACATCGAAGAACTTGTAGTTGTCCTTGATAACCTGTTGCTGTGCGGCATACTTTGACTTGTAATCAACCGAAAGACCGTCGGTGT
>OLOQ01003625.1_pt1 | contig 11091 bp, 7 predicted proteins | sample 1673101 | NCBI WGS metagenome assembly OLOQ01 (sample SAMEA3136754, study PRJEB25190) | human gut metagenome | biome: human gut; feature: human-associated habitat; material: faeces | place: Austria | collected 2013 | reverse complement strand
CAATCCATCCAGTCACAAATGTACCCACTGCAAATCCGATGATATATCCAAAACTCGGCTGGAAAATATATCCCGGTCCGCCGCCCTGAGTGAAAATCGGAAGTCCAATTAAACCTAATACGATATAAACCACAACCGCCAGCGCCCCGTTGACCGGACCTAAAAGCAGACCTGCCAGCATCGTAAATAAAAACTGCAATGTAAACGGAACCACCGGAACCGGTATCTTGATAAATGCTCCCACTGCAATCAGTGCGACAAACATCGCGCACAAAACTAAATCCTTTGTCTTCATGTGTTTCAAACCTTTTTCCTCCTTGGGTATCTGAATGATTTCAGGCATCCGAAGCCATTCTATTCTCGCACATGTACATAAATTTCTCTCCGCAAACCCTGTTCCAACCATCTAAAACAGCAGCGGCCGTCCCAGATCCCGGGTAGTCGAAACAGATGCAGAACTGATTGCAAGCATAACATAGCCTTTTTCTATTGTCAACCCATTATTTTTATATGGTTAACAATTAGTTTTTTATCTGTTTTTTATCTCTTTCCTTCCCATAATTTTGTTTCTTATATCCCTTGATATACATACGTTTCCCATCCGTCCACACATTCACTGCCCCCGAATCCGCCGTTCTCCAGATCTCCGTTCCCGTCTGTTCCAGACGTTCCACCGCCTCCGGTGCCGGATGCCCGTAAGTATTTCCCTCTCCATAAGAGAGCACCGTGAAAGCTGGGGAAAAGCACTCCAAAAACTCCTCTGAGGAGGAACCGTTCGAACCATGGTGTGCAGCTTTTAACAGTGTCACTTTTTCCCTCTTTTTGTCCTCTTCCACCGCCAGAATCTTCCTTTCGTCCTCCACTCCAATATCTCCTGTCAGAAGCATACGAAACTTTCCATACGTGACATCAAACACCAGTGAATGACTATTTCGCTCCTCGACTGGCTTTTCCCCCGTCTCCGGGTACAGGCACCGAAGCGCCAGGCTTTTCGCCCGCACCGTTTCTCCCCTATGCAGATAATGGACTTCCGCCCCCCGTTTTTGGGCAAGAGTTTCCAGTTTTTCATATGCCTCCTGCCCTTTTCCCGCCGCCGGAAGTGCCAGATTCCGCACCCGGATATCTGCCTCCTCCTTCAAAAGCCACTCAATCCCGTTCGTGTGATCCGCATCTGCATGGCTGACCAGAATCCAGTCCAGCGTGCGGATTCCCTGACTTTTCAAAAATGGTCCCAGCACATTTTTCCCGATTTTTTTATCCTGGCTGCTGCCACAGTCCGAAAGAATCGCCTCATCCTGCGTCCGCAGAAAGACGCCGTCGCCCTGTCCTACATCGAGAAACCAGATCTGAAAGCCATGAACAGGCTGAACTACTAAAAAGACTACCGCCACAGCAATAAATACACTATTTTTTCCCGGTGCATTCCATTCTTTTGGAAACAGAAAAATCCCTTTTCTCCCTAAATTCTCTCTTGCTTCTCCCACACTCCACACATATCGAATCCCCAGCGCCACATAAAACACCCCTATTTTCCACATTTCCGGGCGTCCTGCCACAATGGAATGAAACGGCACACGTTCCACCTGGATGCAAAGCCATTCATACAACTGAAAAATATAATGCCCCGGACCCGTACATGCACTTGCCGCTATTCTGAATATTTCTGGTATTTCTGATGTTCCTGATGCTGCACCCCCAAAAGCCGAAAGCACTCCCGCAATGCTGCTGCCTCCGCCCATTTCCCCCATTTTTCCTCCCACAAACGCTATACTGTAAATTCCAAGCGCCAGCAGACCGCTTCCGGCTGCATACGTGAGAAGCGGAATCACGATCAGATTCAGAAAAATTCCCCACATTGGAAATGTGAAATAGTGATACAGCTGAATCGGCATCGTATAAAGCTGAATTGCCAAGCTGAGCATGAATGTTTCATATCCTTTCTTTTTTTCTTTCTCTTGTTCCTCCTCTTCCCGCTCTTTTCTCTTTTTTCCCACTTTCCGCAGCCGCTCCGTCTCCAGCCCAATCGCGGCAACCGCGCCATAGGAAAGCTGCAATCCCGCCGAAAAGAGCAGATACGGCGACTGCCACGCCTGCAAAATCAAAGATAGCGACAGCGCACTCAGCAGATCGTAACTCCGCCCCAGATATGCTGCCAGACAGGACACCTCTACCATAAATACCGCCCGGAATACCGATGCTCCAAATCCGGTTACTAAACCATAAAAGGTAAGAAGCGCTGAAGCCCCCAGTCCCGCCCATCCATACGATATGCCCCAAAAACGCAGTGCGCTGTAAACGCTCATGCCAATCAAAGAGACATGAAGTCCGCTGACTGCCAGAATATGTGCAATCCCATTATCCTGAAACCGTTCGCGCAGCTCTTCCGATAACCCGGATTTATCCCCCAGCAAAATTGCCTGGAAAATCCCTGCATCTTCTGGAACACAGATTTCCTGAAAAACAGCCGTCGCGTACGCCCGGAAGCATTCTGCCTGACTTCGGAGAGGGGAACTTTTTCCTTCTGAAATAAAAATCCGATCCGCCGTCACCCGGTTTCTGATTCCTAGTCCCCGGTAATACATCCGATACGAAAACTGCCCCGGATTGCGCGCTCCTTCCAGAAACTCAGCAGTTCCCGTCAGATGAATCTGACTTCCGCAGGGTGGCAGAATTTTCTCTTCACACTTCTCCAGTAAATCGCTTTTACACGATATCAGTACCTTTCTTACACTTTCATCCTTTACCTCCACCCCCGTCAAAATCATCGTACACCACCCATTTTTTTCCGAAATAGAATCCAGTGTTCCAGATATCGCCACCTCTGCCGAACCACCCTTCTGCGTTACCATCCGTTCCAGCGCATCCGGGCGCATTTCCACCGTCATCCGTCCCCATCCTGCCAGGAAACAGAAAAACAGCAGAAAGACACGGCACATCATCGGATCTTTCCAATTCCAGACGCGTTCTGCGTCTGTCTGAAAGTCCGAATCTACCCGTCCTTCTGCTGTTTTTATGACTGCAGGTGAAAAAGAATGTGCCTTGTGTTTCATAGGACACAATTTCCTATGAAACAAAAAAAGCGCTGCTGCAATTATAAACCACACCGTCATGCCCATCTGGTACGCTGCGACCTCTCCAAGTACGAAAGCCACCATCATCCACATTACCGGTCGTTTGATATTCAATTCCTCTTTTCCTGTATTCTACAAAACATCAACAAAATACCATTGCTGCTCTCTTCCAAATATGGCATATACATTCTGTCTGACAGTTACTTCACAATATACTTCTCCTCTCTCTCCAGAGGCTGCACCAGCGAAATCACATTCCGGTACGTCACATCTGCCGAGCCATTGACCGTGATCTGTACTTTATTTACCGTCTGAAGCTCTGTCAGCGAATCGACGATCGCGTAAATCGGAATATACTCCGCCACATCGATATCCCCGGAAATAAAACTGCTATCCAGGTTGACATAGCAGGTATTATCTGTCAGTGATACGTTTAATACCTTTGTATTTTTCGGCATCACTGAAAGCCCGCCATTCTGGGAACCTGCCAGCAGCTGTTCCACTACCAGGCGTTCCAGCGACGTGTTCATACTGTGAAATACTTCCCGTTTTTCTGCCACCAGACCATCTTTTTCTTCATTGGCAAAATACAGGGTCAGCTCTACTTTTTCATACGAATTGACATCCGAAATACTGTCTACAAAATCACTTCCTGCGATCGCGCCCACCGGGTTTCCATGTGTGTCCAGGAGCGGCTGTCCCTCGCAATTAATGCTGATATAATCGACTCCCTTAACCTGTGTAAAGGTCTTTGCCAGCGCCGCCCGGCACAGAATCTCCCGCGACGCTTTCGTATTCATATATTCCTGATTAAAATTCAACGTCAGCACGTTATTGTCCCGGTTAATATCCAGGAATTCAACCTTATCGCTTAAAACTGCCTGATACTCCGGGTTTTCCGGTGCCGCAAGGATCTGCCCCGCCAGCTCCCCGATCAGGATCTCAGCGTCCGCCGTCTCCGTCTGATAGGAAACACTCGCCAGCCCCGTGCGCGTCGAATTGAGATAATAAATCTGATAGACGCCGTCCTCACCCGCCGTCGGATGCACCTCTTCTTTTTTTCGGCATCCGCTCAGAAGAAGCAGACATGCCAGGCAAAGGATCAGCCACAAACTTACGCTTCCTGCCCATTTTCCAGAGCTTTTTTTTCTTATTTTCTCCATTTATTATTTCCTGTTGTTATTTTGCAATCTATCTCACAATAGACATTTCCCTGACCTCACATTCGAACACTGCAACCTTCAAACGCCGCAGCATTCGGACACTGCAACATTCGGACACTGCAGCACTCTAGAACCTCTAAATTGCCCAGAACTACGCTGTCTACGGAATATAATTCAACGGAATCCGCACCGTAAAGGTTGCTCCCTTGCCCTCTTCACTCTTCAGGCGGATCGCGCCCTGATGAAGAAGAATAATATTCTTCGTGATCGCAAGCCCCAGCCCGGTACCGCCTGTCTCGCGTGAGCGCGCCTTATCTACACGGTAAAAACGCTCAAATACGCGCTCCTGAAATTCTTTCGGGATTCCCACGCCATTATCCTCTACTTTCACATAAAAGAACTTGTGGTCGGCATCCAGCGTCACCCAGACTTTTCCCTCTTCGCGGTTATACTTGATCGCATTTTCCATCAGGTTCGAAAGTGCCAGGCTCAATTTTACCTCGTCCACATCCGCCGATACTTCCCGCTTGCTCTCATACGTGATCTCAATGTTCCGCCGCTTCGCGATCGGGGTCAGACGTTTTAAAATCTGTTCCAGAAGACCATTGATCGAAGTCTGGGCAATATTCAGATCCGGCGATGATTTATCCATTTTGACTAACGTCAGCAGATCATCGATAATCTTGCCCTCGCGGTCAATCTCCGCCGAAATATCCTGCATAAACTCCTGATATAGCTCCGCCGGGGCGTTCTCCATCCCCATCAGAGAATCCGCCAGCACTCTTATCGAAGTCAGCGGTGTTTTCAGCTCATGCGACACGTTGGAAACAAACTCCTGACGCGACTGATCCAGGTTTTTCAGTTTCCGGATGGTCTGCATGACTGCCTCCGAAATGTCCCGCGTCTCCCGGTACGTTTTTACATCAATATCCTGATCCAGATTTCCCTCTGCCACCATATCGAGCTGCTGCTGCAGGCGGCGGAATGGTTTCAGCAGGCAAGCCGCCGCCAATAAATCTGCGATCAGAATAAAACAGAACATAACGAGCTGCAAAAATCCCGTCTTCTGCACAATTTTCTCCTGCAAAAGCGCCGAATTTTCCGTGGACGCCATCAGAAGAAGGACTCCCTGCACGCCTGCCGTATTTTTCCCATTTCCGGCTGCCACATCCGAATCGATCGGCGCTGCATCCGTGCTTTTTGCCTGAATCGGCTGCGCTACATAGAAATACTTTTTCTTCTGGTTCAGATAGCTGGAAGTTTCCCCGTCAAATGCCTTTAACACATCCGATACAACCAGCGTTTTCCCTCTGGAAAGACCAAATGTGTCTTTCAAAATCTTAAAGCTGTCGTCCACCAGCACGATTCTTCCGTTCATCAGATCCGCCGTTGTACTAAGTTCCGCATCCAGCGCCGGATTTGGATTTCCCGACAGCAGTACATTGATATAATCACTGCTGCGTATCTTGTTTGCTAAAATCAGACACCGGTTCTGCGCTTCCGCCATCCGTTCTTCCACGTGGCTCTGGTAAAAATACCCCGATGTAAAACGAACCTGTACCAGAAGCGGAACCAGCGTCAGAATCAGAAAGGCGAGGAACAGAGGGATTCGCATCCCGATCGTGTGCTCCATCGCTTTCCATATCTTTCTTTTATGTTCTGCTATTCTTCTCATGTTCCTGTCCTGAACGATTACAATTCACGCGCTCTTACTTGGGTTGCTTAACTTCCTGACATTGGCTGTGAACTGTAACCCCGAAATGCTGCTCCGTAACTGCGTTTCTCACAACAACGATCCGATTTCAAGCTTCTTCGTTGCCGCAATCGCCAGCGCTCCCGGTCCGATATGGCAGGCTACACTTAAGGACAGCGGCTCTACACGGACTTCCGTCTCCGGGAAAAGTTCCCGAAGCTCGGCTGCCAGCTCCTGCGCCATCTCATCATTGTCGGTATGCGCTACATCAATATACGTTTTTTCTCCCGTCACATCATCAAACCGATTTTCCAGATCGCGGGTGATCGCCGTGATCATCATGGAACGCGCCTGTTTCATCGTCCGCGCCTTCGCAAATGCGTCCAGCTTCTCGCCCTGTATCGTCAGAACCGGTTTTAAACGGAGAAGTGTTCCGAGCGCTGCTGCCGCTGGTGTGATTCTACCGCCCTTTTTCAGATATTTTAATGTGTCAACCGTGATATAAATAGTTGAATCCAAACCTGTCTCTTCCAGCTTTTTGCAAATCGCCTCCGCGTCCATGCCGGCTGCCGCCATGTCAAGCGCATCCTGCACCGAACGGCGCTGGGTCACGGAAATCCTGTGATTATCCGCCACCTGTACTTTTCCGTCGAAATCATCTGCCAACATCTTTGCCGTCTGGCAGGAGCTCGAAAGCCCGCTGGACATCGGGATGTGCACAACTGCATCGTATTCCTCCAAAAGTTTTTCCCAGAGATTTAAGATCGTCTCCGGAGACGGCTGGGATGTGCTCACATCGTGATCCCCGCTCAGATGCTCATAAAATTCCTTCTGTGTCAAATTTATATCTTCCAGATACTCGGTTCCATCAATCATAAACGGCATCGGCAGGACATATACGCCCATCTCTTTCGCCTGTGCCTGTGTAATTCCGCTGTTGCTGTCTGTAACAACCGCTACCTTCATGCTTGTTTCCTCCTGTTTTCCCTGTGAATCTGCTGCCATCCTATTTTCCTTTCCGCATAACACTTTCTTTTCTAAAAATGTCTGCCCTGGAACAGCCTCCGAGCGGTTCACATAGATGATTTTATTTTATCCTATTTTCTTATGAAATGGAAGAGAGAAGTAACGGGATTTTCACGGGATTTTCAGTTCAGAAAATTCCTACCTGTGAACAAAAAACTGCCACAAAACAAGCCCCGACCATTTCTCTGTTCATGATCTTTTCTTGCTTTATGGCAGTTTTCCCGATTCTTATTGACGGTTATATTTATACTTTCCTAATATATTCGAAAATTCTCCCTATTTCACCAACAGCGACTCTCCCGTCATCTCCTTCGGCTTCTCAAGTCCCATCAGTTCGATCAGCGTCGGCACAATATCGCAGAGGCGTCCGCCTTCGCGCAGCTTGTACGCCGGGTCAGCGCCGACCAGGATAAACGGTACCTGATTGGTCGTATGAGCGGTCCACGGCTCGCCGGTTGCCTCATCGACCATCACCTCTGCATTACCGTGATCGGCGCAGATAAAGAGAACGCCTCCGGCTGCCTTGATGGCTTCAACTGCACGTCCTACGCAGGCATCGACGGTCTCAATCGCCTTGATCGCAGCCGACTCCACGCCCGTGTGACCTACCATATCCGGGTTTGCAAAATTGATGATAATGACATCATATTTGCCGGACTCAATCGCCTCCACCAGCTTATCGCACACGATCGGTGCGCTCATCTCCGGTTTCAGGTCGTAGGTCGGGACCTCCTTCGGAGACGGAACCAGAATGCGGTCCTCGCCCTCGTTCGGCTCTTCCACGCCGCCATTGAAGAAAAATGTTACGTGGGCATATTTCTCGGTCTCGGCGATACGTGCCTGCGTCATATGGTGCGCCGCCAGGAACTCTCCAAACGTGTTCTTAATCTCTTCCTTCTTGAACGCAATCAGCTTGTTCCCGATCGTCTCATCGTAATCGGTAAAGCATACAAACGTCAGGTCAAGTTTCTTCTCTCTCGCAAATCCGGTAAATCCCTCATCGCAGAATGCACGGGTGATCTCTCTTGCACGGTCCGGACGGAAGTTGAAGAAAATGACGGAATCGCCATCCTGAATCGTTGCAACCGGCTTTCCGTCCTTCTCTACATAGAACGGTACGACGAACTCATCGTTTACCTCTTTATCATAGGATGCCTGAATGCCTGCACACGCGCTTTCTGCCTTCTCGCCCTCTGCCTTTGTCAGCACATTGTAAGCCTTCTGGACACGATCCCAGTTTTTATCACGGTCCATCGCATAGTAGCGTCCCATCACGGAAGCCACCTCGCCGACGCCAAGCTGCTGCATCTTCTTCTCTAATTCTGCTACGAACTCCTTGCCGGAGGTCGGCGGTGTATCACGTCCGTCCAGGAAGCAGTGCACATACACTTTTTTAAGTCCCTGACGTTTTGCAAACTCCAGAAGTCCGAATAAATGGGTCAGATGGCTGTGAACGCCGCCGTCTGATACCAGTCCAAACAGATGCAGGGCGGAATCATTTTTCTTGCAGGTGTCTGCGGCTGCCAGAAATTCCGGATTTTCAAAGAAATCGCCATCCTCGATTGATTTCGTGATACGGGTCAGCTCCTGGTATACGATACGTCCGGCACCCATATTTAAATGTCCAACCTCCGAGTTACCCATCTGTCCGTCCGGCAGACCAACCGCCCGACCGCTGGCATTGCCGCGCACAAACGGGCACTGGCTCATCAGCTGATCCATGATCGGTGTCTTTGCCTCACACACGGCATTGTGCTCACAGGTATCTCTCATGCCGTATCCATCGAGAATCATTAATACGGTTGGCTTTTTTTTCATCTCTTTCTTCTTCCTTTCCTTCCATGAAATGAACCGTTTTTTCTGAAACAACCGGATGAACCAACAATTTTGATTGTTTCAGGTCAAAACCTTCACCTTCTTTTTTTACTGGCAAAAAGGGGACTGCCACGCCTCACACGTGCGACAGCCCCCTTTTTCTCATCTCTTATTTATAATTTACAATCTTTCCAAAATCTGCCTTTAAGGATGCGCCGCCTACCAGACCACCATCGATATCCGGCTGTGCAAACAGCTCCGGAGCCGATGCTGCGGATACGGAACCGCCGTACTGAATGCGGATCGCCTCTGCGGTCGCCTCATCGTACACTTCCTTGATGCACGCACGGATCGCGCCGCACACTTCCTCAGCCTGCTCGGTGGTCGCTACCTTGCCGGTACCGATCGCCCAGATTGGCTCGTATGCGATCACAGCTGTCTTTGCCTGCTCTGCGGTCACATTCTGGAATGCGATCTTGATCTGCTGGCGGATCCAGTCAAGCGTGATGCCCTGCTCTCTCTGGGTCAGAGTCTCGCCGCAGCAAATGATCGGGGTCAGACCGTGCTCAAATGCTTTCAGTACCTTCTTATTGACCGTCTCATCGGTCTCTGCAAAGTATTCTCTGCGCTCGGAATGTCCGATAATCACGTATTTAACGCCTGCATCGGTCAGCATATTCGGGGAAATCTCGCCGGTGTAAGCACCTTTCTCCTCGAAATACATATTTTCAGCGCCAACTGCGATGTTGGTTCCCTCGCACGCTTTTACAACCGGGATAATATCAATCGCCGGTACGCAGAATACAACGTCTACATCTTCCGAAACAACGAGCGGCTTCAGAAGCTCTACCAGAGCTACTGCCTCCGACGGCGTCATGTTCATTTTCCAGTTGCCTGCTACGATCTTTCTTCTAGCCATGACTATTCTATTCCTCTTTTCTATTTATTTATCATTCGCTGCCGCTACGCCCGGAAGCTCCTTTCCCTCTAAGAATTCCAGGGAAGCGCCGCCGCCGGTAGAAATATGGGTCATCTTGTCGCCAAATCCAAGCTGGTTGACCGCTGCTGCAGAATCGCCGCCACCGATGATCGTGGTCGCTTCGGTGTCTGCCAGTGCTTTTGCAACTGCGATTGTACCCTGTGCAAGAGTCGGGTTCTCAAATACACCCATCGGTCCGTTCCATACAACTGTCTTAGCAGATTTTACGGTGTCTGCATACAGCTTTGCAGTTTCCGGTCCTATGTCAAGTCCCATCGTGTCAGCCGGGATAGCGTCAACCGATACATTCTGTACCTCGATCGGTGCATCGATCGGATCCGGGAAGGATGCTGCTACAGCTGCATCAACCGGAAGAAGCAGTTTCTTGCCAAGCTTCGCTGCCTTCTCTACCATCTCACGGCAATAATCTAACTTTGTATCATCGACTAAGGATTTACCAATCTCCTTGCCCTGTGCTTTTAAGAAGGTAAATGCCATGCCGCCGCCGATGATCAGCGTGTCGCACTTCTCCAGCAGGTTGGAGATAACGTTTAATTTATCGGCTACCTTCGCGCCGCCTAAAATGGCAACGAACGGGCGGACCGGGTTATCTACTGCATTTCCAAGGAAATCGATCTCTTTCTGCATCAGGTAACCAACTACTGCGGTGTCCACATACTGGGTCACGCCTACGTTTGAGCAATGTGCGCGGTGTGCAGTACCAAATGCATCGTCCACATAGACATCACACAGGGATGCCAGATCCTTGCTGAACGCCTCACCGTTCTTGGTTTCCTCGGCACGGTAACGGGTGTTCTCAAGCAGAACAACCTCGCCATCCTTCATCGCCTCAACGGCTGCCTTTGCGTTCGGTCCAACCACTTCCGGATCGGCTGCAAATTTCACTTCCTGTCCCAGAAGTTCAGACAGACGAACGGCTACCGGTGCCAGAGACAGCTCCGGCTTCGGCTCTCCCTTCGGTTTGCCGAGGTGAGAGCAGAGAATTACCTTTCCACCGTCCGCAATCAGTTTTTTGATCGTCGGAAGCGCTGCCACCAGACGGTTTTCATCGGTGATCTTTCCTTCTTTTAACGGTACGTTGAAATCACAGCGTACCAGAACGCGTTTGCCCTTTACATTGATATCATCCACGGATTTTTTATTCAGCATATCCTGTCTCCTTTACATTTAAAAGAAAAATGGATCCGGTCCCGACCGAGGACCGGACCCATCTTGAATCCTTATGATTTTCTATCGAATCGATAAAATTATGCCAGCTCTGCGAAGTATTTGATTGTACGAACCATCTGGCTTGTGTAGGAGTTCTCGTTGTCATACCAGGAA
>OLOQ01003624.1_pt1 | contig 11098 bp, 11 predicted proteins | sample 1673101 | NCBI WGS metagenome assembly OLOQ01 (sample SAMEA3136754, study PRJEB25190) | human gut metagenome | biome: human gut; feature: human-associated habitat; material: faeces | place: Austria | collected 2013 | reverse complement strand
AAGCTCCTGCAAAATCTTTAAGGTCAAGGGTGTGCAATAGACACCCTCGCCGTCCAATCAAGGGTGTCTTATTGACACCCAAAGCGAAAAAATCGGCAGACAGACCCTTATAAAGTCTATCTGCCGATGGTAACATACCACAAATCTAAGAAGGAGGCTCGGAACATGATGTATGCTGTTTTATCATTGGGGCTGGCGCTGCTGGGCGGGATCGTCCGTCTGGCACAGGTGCTACGGTTGTCTGCGCCGCTGCTGTACGGTGCACTGGTAATCACGGTATTCCGCCCGTGGTATCTGGCCCATACCGCTCTGGCGGACGGCATTTTCCTTGTGCTGGTGGGTCTTGCGGCGCTGTCATGGGTGGTGACGCTGATTCGAGCGGTGCGGGAGACGATCTGGTAAAGTAAGGGTTGGCAAGATTGCCAACCCTTACTTTCAGACAACCTTGTCAAAAAGTCTGACCGGGTTCGGTGAATTCACCGAACCCGGTTTTCAGCGTCTACCGCTTTTGACAATGTTGTCTGAAGCGCTTTAGGGCAGTCCGCTGTGATCGGGTTTGGCAATGAGCCGAACCCGGTTTTTGCACTCACTTTCCGGCAATGCTGCCGAGAAGTTCCCGCCCGCAGGCGGCATGGGGGACTGGGGATTACCACAGCAAGCGCGTTTGTCATACAAACGCTATGCTTGCAACTGCGCCGCCTATGGCGGCAGGGGCTATGTGGTGCTGGGGCCCCCTTATTTACGCTACTGAGTTTCTATGAACAGTAATCCTTGTTCTACCCCAACATCTGCGTCTGCTCGGGTTAATAAACAACCGATTTATTGGAAAGCAGTTGCCGTGCTTGCCGCTAACGCACTCCCCCGGGCCCCCCGCGAAAAACGAAGGCAGCGCTTGTTATCTCGCTACTTTATTATAGGTTGCGAAGCGCCGTCTTATGGCTTATTATGTTTCAAGTTAAACCCGCAAATTTGAACGAGGTTCATGATTGAATTGTGCCAAATATGCAACCTTTTTCAATTTTTCCTGAGTAGATAAGTGAAGGGCCCTTTTAATGTGCAAGGAGGTATATGAGTGGACGACAAAAGTATCGTAGACCTGTACTGGACACGATCAGAAAACGCAATCCATGAAACATCCATCAAGTATGGAAAATACTGCTATGCGATTGCTTTTAACATTCTCAATGATTCGGAAGATGCTGCGGAAATGCTCAATGATACATATATGGGGGCATGGAACAGTATGCCGCCCAATCGCCCGGCCATTCTTTCTACTTTCCTTGGGAAAATTACACGGCGCGTTTCGATTAACAGGTGGAATGAGCAGCACGCACAGAAACGCGGAAATGGCGAGATGCCGCTGGCGTTAGAAGAGCTATCTGATGCGGTGACCGCAAGTGATTCCATTAGTGAAAAAATTGCCATTCAAGAGCTTTCGGCATCAATCAATCAATTCTTATCTACTTTACCAGTTGCGGAGCGCGATATGTTTGTTTGTCGATATTGGTTTTTAACACCCATTAAAGAGATCAGTACCCAATTTGAGTGCAGTCTCAGCAAAGTAAAGTCTACACTATTCCGTACACGACAAAAGCTAAAAAACCACTTAGAAAAGGAGGGGTTCCTTTGAACAGCAAAATGCTTCTTGATGCGCTGGGTGATATTAGTGATGAGTACGTTATGGGCGCGCAGAAGTACCTTACCAATGATGTTCTTAAAATCACAAACAGCAAAGCTCATCAGAGAACCGTACCCCAAAAACTCCTTATCCTTGCGGCTACCATTGCGGCTGTGATGTCTTTGCTCGTGACTGCTATGGCTGTCAATGAAGATTTTAGGGAAAAGGTCTTTGAATTCTTTCATATTTCAACCTCTGAAAATGTCCCGAACGGAGGTGACCTTGCTACGAGCGGACTGGACACAGTGATTGGCGAGCGTGTTTCCGCAAGATACTTGGACTTTGCGGAGGACATGGAATTTGCAGGCAACGGGATTTTGTATCAACGCGAATGCGATGCCAACGGAAATTTGGAAAATGTTTTGTTTTATGAGATCGGAAAAGACGGACTATCCGCTTTGAAAACGAGTAGCGTGCAATTTGAACTGAAAGATGACGAACTTGCCGGAAATGGACGCATTTTCTGGTGCAAATCTGAAAATGGTGCCATGGCGATAGGAAATGGGCAGATGCTCGACGGTCAAAGGTCGTGGAATGTTTCGACGATTGCGGGACAGCCGGATAAGGCTTTGTTTTCAGTTTATGGCGGTATCTTAAGCAAATTTGACTTTTCCGTTTTCCTTTTAGACCTGCCAACCGGGACACTGCACAGATTGAACATTCCAACGCTCTACCATGTTCAAGAAATCCAGCTCACATCGAATCTGAACTATGCGTTGATTTGGGGACAAACAGCCGGCAGCCAGCAGAGCCAACCGTATGTATGCAATTTGCAGTCTGGCGAGATGTTCCCATTGATTCCGATGGCAAATGCCAATAGCCGTGACTTTGCTACACATTTGGTGGACGATGATACCGTAATTCTAACGATGCAAAAAGAAAACTGCTTTTCTGCTTGGAGTTGCGATGTCAAAACCGGGAGTGTAACGGAGACTGCAAATAACCTTTCCATCAGAACACAAGATGGCAAAACAGCTGGGCTCGTAGATGTAGGTACTCGCTATGCGCTTTTGGTGAACGCGGATCAAAGTGTTGCGGTACTCGATCTGAAAACCGGGTATCAATCCTCTGCTATTGCTGGTTTCTCTTTTGATGGAAGAGCGATAATGCTCCCCAATATCTCTGGCACAAGTATTTGCTACTATATTCCTACACAGGATCAAGATACTCTCGCAGTTAAAACTCTGGGCGTAATGAATTTTGAAAAAGCGCAGTTCTCTGTTTTTGACCGCAGTGGATTTGATAAAAACAAGGAGTGGCGATTAGGCTGGCTCAATGAAAATCAGGTGTGTATATCCGCCGTTGGAGATTCCGACAGTCTCTTTATCTACACATTTTCCTGAACTGAAATTTGGGAGGTACATCGTATGCAAAAAGCAGAGGATGCTTCGGTCGTATGGTTAAATTCCGACGTGCAAATTGCATCATTTCATTACGAGGATGGTTATAAGCAACTGAATTTTTCCAATCAAGTTTTCTTTATGTCATTCTTACAGTCCCTAATGGAAAGCGGCTACCGATTTATGTAGTCAACACTATTTCAATAAGAACGGAGAATTTCCATGAAAAAGAAATATATTGCGGTTCTTTTGTGTGCGTTATTGTTTTGTGGACTTATAGGGTGCGCCTCAACGGAACCCACACAGAATTCCACCGATGGGTCGGCCTCTCTTTTACAGGAGGCAACCAACTGGTTTGAAAGTCAGACTTCTAAATATGAAATCCTTTCTGCTGAAGCTGTCAATGATAGTGCCATTTTCTTAACTGGCACAAAGAACCCTGACACAGATGAATACCAATTATTGCAGGTGTTCATTGTGGACAGAACAGATAACTCTTTTGAGGTTAGTGCCTGGAAGGATGCCGAGCGAGGTCTGGCTGCTGGATTTTCTGTTCATGTTCTCGCAACTGACAGTTTGACTGTTGTGTTCGGAGATACCTTTGACAGTATTTTCGATTTCATCAATGACAAGCGAATTGATGTTACATTTACGGAAGCTCGTATCGTGTTTGCGGACGGAGAGTCTGAAACAAGATCCATCACAGGAAATACCCCTTATGTCTTTGCGTTTGATGGAGTGCGGGCTGTAAAAGATGTCGAGTTTATTAGTGGTGATCTGACCATCAAGTACTCTGATTTCTTTAGTGAGGATTTGATGGAGGCGTCTGAAACGCTGGATACTGCTGACCTATTTAACTAAAGGCCAAATAATTCTGCGGGAACAAGGTCACCATGTGCTACAGTTCTCAAAAGTTTTCAGTATAAAACTTTCCTCTCGTAATACGAACAACGGTGCGGCTGCCAGAAAACTGGCAGCCGCACCGTATGTTCTGAACGGTTTTAGATATTGTCCTTATTCGTGGTAGTCTTTACCCTCCTGGGCGAGCCGGACTTCATCTGCAATCAGCGGGGCTTTCTGCTCCGCCCGGTGCTGGGCCTGGCGTCCCCTGCGGGCCTTCGGACCCTGCGTCCCTCCCCGGCGGAGGTGGCGGAGGTCTTCACCGTCCCCCTGGCCTTCTTCCGGGAGACGCCGCCGGAGCCCTGGAGCTACGAGCTGGTCCCCCAGGTGCCGGAGGACTTCCCCTACGGCCCCGTGGGCATTCCCCGGGACTACCCCTGGAGCCACGGCCGGGTGGAAATCCCCATCTGGCGCTATGAGGGCCATGCCGTCTGGGGGATGACGGCAAGACTGGTCAAGGAGATCATCCGGTAAAGCAGCGGGAGGCGGATTGGGTTCCTGGGGGCTCCCGTTCCTTTTCGCCCTTTCCGCCCCCTCCGTATCACGTTCACAAAGCGCTGTACAATACTGACAAAAATTTTATGGAATACTGTCAAATATTATAAGAAATAATAATTGCTTGACAAATCAATTTATTTTGGCTATAATTTTTCACAAGAAATGTAATCGTATACATTTTTGATTTTGTGGCTATTGACAAAAACCCTGTACGTTTTCAGGTGTTTATTTTAATGCCCGCAAATGAAGACGTTTTCATTTTGTGGGCGCTTTTGCTTTCTGAAACAGCCGGTTATAACTTACACAGACGGTTAAGGCCCGCCCCCGCGTTTGTTGAAACGGCGCTTCCTGCTGTTTTGATAATAAAAAATTTGAGGAGGTAAGGTTATGAAAAGAAAGGTTTTTGCGTTCCTGCTGGCGTCCATGATGGTGTTCTCCCTGACTGCGTGTAACTCCGGCGCTCCCAAGGACCAGGGAGCAGAGGCCCAGCCTTCCGGCGGGGGGGCCTCCGGCGGGAAATTCGCCCCCAATCCGGCGTACACATTCTACTCTACCGACGAGGGCTACGACGCGGTCAACGACCCGGACGCCATTACGTTCGACCAGATGCGGGAGACTTACGGCCCGATTCCCAAATGGGAAGGCCAGTTCTTTGCCCACGGCAGCTTAAAGTCCTTCGAGGTCGAATTCTGGCGGGTCATGAAAGAGGGCTTCCAAAAGTTTGAGGCGGACGCCAAGGAGAAGGGCAAGGACTTTGCGATGGAATGCTCGGCCGCCCAGACAGAGGAGGATACGGAAGGCCAGCTCTCCCTGGTCCGCGACCAGGTCCGCCAGGGCGGAAACGCCATTGTCCTGTCCGCCATTACGGACATCAACTGCCTGCCCGGCATGGAAGAATCCTATGAGGCCGGCATCCCCGTCTACGCAATCGGCAGCGAGCTGCCCGGCTGCTATGGATTTGTCGGCTCAAACGGCTACATGGTGGGCCAGCGCTGCGCGGACTATATGGCGGAGCTGATCAACTATCAGGGACAGGTCGGCATCGTGGTGGGACTGACCAGCCAGACCGCCACCATCAACCGCACGAACGGATTTATTGACCGGATGAAGGAAATCGCTCCCGACGTTGAAATCGTAGCCCAGCAGAACGCGGACTGGGAGCGGAGCGCGGCGAAGGACATCACCAAAACCTGGCTGACGCAGTACCCCGACATGGTGGGCATCTACTCCAACGCGGACTGCATGACCTATGGCATCGCGGAAGCGGTGGACGAGTCCAGCAAAGTCTGTAACGAGGATATTTTTATCGTCTCCATCGACGGCGAAGGCGAGATGAAGGACTTGATTCGGGACGGGAAGGTTTCCGGCACCTGCTCCCTGGGGTCCTATACCATGGGTATGGTAGCCTATGAGGTGGCTATCCGCAATTTCTGCGGGCAGAACCTCCCCCGCGGTATCTTTACGCCTATCTGGATGATCGACCAGAGCAATGTGGACACGGATGATCTTACGGCCAGCGGCTACACATTCCCGGAATATGAATGACCCTGGCGGTAAAAGCTCTGAACTGGGAACGTAACTGCTGAAAGGTTTTAAAAGCAGCGGTACAAACTAAGCCAGCAGGGGAGCCTTTGGCCGCTTGCTGGCTTAGTGCTTCCACGGCGCCTTACAAAGCCCTATAGAAAGGAGAAAAGTCCTGTGAGTGAAATAATGGTTCAATTTGATCATGTGACCAAGGAATTTCCGGGAGTAAAAGCTCTCAACGACGTGTCGTTTTCCATTAAGAGAGGGGAGCTTCACGCGCTGGTTGGAGAAAATGGGGCGGGGAAGTCCACCCTGTTAAACGTATTGCACGGCGTCTATGTTCCAAGCGGCGGACGGATCGTCATCGACGACACCCACGTCGAGTTTCACGCCCCCATCGACGCGCTGAGATTCGGTATCTCCAAAGTGCACCAGGAAATCAACGTTGTCGACGTCCTCAGTGTTGGACAAAATATTGTTTTAGGCGCAGAGCCCTTAAAAGGCCCGGCCATTGACTTCCGGAAGATGTACCGCGAAGTGGACGACATCCTGGAAAAGCTGGGATGCCAATTCCGGGCGGCCGATCCCATTCGGGGCCTCAGTGTCGGCGAGCTGCAAATGATTGCCATCGCCAAGGCCATTTACCATAAGGCCAAGGTGATTTCCTTTGACGAGCCCACGGCCTCCCTGTCGGACAAGGAGATTGAAATTCTCTTTGAGAAAATCGAAGAGCTGAAGGCCCAGGGTCTGACCATCATTTACGTCAGCCACAAGCTGGATGAGATTTTCCGGCTGGCGGACCGCATCAGCGTGCTGCGCGACGGCCAGTATGTGGATACGTTTCAGGCTTCCGATATCTCCAGAGACGAGCTGATCCGCAACATGGTCGGCCGGGACGTTTCCAATTATGCCCAGAGGGTAAAGCCGCTGTGCGCGACGGACGAGGTCCTCCTCTCCGTGGAGGGCCTGTGCGGAGAGGGCTTCCAAAATATCAGCTTTACGCTGCGCAGGGGGGAAATCCTGGGCGTTTCCGGCCTGGTGGGCGCAAAGCGGACGGAGATTATGCGGGCGCTGTTCGGGGTGGACCGCAGGACGGCGGGAACCATCCGCTTTAAGGGAGAGGAAGCCGTCATTCATTCCCCGAAGCAGGCGCTGAAGGTCGGCGTCGGCCTTGTGTCGGAGAACAGGAAGACAGAGGGCTTTGTAAAATACATGAGCAACCGCCAGAACATGACGCTGGCCGCGCTGCCTAATTTCTGCCGCGCCGGGGGCGTGATGAAGCGCTTGGACATTGCGAAGAACTTTGAGGAATACGCGAAAAAGGTCCGCTTGAATATCACCAATCCCGATCATCTCACGGAGAATTTGTCGGGAGGCAACCAGCAAAAGGTCATTCTGGCAAAATGGCTGATGACCAACGTGGAGGTCATCATTTTCGACGAGCCCACCAAGGGCGTGGACGTAGGCGCAAAGCAGGAAATCTATGCTTTGATGGAAGAATTTGTGGCGCAGGGGAACGCGATCATCATGGTCTCCAGCGAGCTGACGGAGGTCATCGGTATGAGCGACCGCGCGCTTGTCGTCCGGGACGGAGAGATATCCGCCTGCCTGAACCGGGAGGAGCTGAGTGAAGAGACTCTGCTGAAATACGCGATGCCCGAGCGGTCCGCTTAAAACATCAAGAATCAATCCGTCGGCGGGATGACGGACATAGAGCCCGAACGTCTCAAAGCGCGGAGGAAAGGTATAAAAATGAGCATGAAAAGGTTTGTAAAAAAGAGCAGCCGCGAGCTGGCAATCGTTGGACTGATTCTGGCTATGACCGTGATTTTTACGCTGATCCAGCCGCGGTTTATGCAGTCCAGCACATTTATCGATATCATTGAGCAGGCTACGATCAACAGTTTCCTGGGCATCGGCATGACCTTGGCCATCATCACCGGGGGCATCGACCTTTCCGTGGGATCCATTATGGCGGTGGTCGTCTGCGTCTGCGGAATGGCTTCCGTCGGAGGGATGAATAAATTTGCGGTCATCCTTTTGGGCCTGGCGGTGGGAGCCGTTATCGGCTTCCTGAACGGATTTTTGATTGCCAAAATGAAGCTCCAGCCATTTGTGGCGACCTTGGGCACCGAGGAAGCGCTGAGAGGCGCCGCCTTCATGATTACCGGAGGCTGGCCCGTTCTGTCAATTCCGAAAGACTTTCGGAATATTCTGAACGCACCTTCCGCCATCGGCGGGATTCGCAATTTCGTTTTCGTCATGCTGGTGGCGGCGGTCATTTACTCCTTCATTCTCCATCGGACCAAGGCCGGAACGTACATTTACGCCATCGGCGCCAATGAGGAAGCGGCGAAGCTGTCCGGCGTAAGCACGGATTGGTATAAAATCCTGGCCTATCTGCTCTGCGGCATCGGCGCCGCCCTCGCGGGCATGGTCATGCTGGCGCGGCTGGGAGCGGGCGAGCCCTCTGCGGGCCGCGGCTATGAGCTGGACGCCATTGCGGCCGCCGCCATCGGCGGGACCAGCATGGCCGGAGGAAAGGGAACCATCTGGGGTACGATTGTAGGCGCGATTATGCTGTCCACGCTGAAGGTCGGCCTGGTCGTTATCGGAATGGACACGTTCGTACAATACGTGGCCATTGGCTCGGTCATCATCTTCGCCGCGTATTTTGATACGCTCCAGGCTGGAATTACGAAGGCCATCTCCGCTGCGAAAAAGCACTGAGATAAAATTACTGCGATGTGTGAAAGGAGGTTCTTAACGTGCGGGAAATCTGTACAGGCGGGAACTACAAATATGTGATCAGCGCCTATGACGAACCCATCGCCCGCGTGAAGCCCGGCGAGGTCGTTACGTTTTTCACCGAAGACGCCTTTGAGGGCGCTGTCAAAACGGAGGACGACCTCCCCTGCAAGGTACGGGGACCGTGGGTAAATCCCCAGGTCGGACCCATCTATATCGAGGGCGCCGCTCCTGGGGATACCTTGGCGATTCATATTTTAGATATTCAGCCCGGCCGTTCCTATGGGTGGAGCAGCCTGGGCCGGAACTTCGGCGGGCTTGTGGCCAATCCTAATACGCCGATGCTGAATCCTCCCCTGGAGGAAAGAATGTGGATTTATCAGTACCAGGACGGCATGATGGTGCACGACAGCCAGCTGACGTTTCCCTGGGACCCGTTCATCGGCACCATTGCCACCGCTCCGGACAAGGAAGCCGTCAGAAGCGACTATCCGTTCCGCCAGGGGGGCAACATGGATGTGAGCGACGTGAAGCCGGGAAATATCCTGTATTTGCCCGTAAGCGTGGACGGCGCGTATTTCTTCGCCGGGGACTGCCACGCGAAGCAGGGCGACGGGGAGGTCTGCGGCGCGGCGATTGAAATAGCCGGCAAACTGACGCTGCGCTTTGAGGTCGTCAAGGGGAAAGCGCTGAAGAATCCCCGCATTGAAAGCCCGGAGGAGCTGATATGCGTCGGGAGCGAAAAGCCCATGGAGGAGGCCGCGCGGATCGCCTATCTGGAGCTGCTGGACTGGATGGTGGAGCTTGGCTGGGACAGGCTTCGGGCGTACCAATGCATGTCCCACGAGGTAAAAATGTATGTCGGCAACATCGTCAACCCCAGGTATTCAATGGTCGCGAAAATCAAGAAGAGCGTCGCCTGCCGGGCCGGGAGGAGCTGAGCGGCCCCTTGGAGAAGCGCGCCGCCCCCGCAGCAGTCAGGCGTCAAGGTTTCCAGGGACGATGCACGGGTCGAAGATATACTCCCGGTGCTCTATCTGGGGATTTTGAATGTGCTCCAGGATGGAGCGCGCCACCTGCCGTCCAAGGGCGATGGTGTCAAAGTGGGCGATGGTGGGCTGAATCTTCATGAGGTTCAAGGAGGGAATGTCGTCGTAAGAGGCCAGCGACAGCTTGGGCGCGCCGACCTCCCGCCGGTGAAGCTCCTCAAGGATTCCCAGCATCGGCATATTAGAGTGAGAGATGATCGCTGTCGGCAGGGGGTCCATGGACAGCGCTTTTATAACGGCGTTTATGCCGTTTTCCCGGGTGTATTCGCCGCAGTAGACATAGGGGTAATTCACGCCGACAGGGCAGCCCGCCTGTTCCATAGCGTCCGCAAACCCCAGGAAGCGCTCGACGCTGTTGTTCAGGTGGAGCGGGCCCCGCACGACGAAGATGCGGCGGTGTCCCAGGGCAAGAAGGTGCTGCGTCAGCAGATAGGAGCCGAGGTAGCTGTTGGTTGAAACAAAATCGCCGTGAAACTTGGGGCTTGAAATGCTTCTGTTTAAAAGCACAATGGGGAGCTTTTCATTCATCTTGAGGATATAGGAATTATTGAAGCCGGTGGTATTGAGAATCAGGCCGTCGATGCTTTTGCTGAACAGCATCTTTAAATAATCCAGCTCCTGCTCCCGCCGGTTCCCGGTGCTGCACAGGATCAAATTGTATCCCCTGGGGCGGACGATGTCCTCCACGATCCGGGCAATGGAGATGTAGTCGCTGTTGGTAATATCGGAGACCATAAAGCCAATGGTTTGCGTGTGATTCGTCTTGAGGCTTTTCGCCACGGAGTTGGGTACATATCCGAGTTTGTTCGCCACGGTGAAAACGCGCTCCCGCGTTTTATCTGTCACGGCAGGGGAGTTGTTGAGCGCTCGGGATACGGTGGCGACGGAAACGTGCGCAGCCTCCGCAATATTTCTGATGGTCACCGACAAATTGCTCACCTACTTTTGAATATCTTCTATATCATCTATCTGCGGGGTTCCCAAAAGCGAATCTTCCCGCCAACAGCGGCGTATATGCACGAATTAGGCGTTTTTATTATAATACACCCTTTGAACTGTGCATTTCAAGGATAACTTTCGCACATTCCAACATATGAGCAGATTATTCGTCAGACGAACATAAGAAAGGGCCGGTTTTTATGAGCAGGCAGAAAAAGATCATTATTTCGGCGGCAATCACCGGGGCAATCCACACGCCGTCCATGTCTCCGAATTTTCCGGCGTCGCCGGAGCAAATCGCCCGGCAGGCAGTCGACGCCGCGAAAGCCGGAGCCGCCGTCGTACACATCCACGCGCGCCAGGCCGACGGAATTTCCCTAAGCGAACGACGTGGTATATATGTTGAAAACAACACATCTTTG
>OLOQ01003612.1_pt1 | contig 11128 bp, 8 predicted proteins | sample 1673101 | NCBI WGS metagenome assembly OLOQ01 (sample SAMEA3136754, study PRJEB25190) | human gut metagenome | biome: human gut; feature: human-associated habitat; material: faeces | place: Austria | collected 2013 | reverse complement strand
CGGCCATGATGGCTCCTTTACGTGCGGCCGCACGCCGAGCTGCAAGGGCAGCCGGGACGCGGCGGGACTTTCAAACTCAAAAATCGTACCACGGCGCGCGGCCAGCAAGCGGGGCAGTCACGCTACCTCAGTCGATATACATGTCCTGGAGTGCAAGCCGCACCCGAAGATTATGCAAAGTTGAATAATTCGCATCTGCATAATATTGAAAGCTAAATCTTGTAGAGCCGGAATCCGACATTTCATGTGCACCGCTAAAGACCTGCATGCCGATCCGTTGCTCACGGTGACGCGCATGGCAGCGGGGTATAATTTGATTGCCATAGATAGTAATTTGGAGGTGCCCCATGAATGCCCCCAACGCGCTCCAAAACATCCGCTCAAAACACCCCGTTGCATATGTGGTTCTCTATCTCTTTGTCGGCTGGGCATTGCTGGTTGTCATCACCCATGCCATAGCTTTTGGAGCAGAACTGCTGATAGCCAGCTCGGACCAGCCCGTCGTCAAATGGGAGACGACCGATGAGTGCACCGACGGAACCCGAACCGTCTACTACAACAGCCCGTCCCTCTATCAAGAGTTCAAGGTCAAGATAAAGGACTTCAAGATTGTCGATGCCGAGCTAGGCGTTTATTTGGCAATCGGAGCAACCATTAACGCCGAGCAAGTCGAGTACACGGACAGCCATGCGACGTATCGTATCGACCTCAGCATCCTAGGCCGACCGTCACGCACCTGTCTGCTCAAATGCGACATACGCGGCACCACACTACACATGTCCGAAATACAGATGCGCCCGGACAAAGAGACCTCTTCTTGAGCAGTATACCCGCCCGCATGGTTACTCCACCGGTTTGAAGATGGTGGCCTGGCCAAAGACGTTGCGGATGAGGGCTTTGGCCTCGTCCTCGGTCTGCGGGATGCTCGGGGCTGCACCCTGGTGGCCGAAGGGGCTGCCGGCGCCGGGGTTGGACTCCCAGGGAGCTGCAGAAGCGTCCTCCTCTTTAGGGACAGTTACAGCAGGCTTGGGCGCAGGCGCCGCGGCAGGCACGTCGAACGGAGGAAGATCTTCCCCGCTCGCATCGCCGGCGAAGCCGCCGACCATGGCGTCGTCGTAGGGCACCTGCTCGGATTCCCACGGTGCAGACTGCGCAGACGGCTGAGCCTTGGGAGCGGACGCGCGCTCGGGCGCGCGGGGCGCGGGCTCGGTCGGGAGCTTGCCCGTGGCAGGAGCGCCGGCAGGGTTGTCGGAGCGCAGCCAAGGGGCCTTAGCCAGGCCGGATGACTTGGGCGCAGGCGCGGCAGCGGGTTTGGGCGCGGGAGCCGGAGCAGCCGGTTTGGGCGCCGCGAGCTTAGGCGCCGGCAGGGTCGATGCCGCTACCGGTGCCGCTTGCTGCTGCGGCGCGCTGACGCTCGAGGATACAGGGGCCGCCGAGGACACGGGTTGCGGGTCCGCAGATGCCGCAGCCCGTGCAGATGGAGAATGCTCCTCATGTTGAGGAGCCGGCGTGCCACCCCCATCCAAGACATAGTCGACGGTGCGACGACCGAAAACCGCACTGACTGTCGGCAAAAACACCGCCTGTGTATCAGCACGCCCGAGCATCTTGATAGCAAATGCCGTAGGGAACGAGACCGTGAGCTTAGAACCATCGTCTGCCGTAGCGCGAGCGTTCAACAGGAGAGCCGCATAAGAAGGTTGTTGGGCCTTGACGCGCTCGACGACCTCGGCCCATTTGCGCTGGAGCTCGCCGGCATCCTCAACCGCGGGGGTCTCGGCGGCGCCGGCGGCAGCAACCTGGGCGGCGTTGTTGAGCTGGGGCTTAGGTGCCGGAGCGGCGGCAGGCGCGGGAGCCGCAACGGGCTGAGACATCGGAGCCGATGTAGGCTGAGATGTCAGCGCGGCAGGCTTGGGGGTCGGCGCGGGCGCAGGCTGGGCCGACGGAGCGGCAGTGCCGCGGTCCCAGGGCATGCCGCCCTGGCGCGCAGACGTAGCAGCGGGAGCGGCAGATGCCACAGGAGCGGCAGCTCGGGCACCCGAGATCAGTGTCGGCTGTTGCGTCGTCGCAGGCGCAGCCGCGGCAGCCGCAGGCGCGGCACCAGCAGCAGCCACGCTCGCCGGCACGGCGCCGTTGGCAACCATGGCCTCCAAGCGTGCCAAGCGCTCGGCCAGGGCCTCAATGGTCAGATCGGCCTCGGGACGTGCCAGGCGCGTGCAGGCGATCTCGAGCACCAGGCGCACGTCGCTCGCGCCCCTCATCTCCAGCGCGGCATCGTCAAGCACCGTCAGCACGCGGGCCAGACGGTCGGCCGAATGCTCGCCAAAGGCAGCGGCCTCGGCAGCAAGCGCCTCGGCCTGCTCGACCCCGCCCTCAAACAGCTCGGCACGGGCACCGGCAACGCAAGCCACATACACGTCGCGCACATGCGCCACCAGGTCGCGCGTCAGCTCAAGCAGGTCATTGCCCTCCTCGACCTGTGCACGAATGAGCCCATAGAGCTCAGCAATATCACGCTCGGCGATGGCGCGGGCAAACTCGCCCAGAATCTGGTCCGAAACCTCGCCCAAAAGCGAGCGGGCATCGTCCGCATGCACGGCGCCGTTGCCAAAAACGCTCAGCTGCTCCAGCGTGGAGAGCGCGTCGCGCATGCCGCCCTTGGCATGGCGCGCCACGATGGCGAGCGCCTCGTCGTCGTAATCGAAGCCCTCCTGCTCGCACACGTAGGACAGGCGATGCTCGATATCCTCGTTGCCGATGCGGTGGAAATCGAAGCGCTGGCAGCGCGAGAGGATGGTCTCCAGAATCTTTTGCGGATCGGTGGTGCACAGCACAAAGATCACGTGTGCCGGCGGCTCCTCGAGCGTCTTGAGCAGCGCGTTGAACGCCGCCGTCGTGAGCATGTGAACCTCGTCGATGATATAGATCTTGTACTTGCCGCGCACCGGGGCAAAGTTGACGGAGTTGATGATCTCCTCGCGCACATTGTCCACGCCCGTGCGGCTTGCGGCATCGAGCTCGTAGACATCGGGGTGGTTGCCCTCGGCGATGAGCTCGCACTCCTCACAGGTGCCGTCGGGCATGCAGCCGCTTGCACCCTCGGCGCGCGCCGCCTCGGCGTTGCGACACAGTAGCGCCTTGGCCAGAATGCGCGCCATGGTGGTCTTGCCCGTGCCGCGCGGTCCGCAGAACAGGTACGCGTGGGACAGACGCCCCTCGGTGATGGCGTGCTCGAGCGTCGAGACGATATGCTGCTGGCCCACCACGGAGTCGAAGGTGAGCGGGCGATACTTTCGGTACAACGATTCCATGGGTGCTCCCCCGGGTATACTGAGTCTTGTTGCCGCGACGGCCATGCGGTCGCACGGCATACTGCATTCATAATAACCCGTACGGCGAGCCCGCCGCGATAGGAGTCCAAAGAGCATGGCAGACGCAGAGAGCAACCTCGTCCCCTCCGAAGCAGCCGACCAGGTCGAGGTCGCGCTCGAGGAGCAGGCCGCAGCCGACGACGGCATCCTGTACCTCAACGAGTACCAGTACGAAAACGACCTGGTCACCGACTTCGCCCGCCTGGTCGCCTCGCCCAGGCGTCGCGGTTCGCTGTATGTCGCCGCGGCAATTGCCGCGCTGATCGGCATTGGCATGCTGGTGGCCGGCGGTAACTGGATCAAGTTTGGCGTCGTCCTGATCGTATTCGGCGCCTTTTTGGCCTGGTGGAGCAAAAACCTGCACCACACGCTCGCCCGTGACTTTATCGACGCCGTCGAGGCCGACGAGTCCATGGGTGGCCGCTATCGCCGCGTCGCTGCCAACGAGGACGGCCTGATGGTTTGGGGCAAGAGCGGCAAGTCGCAGTTCTTCCCGTTTGAGAAGCTCGACCACGTACTCGACGGCGAGCGCATCTTTGTAGCCATGTTCGCCGACCAGGGCGTGACTATCCCTAAGGACACCTTTATCCGCGGCGATGCCGAGCAGTTTGGCCCCTTCCTTAAGGCGCGCATCAACAAAAAGCTCCGCATCGAGACCAAGAAGAAGAAAATGAAGGCCGAGAAGGCTGCCGCCGAGGCCAAGCGGGGCGACAAGGCCGACAAGCCCCAGGACAACAAGGGCAAGCAGCGCAAGCAGAAGAAGAGCAAGAAGAAGCGCTAGGGCCGAGCGCCACTGCGAAGGGAATCTCATCCCGCTTCAGCGTAGGATGAGGCTCCCCCAACAGGGCCTTCGAGCTATTTAACTTCAAACCTGAAGAGCCTTCGCTCCGGCAGATCGGTCATCTTCATCGTATAGGTCCCGGGAAACGCTTTCTCAAAACGGACGGTCTCGTAACCTTCGAAATAGTCGTTGGTGTTTTGCATCATGAATGGGACGAGTAACTCGTTCTCCGCCCCAACCTGTACAGCAAACGCAGCAGAACCGCCCAGCACCGGCATTGCCTGCGTTATCAGATCGGTATTGACCACAAAGTCATAGTTTGGCGCAGACTCCGGCACCAAATGCCAAACATACGCTTTAATTCCGCCTTCGACATTGTCCTTATTCCTGACACGCATCTTTACGGCGATAACACACGTGATGTCGGCGTCCTTCAATTTCGTTTTCGTATCTACGATGCCATATTTTGAATAATCATCATGCGCACGCTTGAGATACTCGCGCGGCGTGAGCAGCTCTGCCCCGTCTATGCAAAACGAATACCCGTCAGTCGCCACATCCTTCGACCCCAGAAACGCCCCATCCATCGAGAGCCATTCGCCCTCCGCGTAATATTTTTCAGGAATGACTGTCCGGTTCCCGTTAACGACGCTCACCCTCATGCCCGCAAGGCCGGTAACAGCACAGCCAAAAAGCGCGAGCATCGACCTTCTCGTCAACAGGGCCTTCTTCATCGCGCTCACGACCTTTCCCGAACTTTCACAACGGCACCGTCGCGCATGCAGTAAACACGATCGGCTAGCTCCTCGAGCACCTCTCCGTCATGGCTAGACAGAAGAACCTCGCGACCCGTTGATGCCGCCATCGCCACAACGCGCTTGAGCATTTCCACGCCCGCTTCGTCGAGGGCATTCGTTGGCTCATCGAGAACAAGCAGCTTCGGCTTTTCCATAATTGCCGCAGCTATTCCCAGACGCTGCTTCATCCCAAGCGAGTATGCTCGAAACTTCTTTTTTTCGTCTGCATCGAGCCCCACGAGCCGCAGGGCAGAGCGAATGTCCTCGGGGGTGGCAACGCCATTGATTTGAGCTATGAGCTCCAGATTGTCGTAACCAGACAGATATCCTAAAAAGGAAGGCGCCTCTATCAACATCCCCAGACTCGGCGGAAACGAGATATCCGCCCCAAGTCTTTGGCCATCGATAATAATCTCGCCCTCGGTGGGTCTAATCAATCCGCAGACCGCTCGCATGAGCATGGTCTTACCCGAACCGTTTATCCCCTGAAGCCCGACCACAGTCCCAGGGTCAACCTCGATAGACACGTTGCGCAGGACATCGTTTTTGCCCATGCGCTTCGATACGTCCCTAACGATCACACTCATATCTTGTCCCTCTTTTCGATAAGGTCGGCCCTTCGAAACCACAGTCCACCCAACGATAGGCATAACGACATAATCACAATTGAAAACAAGCCACTCGAGCCCGTCGCAATTCCTTCTTTGACGATTCCACCCCAGCGCAACAGCATCAAGGCATTTCCCAGTAGCGCCCAATGCCGCGCATATGCCGAACAGATCAGGTAGCTCATTACAACCGCAAATGAAACTGACGGCCCAAGCACAAACCCAACCGTTGCCTGCACAAACGCAAGCGCCTCAAAAGCAAGAAAGAGACCTGCGAAAAACGGCAGTGCACCTGCTTCGCTCGCCTTGAGAAACCACGGCGCCAAATTAGCCAGCTGAAGCGACTCGCCATGGATGACCGCGCTGAACGAGGCACTCACCATCAAGCTCCAAATCACAACAGAGCAAACCACCACGAGCAGCGAAAATGCTGTTATCGCCGCCACTGAGATAAAACGCGAGACCCACCAAAGGGTTCTCGCCCGGCATCGGACAAGCGTTTGCAAACCAAACCCGTGCAACGATTCGGCGGGATAATCGAGTGTTGTATAGAGAATAAGCAGAATGAGAAATAGCCATCCTAGCGGAGGCACAAACATGACCCCGGGCCTAGGCTCAAACGGAGCAGATCCGGCAAACACGAGCGCAAGATTGTCCGCAAACCCCAAGGCATCCGTCCTGACCCCATACACAGAAGACAAACCGTAGGCGTACACCAGGTTCGCAACGGTCACTGCCGCAATCGCAATAAAGGTAATGATGTTCTTCTTCAAAACGGTCCTCAGGTCCGCGGCGACCAGCCTAAACAGCATCAGACCATCTCCCGCCTTTTCCACGCCCCAGAAAAAGCCAACGAAGCAAGGGTCAATAATATGATTTCCGCAAAACCGGCTCGAATGTCTGGCCAGTTATTCAGCGATTCCGACCTGATGCTGTTGAAGATATTGCAGTTAAACCCCACACAAGCCATTACGCCGAAGATCCAGCCATTTGCAAAATGCCACGCAACCATTAGCAGATACGGGACAATTATCGCTTTGATTCTGCTACGAAACAAAATTGAGAAGCCAGTTACAGCCATGGATAAAGTCCCGAGCGTGACCGCATCGAACAGCGTGTATGCAAGCACATATAACAAAGGATGTGAATAAAATAGACCGGAGAAATAGCTATGTAGGTAAAGCCCTACGTAGGTCGACTCATCGACCCGAGGAAGATACGCAGGAAAAAGCATCGAGACAATCAGGAAATTGACGAGCAGAGGAATGGCAGTCACTGTAAACGCGGAGAGGAAAGCAGACAGCACCTTTACGTTCACGTATGCCTTTCTGGAAACGCGCGTGCATATCTGCATGTCATAACCACTCAAACGCTCAAAGAGGCACGACCAAGATCCGGCCAACATTGCAAGCAGGGGCAGTGCATAGAAAAACACCGACGCAGACAGTGGCGCGTTCGCGCTCACAACAATCCAGTTACCGAAGCTGCTTTCACGTGTTTGACCGAGATAGTTTTTGGCTTGCATGCCAACGCCGTAACCAAAAGAAAGAAGGTTGTGACGTTCTTTTTCCAAATTTGCCCACGGCTCCAGCGCAGCAGCTATTGCAACTGCGACTGCAATCAAGAGAGCAAAGATAAAAGCTGGGCGTCTTATCGTTTTCGACAGCTCATATCTTACGAGCCTTTGGTTCATACGTCCTCCTCCCCCTTCCGACCCAGAAAGCCGGAAGGGAGCCAATTCAAACAACTATGCGGGAAGCTTGCGGAAATGCCCGACGCAGTCGGGGCTCCATACACCAATAACAGTGCCGTAGCCAGACTCCGCCCATGCAGTCAGTCGCGCCGCAGATCGCCCGTTCTCACGGACGAGGTTATACATTTCCCACTGTCCCTTGTGATTCGAACGATACGTTCCCTGAGTACAATTCATGCTGCCGCTACCGCTTGTGTTATACGCACCGTCTGTATATAACCGAAGCGGATTTCCCGTATAACCTTGGATATCCAGATAGAGCGATGAGGAATCATCCTTTTGACGGTAGCCAGTTGCACTCGTCCCGGCACATTGAAAACTAAATGCCCTATCGGCATTGTTCGTACAGGTCGTAATTCCCGTATCGGCGTTTTGAGTAATGCTAGAAACCTGAGAGGTGTCAAACTCCTCTTGCGCGAACGATGCAGCGGGAACCCCTAGGGACAGACCCGCAGCAATCGCCAACCCGACTCCGATTCGAGTAATAGCGCTCCTTGGCTTAATCATGGCCTTCTCCAATCAAAAGCGGCTAACAATGCGTCGACGCACAGCAACCTTTGCATGAATGGAAAAAGATGTCTGTAAACACTCGCTATTGAGTTGATAATCCAGGCGTTTACACGTTATCTACCTGCGATAACAATGAAATAAGCTCTGCTTTGTTCTTGATCTTCAACTGGCGATAGGACGCGGATCGCAGCGCTTGCACCGTAGATGCAGCGTAACCGACATCCTGCGCAATGGTCTTTGTCGTTGTGCCCTCTGCCGTCATCAACAATATTCGGGCCTGAACATCGGACAGGGCGCGCGACGTAAGCAGAGCCAGCCGGCGCACGTGAGCTGCTTCGGTGGACCCGTTCGCACGGTACTTCAAGACGGCCTTCTCGTCCTCAACCGAGCGTACGAGCACGATGTGCGTAACGAGCATGGGCACAGACCAGCAAACAATCACCGTTGCCACGACGACATTGACGGCCGAACTTTGCCCCAGCAACGACGCAAGGAACAGAGGCTCGAAAACCGTCAGATCCTGCACCATGTTGAGCAAGACAACCCAGACAGGAGCCGCCGCCCCAAAGCAAAGCATCCATATCCCAAGCATTTTGCGCTGCGGACAGCTACGCAGCACTATGTATGTGAGCAACATCCCCGTCAGCACCGCGAACCCATGGATTCGCCCCCTAGTGGCCGCATGGATTAAAGTAGCCGCACCTATTGACACCAACGGCACGATAGCCCGGACACGGGCATGCACCTTAAACGGACGCAGCCCAACAGCGAGCGAGACCGTAGATGCCACGCCGCACAGCAGGACCGGCGCAGCCATCAACGGATCGCATATACACCTCCATGCCGCGATATAGACAAAAGACCATTCCACGGCAGACAGCACCGCCCATACGCACGGGCTTCCGAGCCCAATCGCCCCATCCGTTCTAGTCAGCGCAACTTCACGATTCAGTTTTTCACCCGCGTAGTGCAGCGACAGAAGCAGTCCGAGACCCAATGCATAGCTTGCGAGAGAAAAGGCGACTGCCCGCGAAACACCGGATCCCCAATCGCTATCCGCCATTACCAAGGGGCCCGCCGCAAGGAGGATAAAAAATGTTGTGAGCAGGTATCGAAACAGCCGGCGCGTCCGAACTGATGTCAACATATCACCAGCATGCCGCTGCAGCAGACCAGGCCCTGTAGCATCACCCTCACCCGCAAACAATGCCACGAGCTCGCGTGAGCCCGCAACCGATGCCTTCCCGTATGCTCGGTGAAGCGTTGTTCGCACCGTCGATGGCTTCGTACCCGTCTCCCTGGCAATTTCCGCCGGCGTTTTCCCTTTGAGCAGCAGTCGAACAAACTGCTCTTCTCGAGGCGACAGGGCAGGGGAAAACACCCCCGCATCGAATGGGTCGGACGTGCGAGGGGTATCCGAATTGTTGTCCCGTTTCTCCCTTAGCAATGTGCATACGAAGGCGGCAACAGCAATAGCGGACCCCATCGACAGTGATGCAATGACTGCGGCATCGCTTGCAAAGTATGCCACCTCGACAGCCGGAACAAGGCCAATGGGAACTGCTACAAGCACAGAACGGGCAAACACGTCGCCCTGCCCCCGACCAAAGGCGCGGGGACAGCAAAGCAGCGGGACCGCAGCCAATACGAGATAGACCAGCGGAATTAAAAGCACGAGGCCAATTGATGCGGCCGTTACAGAGGGCATCCCCCATGGCTCGGGAACGACTCTCCATGAAATTCGACAGCAAAACAGCAGGCAAGACAGGACAACTATTGTTTCTGCAAAAAGCGTGCTCTGCGATCGGCGGGTCCCCCTTTCGCCGTCCCGCGCCGCCCCCCGTATCAAAGGAGAGCCCGCCGTATCCCAAATTACATATGAGAGGAGCAACGACCCAGTGAAGCACAAGGCACACGAAACACGATGCAACAACCAGATTGGTGCAAACACGATTGGAATAGAATCTCCGCGAGCATAGAAGGCCAAGTCGACCCATTCGGGAACCACCGCAATAGCAGCAAGGAAAACACCGAAGACGCCAAGGCGACCCGGCCGTCTTATTTCTCTCCCCTTGCGGAGCGCAACACCATGACCAAACGCCGCGAGGCATGCGCCAAGGATAACGAGCCAGGTCATTGCACCTGATGCCAAGCCGATTGAAGATGAAAACCGGTGATAAGGGGTAACCGCCATTACGACGAGCGCAATGGCGAAAGCAGATGTGGCAGAACAGCGGGAAAAGAGCATATGACCTCCATAGCGTGTCATTATATCGCTCGGGCTGCTCGTTTATCTCCACGCCCACACCAGCCAGCATCAACGATTCAGGCGAACTCCAATCCGAGCCAGATCACGGTTCAGCTTTTGTCCGCAGTCCCCGCATCAAAGCGGGATGCGGTTTCCTTTTGAGCGTCGATCTGGAAACTGTATCCCGTTCTGAGTCAATATTCTGGGACGCAGTTTCCGCAGCACACCCCATTCGGAAAGCGTGTCCCAGTATTTGGCCGCAAACTGGGGCGCGCTTTCCGGATGGGTCGAGACGAAGGCCAAGCCAGACAGGCAGCCTCGCATCCCGCCATCCTCGCCATCCGCCTGAGCGTGCTACACTAGCAGCATCTATGCCACCGCGAACGGCTCGGCCCCGCGCCCGCCGCTCGCAAACGAACTTTAAACGCACGAGGGTTGGCCATGCCGCTTTTCTCGCAACATACCGCCCGGTTCTCGCCGGACGTTCCCTTGGAGGGCACTAGCTCTCGCGAGCTGCTCAAGCGGTACCAGCCGCTCGAGACGCTTGCGACCGGCGGTTTTGGCTCCATCGAGATTTGCCGCGACACGCATCTGCGCCGTCGCGTGGCCATTAAGCGCATCCCCCTTATCAACGGCGCCGGCATGCCCGCCAGCGACATCATGGACGTGCTGCGCGAGGCGCATACCGCCGCCATGCTTCAACATCCCAATATCGTGCAGGTTATCGACTTTACGCACGACACCGCCTATGCCTACCTGGTCATGGAGTATGTCGACGGTATGTCGTTGGCCGAGTTTTTGCATCGCGTGGACGGCCACTCGCTCACCTTTGACGAGGCCGCGGCCATTGCCGACGCGCTGGGTCAGGCACTCACCTTTGCCCATGCAAACGGCGTGCTTCATCTGGACATAAAGCCCGCCAATGTGCTTATCGACCATTCGGGCAATGTAAAGATCACCGACTTTGGCATGGCGCGGCTGTCGTCCGCCGGCGGCTTTGGCGGATCGCGCGGCGGCACCATCGGCTACATGCCGCCCGAGCAGCTCGATATCGAGACCG
>OLOQ01003607.1_pt1 | contig 11136 bp, 11 predicted proteins | sample 1673101 | NCBI WGS metagenome assembly OLOQ01 (sample SAMEA3136754, study PRJEB25190) | human gut metagenome | biome: human gut; feature: human-associated habitat; material: faeces | place: Austria | collected 2013 | reverse complement strand
TCGGCTCCCGCCTCGGTCGGTGCTGGGCGCTCCCCACCGGGGAGCAGCACCCGAGGCAGCAGGCGAGACCAAGTCCTTCTGCCCCTGCCATTTGAAATTTGGCTTGATTCCTGGATTTCCAGGTTTCAAGCCATTTTCTTTACTTTATGAGAATCATTATTACGGCATAATTGCCGCGAAAAATGCACGGAAAACGGCGAAAAATCGGAAAATACAACACGGATTACACACCAAAACCACCAGGTTTTATGCCGGTTTTGGCTGTCCACTGAGCAGGCGTGCAACATGCCAGTAACTCACCAGTGATCCGCGAAAACTAAAAAAGCCTCTGAGTACCAATAAGGTGCCCAGGGGCTCTCTGTATTACTCCCTATTCTCCAGCACGTCCTCCACGATCTCCTCCACCCTGTCTGCCAGCAGTTCGGAATTGGTGTAGTTGACGATGGTCTGGGCCAGCTCGTCCCGCTTGACGGTGGATTCTGGCCGGAACGAGCCGGTATCATCACCATTCATCACCTTTGCGGCCTTGACCTCCTCTACGGCGCTCTTGACCCACTCTGGGGTATCCTTTTTGGCCTGTGCGGCCACATACTCCTGGATGGCCTCCAGGGCGATCTTTTTTACTTCTTCTGCGGTCATGTCGTCTTCCTCCTTTTCGGGCGTTTTTTCGCCGGTCATTGCCTTGACGATACTTGGATAATCCTTGTAGGCCCAGTTGCCGTCAAAATCCTTCCCGCCGATGCTCCAGGTGCTGATATACTGCCAAATACCATAGGATCCTTTATATTGGCACTCCGAATAATACTGGGCCACCCAGCGGTCGTACCTGCTGAAACCCGGGGCCGTTAGGTAATTATTCCACCAGTTGAGGGAGGCGTACACGCCGGCATATAGTTCACCAGATCGATAGTGGTGAGGTAGTCCTCGTTGCGATACATCCATATACGATTGCCGCCGATGCTGAGGCCTACTACGCATTTCTATCCACGCCCTCCGCGAGGAGGGCGACAAAGGGTTTTCAATCCCCGGTTCCTTCCTCTGTTGATTTCTATCCACGCCCTCCGCGAGGAGGGCGACCTTTGAGGCACAGGTGATAGAGTGGTGGGAAAGGAATTTCTATCCACGCCCTCCGCGAGGAGGGCGACAGGCAGTCGTGGCACAGCTCCCCGCCGTCCAACGTATTTCTATCCACGCCCTCCGCGAGGAGGGCGACTGGGACACGGCGTCCACGTCCATCGTCTGGAAAAAATTTCTATCCACGCCCTCCGCGAGGAGGGCGACGCTGGAACGCCGTCTAGACGCCTACTTTGCCAAATTTCTATCCACGCCCTCCGCGAGGAGGGCGACGGTGTCTTCAATGTCCTCGGGCATTACTTCCGACACATTTCTATCCACGCCCTCCGCGAGGAGGGCGACCGGCAAAGGGCCATTGAGCTGGAAAAGGTAAAGATAATTTCTATCCACGCCCTCCGCGAGGAGGGCGACGTGGGGATGTCATTACCTGTTCGACACAGACCAATTTCTATCCACGCCCTCCGCGAGGAGGGCGACGAAGGAGGCACACAATGAATGTAAAGCCGATGATTATTTCTATCCACGCCCTCCGCGAGGAGGGCGACGTGTTGCGTTCCCGAAGAAGTGTTTCTGGATTCGCAATTTCTATCCACGCCCTCCGCGAGGAGGGCGACCTTTGATGTGGTCTTGTTGTTCATGTTCCAGAGGATTTCTATCCACGCCCTCCGCGAGGAGGGCGACTTCTTTGACGATAGCGTCCGCCAGGCCGTCAATAGATTTCTATCCACGCCCTCCGCGAGGAGGGCGACATTGTCCGCAAGACCGGCAGCAGCCCCGCCGACGAATTTCTATCCACGCCCTCCGCGAGGAGGGCGACAGGAGGCACACAATGACTGTAAAACCGATGATTATTTCTATCCACGCCCTCCGCGAGGAGGGCGACATCTTGCATTGCCCCAAAAAACGCTTCTTTTTGACATTTCTATCCACGCCCTCCGCGAGGAGGGCGACAGCAAACTTGCCGATAAGATCGGTATAATTATCAGCTAATTTGACAAAAGCCAGATTCATCTGTTCCGCCAGGCGTAGGGTTTTCTGACGCAATTCCATAGTCATATCCACTATTTCTCGGCGGCGAGTCGTCTCATAAAACAAAGCGCCCTGGGGCACATCGCACACCAGCATTTCTTCCAAAGCCATTGCCTGTGCGCAAAGCTGTACTCTATCGGCATCGATCTCTTTCGTCGAGCCATGCTTGTACTCCACCGGAAAAGGCTTCCATAACCCCGGTTGGTTTTGAAGCGTGATTCCGTGAGGGTCAGTAGAGAACTCCACCGCATCACAGACGCCAGAAAGCCGCAGCCGATAACTGACCACCCTCAAACCGCGCACCGTCAACAGGTTGTCCCGCTTTTCCTTCAGTTCACTTTCGTGGGCCCTCCGGTGCTCCAAATGTCCCTCGGTGGTTCGTATATTCTCTGACCACTGTTGTTCCAAATGAATCAACGCCCACTGCCGCGGACAGAAACAAAAATGCTGGATCCCTGATATGGAAAGATATTCCTCCGTATCCACTTATGACATCCTCTGGCAGATAACCCCTGCGGGCAAATCTTCGTCCACCGTAACCGTATAATCGCTGTATTTTCTCGGAACGGTCGCCCCCTCAACCCTATCCACATGGACAGCATCAAACAGCTTATAAGAAGGGGCATTTCCCAACTCGCTCTCATGTTGAAAAACAATAAGCTCCCGGACAGCCATTTTTCCCCTGGCGGCACTGTGGTCATTTTCGAACATATTCAAAATAGCATCCCAGAGCAGCTGCAAGTCCTCCTGGGAAAAGCCGGTGACTTTTCGGGCCAAATTAGCGGACACAAAACCCTCGGCCCGATAAAGGCCATAAGGGACAATGTATTTGCGTCCCATTTCCGTATCCTTGTTCGCCGCGTCCGACTCTGTGGTAATGGCCACACGGGTAATCGTGATTTCTTGGGGGAGGATGGGATCCACGCTGCGGGCAAAACCGATTTGGACGGGCCCCCGCACTTGACCACAGTTGAGGGCGCCTTTGACAAAGGTGGTCATCACCGCCCCAAAGGTGCGGATATCATAGAAATTCCGGCACATAAAATCCCGGATTTTCCCGTCCAGAAGGGGATCGTCTTTTTTGGCAGATTTCAAATCTTTATCCACTCCCAGATAGGTCAACGCCTCTGCGTCGCTGCGTTGCAGGGGGACCTGGTCTTTGATATAGATGCGGTAACCTTCACTGTCCTCCTTAACGGTTTCCACATAGTTGCGGATTTTCCGTTTCAGGCAGACATCAGTCACCAATCCAAAACCTGTTTCCGGATCAACGCGAGGCATATTGCCTGCATCCGGATCCCCATTGGGGTTGCCATTTTCTACATCGAAAAGAATGACAAAATCATAGCGGTTACTGATAGGCTCAGACATTGTTCTTTTCCTCCTTTGGCTTATAGCGGTTTTGCGTTTCGTGATAATATCCCAACTGGAACGCGCTTTGTTCCGAAAGGCTCATGCGTGCCGGCAAAGTCTGCGTGATCCGGCTGCACAATTCGGAAATCTGTTTCTGAAAATAGATCTCCTGCCCTTTGTTCATCTTTGCCAGATGCTTTTGCGCCAGGTTGATCAACGTGGGGAACACTACGGCCGGCGTGGCAGAAGCGGAATTGAAATATCTGTCCGTAATCGTGGTATTAATCCTCGGGTTAACCTGAAGCTGTACGTTTTCCAGCACAGAAAATAACCTTCCTAACACATAGGGCAGATAGTTGGTTGTTTCATTTAGTTCCACAGTTAAGACCTCCTTCAGTTGCTCATCTTTAGAATTATTCAGGTAATAGGCCTTCAAAATGGCAGCTTTTCCTCGAGTGACCGTTCGTTCTGCCCGAATGCGCAGAACAACCCCGTTGAGCAGAGTGGCGGGATACGGGGCATCGTTTAACACAGCCAGAAGAAGATCTCCCGCCAACCGTGGGTTAGCCTCCGCCGGGCGGGCGCCTGGAAGAGCTTTCCGAACGGTTTCCTGAACCAACCGCCAAATGGGGAGTGCGTCAAAATTGTCATCCTTCCTCCGGACGATCTTCAATCTCTCGTAATGAAGCGCTAAGTTTCTCGCCAGCGCCCCAAAGCTGTTCTGCCAAAAAAATCGGATAGAGAGCCGGGCTGCATTGGGCGCTAACCCCAGTACATAAAAGGGCATATCCGGATTTAGAAGACTTTCCTCCCAGTGGATAGAATCACCTTTTGCCAAATGATGCAAAGCCGCCAAGAGATCCTGTTCCGAATAAGTTGTGTCAAATAAGGCGTCCATTGCAAAACCTTGGTAGGCTGCTCCCCCACCATCCGCCCAAAAGACAATGGTGGTATCCCCTACGTGACAGACATGTTTCTTATCCTCAAGCAGTTTATTCAGCGCAGTGGTATAAGCAAATGCAGCATACTGGCCCGTGGGCGCATTGGCTCCTTGCTCATGGCCGTAAGAGCAGAACGCAGGCTCGTTAAAGGACACAAGGGAAGCCCCACTGCTTTGCGCACCTGCCACGCCTTTAATGTTTGCATGAAGCCGAGCTAGCGGTCCACAGTGCCCGGTCACCAAGCATATTCCCTGCCCAGATTCTTGTTCCACGTTTTCTTGGAAGCGCTGCCAAGCCATTTTGATCTCCGCATCGTCTGCCGCAAGCGCTCCGTTGTACCAAAAGGTCAAGTCTCCGCCCTTCAGCAAGTCAGGCAAATCTGCCTGCAACACAGGATGGAAAGCGGCCTGTGTAGGATCCCACGTTTCAAAATAGCGGACAATGGCCTGGGCGGCGGGAGAGGATACTTGGGAGAGCAGGCGCAGATGTAGATCTTTTGCTGCGGCAAAGCACTGCACCGTACGACTAGGGTTTTCCTTGTTGTCCACTCCCAACATATAGCTGCTGTTGTCGCACAAGAAATTGGCCGCAACATTAGACGACTTTTTCACCTTCGCGGGCATCTGAAAAGCCCGGGGCACAAGGACCTGCTTTTTTCCCCTGGAAATTTCTTGTTGCAAATGGTAAAGCTGCACTACTTGGCCCTCTGTATCTAGCTCTATCCCATAGGAAACCCTTATCGTAGCCCAGCCAGGCGGGGTAATCTTGCCTTGGGTCAGAAGCGTCTCATAATAGTTGGTTAACGCTTGCAGAATCATCGATACACCTCGCAATTTTCAGTGTCCAACACGCCATTTTCCAACCGAGCCCGAAAATAGGTGGGAGTGATGTTCAGCGGATTACTATAATCAAAATCGTACAGCATCAACCCCAAGTCCCTCGTTTCAGGAATGGTGGGAACCGGGCCACCTGGCCAGCGGCGAAAGTTAACGGGGAATTCCCGGCAGCCAAAATAGGGAGTTTGAAAGCATTGACCGCGTTCCATACGACGAGTGACAATGTCCTGGAATTTTCCGGGGTTATCTGTAGGGGCCGCTTTTTCGGTCATGGTAAAATGTGCTTCTATGACGTAATGAACATCCCGAAGCAGCAAAGAGGCCCTTTGGACGATTTCCTGGGAAGTAACCTGGTACAGCGGTTTTTCACTTCCTTGCGCCGCTTTGCGCGCAGCGGTGGATAGGATTTTATTTTTTACTTCGTTGCGCCGGACGTTAAGAAAACGGATAGGATTCATTACATAGATCCGTTTTATGTGCCACTGCAGCCCAGGATGGTAATAGATTGACTCCACAATCCCTCTCGCCGCCGAAGGCGTGGGCACATCGTAACTGACCCTTTCCACCTTTAGTTCCGGCCTGGTAAAAAGCGCATACTTCCCCCACACTTCCAATTGAATCACACATAATCCCTCCTTTCAGCGTTTTACACAAACATGCCTTTTCCAGTCTCCACGTCCAGGGAAAGACCTGTAAGGTTATCATAAAGCGTTGTATCTGTCAAAATATAGTTGCCATCTCCCACCGGCTCTGCTGCACCGGCATCCAGCAAATTTTTCAGATGATCCGGGTAAACATTTACACTATATTGACCTAACCGATGATATAAACTGCGGGTGGCATACCCCAGCTTTAATTGGTTTACAAGCTCAGCCCCTTCCCCCACTGGCAAATAAATAGTCACCGTCTGATTCTCAATGAGATGAAATTTCTCTGCCACAGAGGAAAAAGGAAACAGGACACCCTGCATTCCGTGGTGAAACGCCTCCAAAACGTTCTGGCTGTCTAGAGCGGCGTTCCCCTTGAGCGTCAGGAAAAACTGAAAATAGCTTTCAATGGCAGCCGGCTCGGCTGGATCATCAAATCGCGAAAACACGCTACGGGTAGCATCTACATTTTGTTGGATCATAGCGGGAACTGTTTGGCTTTCCAGGGAAAAAATGGTGACCTTACTGTCCTCTGTTGCGCGCTTTCCTTCCCGGTTACAGCGCCCAGCGGTTTGTAAAATGGAATCCAGACCCGCTTCTTCCCGCCAAACAGCGGGGAAGTCCACATCGACTCCCGCCTCAATCAGAGATGTGGAAACCACCCGGCAAGGCATCCCATCCGTTAGCCTCTGCCGGATTTCTTCCAGCAGGCGCTTCCTGTCAGCGGGGCAAAGCAGAGTGGTCAAACAAAACCGCCCTTCTTCCTCCAGGCCTTGGTAGAGCTCCTGCGCAGTGGCGCGGCGGTTTACAACGCACAACCCCTGCGGAACAGAACCCAGTTGAGAAAGCAGCTCTTTTTCCGTTTTGATTCCAGCTGATATCAAAGTGGTTCTTCGGAAAAACTGGTAGAGATTTTCCGTATCCGGGCAGATCTCACGAGAAACTAAACCGGAAGCCAGTTCATCGAACAACGGCTGCAAAACAGGCTGTGTTGCTGTACACAGCACAGCGGTAGAATGGTAAAACTGTACCAACTGAGCAATGGCAGCCACACAGGGCCGCAGATAAGGAACAGGCAACGTCTGCGCTTCATCAAAAATAATTACGCTGTTCGCCAAGTTGTGAAGCTTGCGGCAACGGGAAGGACGATTGGCGTACAGAGATTCAAAGAACTGAACAGAAGTGGTTACAATAAGCGGTGCATCCCAGTTTTCCGTGGCAAGGGCTTTTCGGTAAAGCGTTGGATCAGCTTCTCCCTCCGGTACCGAGAAATCCGCCCCAGAGTGATGCTCTATCACATTTTCCTCCCCTACAACTTTGCGGAACACTTCTGCTGTCTGGTCTATAATGGAGGTATACGGGATAACATAGATGACCCTCTCTTTTCCGACAGCAACGGCGTGGGACAAAGCAAATGCCAGGGAAGATACGGTTTTTCCGCCGCCTGTGGGAACCGTCAACGTAAACAGTCCTTCTGATTCCTTCTTGCCTCGTTCAAAGCATTGCCGTAAAATTTCACACCTCTTTTGGTTAAGCGCCGTCTCAGCCGCCCACCACGGGGAAATGTACTCCTTTAATCGTTCCAACATCTGCCCCATAGAAGCATAGTTCCCCTTGCGGGCCTTCCCCTGCATAAAGGCTTCTGTATCCAGAAAATCCGCATCCACCAGGCAAGAGTACAGCATCCGTGTATAAAAAGACACGGAGAAGCCATCTTGCGCAATGGGAGGTCTTGTGACTGAAGAGGGAAGATTCACCTCCGATTTCCACAAATCGCAGTCTTCCACCGGTTTCTTTAGGCGTCCACAGAGCGTGGGAGAATCCATGGTATCTGTCTTAGATCCTCCGTCAGGCAAACCACTATGATGCCCCGCTATCGCAAACGCCACTTCTGGTTGTTTTTGGGCCATAGCCACCTTTGCCCCCGCAGTGGAGTGATCCACTTTTTTTCCACCTTTTAATCGTTTTTGAAATCCATCGCTATATTTGCCAATATCGTGTAACAGTCCCGCTGTTCGTGCCTGTTCCTGTCCTCCAAAAGATTTCGCAAAACGCTCCGCTATCACAGCCGTACCCTCTAGGTGGGAAAGGATGGATTGGTTTCTCATTCCATCCTCTGAAACATGGGCAAGGCGCGGAGTATCCTCAAAAGTAATTCGCATGAATTTCTCTCCACATATGCAAGTCGATCCTGTTTTGTTATATTATAATACAAATCGCAAATAGAAGCAATCATTCTGTGACAAATGGCAGAAGCACGCTCGATCCACTCGTTTTTTCTGACAGCACCAAACCAGCACCGCCCGTTTTGTGACTTGGCTGGTAGAACGGCGCAACCTTGTCCCTCCCCCGCTCTCTGTGCGCTGTTTCCACATCCACTCCAAAACCGCGTGCCGAGGGTTCAAGTCCTTCTGCCCCTGCCACAAACCCGGCGGAAACACTGTGTTTCTGCCGGGTTTCTTTTTGCATGTGGTGCATGGGAATGGGGTTCGTTTTGGTTCAAACTTTGGCTTTTCGCACCTAGTTTTATCCGTTCCCAACCGCTGCCACCCCCTCCAGCACCCAAAACGCACCCGGTTTCGCCTTTTTCTGGCTGAATCGGGTGCGTTTTCCTCTTTTTTGCTGTTTTTCTGGTGCAAAATTTTCGTGCTGGTTTTTGTGCATCTTGCCGCATAGTGATTACAAGTTGAAACCGTCTGTGATGCCATGTAGACGAGAGGTGTCTTTTTTCACATAGTTCTCTTCGATTTCCGTTCTATTGTTCATTCCCTTGCTTCAAAAAACGTGCTATAATTTCCTCGACTTTTATCCCCGACAACCCCAGGAGGATACCGTTTATGCATTTTGTTCAATGTGGAAACCCAGGGGCTAAAACAGTTATTTTCCTACACGGCGGTGGACTTTCTACTTGGAATTTCAGGGACGAAGCCGAGATATTACAAGGCCGCTTCCATATTTTGATTCCAATCCTAGACGGACACCATGGCAGTGACCAAAAATTCACTTCTATCGAGGAAAATGCCGCCAGGATTATCCGCTATATCGACTCCAGATTCCAGGGGCAGGTGTTTTTAATTGCTGGCCTCTCTCTAGGCGGCCAAGTGCTTGTGGAAATGCTGTCCCAACGAAATAACATCTGCGAATTTGCCATTATAGAAAGCACACTGGCACTGCCCACAAATGCTACGGCCATGTTGGTTAAGCCTGTCTTTTCCCTGTTCTATCCCCTTGTGAAAAAGCGCTGGTACGCAAAGCTTCAATGCAAAGCGCTGCACATAAGGGATTCCCTGTTCGAAGATTACTTTCGCGACAGCTCCCAGATTAAAAAGGATGACATGATTGCATTTTTGAAGGCCAACGCTGCGTATACGGTCAAAGACTCCCTCTCCCATTGCTGCGCCAAGACGCTAATCCTGGTAGGTGGGAAGGAACGGGGAATCATGAAAAAATCCGCAAAACTGCTGAGAGAGACAATCCCGGGGTCAGTGCTTGAGGAGATGCCCGGCTATTATCATGGGGACTTCAGCCTGAATCATCCCCAAGAATTTTCCCGCAAACTTCTGGATTGGATCTCTGACAGGACACAGTGACTTCTTGTCATTCACAAATTTAAGCCGTTGGTAATCTCACACAGCCGAGCGCTCTGCTTGCCCTGCTGAAGGCAGGAAACTGTCACAGCCCCTATCTTGACACCGTAGAGAATGGCTCTACACTGGAAAAATCCGGCATTCACGACACCCAGTTTGACGCCAAGGCCCCAAAACCGACCCCTAAAAATCGGAAAATTGACACCCTGGAAAAATCTCTCAACGACCGGCTCTGCCGGGCGAAGTGATCCCGAGTAGGCGCCGCTCTTAGGCGCCTACTCTTTCACCTGCTCTTTTTTCACACCCTTTCTCCGGTGCTTAATGTTTGGGCAATGTGCGCTGCGTACAACCCTCTCAAAGCTGACCTCTGAATTGAGGTGGCTTTTCACTTTTTCCCAGCCTTTCCTGGGTCCGTTTTTTTCTTTTTCTGCCTAACCTTTCCCGTCCACCTTACCCCTCCTGCGTGAATGGACTGGTTTTCTCTCATCCCGGTTTGCCGCTGCCCCTGGATTCGTCTACAACTGCCTCTCACGGCTCCAACAGGGCCGGTTTGGAGTGTTGCCAGTGTCGGTCTCCTACCTCGCCCTCAAAATCGCAAACAGGGCCGCACACGGGCTTTTCCCTTTTCTGCTCATTCTCTCCCTAGAGTGCCTGTCCACCTCCCAAGAGGAGAATGGCTGTTACGGCGCCGAAGCTTTGGACGTGTCGAAACTGCAAGGCAAGCGGCTCATCAGCTTAGATGGCTGCGAGGACACCAACACCTATGTATCCAGTTTCCGCAGCGACCTTGTCAAGTGCGAAAAGACCCTGCGCTGGGAGTCCGCCTCCGGCGCGGCAGTCCAAGTAGAGGTGCGGGATGTTTCCACCAACGTGTATCAAGGCGTCCCTCACCAGGAGCAGGGCAACGCGGTGAAACTATTGGCCCGGCTGTTGCGGGCTGTCTCTGAAGCTGGAGCCACCCTTCGCCTGTTCGCCTTGGAGGGCGGCGTGGCGGAAAACATCGTACAGGAAACCGCCGCTGTCCGCTTCTGCTATGAGGGCTGCTCCCCGGAAAAGCTGCGCGCTCTTCTCCAGGAGACGTTCTCTCAGCTCACCCAAGAGCTGGAAAATCCCGCTCAGGCGGGAACTCTGCGCATTACAGAGGTTCCCGCCCCTGACAGGGCTGTCACAGCGCAGGACAGTACGAGCCTTGCCGGTCTATTGTACCTTCTGCCCAACAACTTATTCCAAGCCGCGGCGGGAGAGATGACCTCCATCTGCAACCTGGGTGTGGTGAAGCTGGATGGGGAAAGCGCCTGGGCCCTCCTGTCCACCCGCTCCCGGTACGCCAGCGCCGGGGAGGAACTGCTTCGCCGCTGCCATACTTTGGCGGACTTGACGGGCTTCTCCTTCTCCACCGCCCGCCGGTACGAGGGCTGGCCCTACCGGGAAGATTCCCCTCTGCGGGCCTTGGCCACCTTTAATCCGGTTCGCCACACCCCTCACCTCCTCAAAAATGGGCGTAAAAAAAGCCCGGATCATCTCCGAGCATGAAAAAAGCACCGATTATTTCTAACCGATGCCTATGTAACTATTTCGTTCTTATTTAATCTTCTTTACAAACTGAAATTTGATTTGCCTATTTTCTTAAAATCTCATGTGGAGCTTCTATTTCATTTGCCAAGGTATG
>OLOQ01003599.1_pt1 | contig 11161 bp, 6 predicted proteins | sample 1673101 | NCBI WGS metagenome assembly OLOQ01 (sample SAMEA3136754, study PRJEB25190) | human gut metagenome | biome: human gut; feature: human-associated habitat; material: faeces | place: Austria | collected 2013 | reverse complement strand
CAAACCCATGCGCGCGGCCCGCTTCCAATCCAGAATACTTAAGCTACTTAATGTAGATCGAATCGATGATGTACTCCCAATCCGAATCGCCCGAAAGCGAATCGTACGATCCGAGCCGCAGATTGGTCGATTTACCCACGTTGTTCGTCTTCCCGATCGTGTTGAACGCCGAGCTGTAGTGGTTGGAAATCATCAGCGTGCCCACATAATCACCGTCATGCACGATCTTGTACTTGACCCACAGACCGTTCTTGACGCCGCTGTACGTGCCCTGCGAGGTCTTGACATCCCAGTCACTCCCCCAATCCTCGGGAACCTCGAACGTAAACACATCGCCGTCGTAACTGCGGCTCTTGCGACTTGCCTCCGAGACGGCCGCGTTATAGCTCGCGACCGCGCCGTTGCGGGCGGAAGAAGCCAAGTCCGCCAAACGGTCGGCCTCGTCCTTGTCGTCGCATCCGCCCTGACGCGCGTAATTCTGCGCCATGGTGATCTCGCCGGGCTCGACATCCACGGCGTTTACCGGATCGCCGAGCTCAAACTTGGCATTCTCGCGCAGGTCGAGCTTCTCGCCCTTCTTGAGCGCGTCGCCCAGCTTAATGCTCACCGAGACGTTGGGAATATCCCAAATCTCGCCGTCGGCGCCCAGGGGCGAGGCGGCCACTGTAAGACTGTAGCTGCCCCGCATAAGCTTGATGCCGTTGCCGTCGCTATCGACATAAAAGACCGTGTCGACGTCCTTGCCGTCAACGTCGGTCCCCGTCACACGCACCGGCAGCTTGGTGGCGCCGGTATCGGTATCCCACTGCATGCCGGTCGCCGTGATGCGCACCGGATGCTTGGAATGCTTGATGGCCTCTTCTTCCTTCTTCTTTTCGATACGCTCGAGCTCGGCCTGCTGCGGGCGATACACACCAAAGTAATAACCGGCGCCGCCGCCCGCGAGGATAGCCGCGAGTACGCCAACGGTGATCAGCGCGACCTTCTTACCGTTCTTCTTGGGGCGCTGCGGACCAGGCGCGTTCGCACCCATGTCGTAGACACCCGGCACGTCGACTGGCGGCATATAGGGCGGCAAGTCGCTGGCGCCCGTTACAGAAGCCGGCTGCCCATAGCCCTGCTGCGTCTGACCAGGCTGCTGGTACGTCGGCTGCGCCGGAGTAGTATCAACGGGTCCGAACTCTTCCATAGGAGCGCCGCAGCTGGTGCAGAAGCGCTGGCCGTCGGGCACATACGAACCGCATTTAGTGCAAAACATAAGGTTCTCCCTTACAACAATTCCGTTACTCAGAGTGTAACCCGCGCTCCGCCAACAACGTTGCGCAACAATTGCCACGCCATAGCAAAAGGCCCCGCGGAAGATCCGCAGGGCCTACGATAGTCTCCTGTAAGCGGGGCCGAGTCTAGCCCGCCAGCAGGCGTATCGACGAAGTTAGTCCTCCTTGAGGACGAAAGCGCTCACCAAACCGGCGATCGAGAAGATCAACGTAAGGACCGCGCCATATGCCGGGGCCAGGAACGGCTTTATGGACGTAATGGCGGCAAAAGCACTTGAACCACCGTTCGAAGCGAGCATCTGGGTTAACGCGCCGTCAATCTGGCCGTTTGCCACCAGCGCGCCGATAATGCATACAAGCGAAAGAACCGCTGAGGCGCCCAGGCTGGCAAACAGGACAACATCCTGCTTCTTGAGAAACTTAATCACAACGCCAGCGATCATAGCCACCACACAGGCAACCCACAGCACAAAGAGAATGGTGAGGACATTGGCAACCAGGCCGAGTGAACCGGCAGCCTGTTGAGCCTGAGCGGCCGCCGAAGTGTCATACGAGGTAATCTGCATCGCAAGATTGTTAATGCCCGTAGAAAGGCCACGCAACGCACCGGAAAGGCTAAACACGTGGGGCATATCGAATGCATTGTTAACAAGCGCCTTAGCGGAGGTAATCGCCGTCTGATTAAGGCCGTAGTTATCGGAGCCGGCCTGGTTGGCGGCATAACCGAGCGCCTTATCGATCCAAGGCATGGCGATCCACGGTTGGAACATGCACACGAACGACGCCACGGCGCCGCCCAGCATGGCGAGCGAGCGCTTGCCAAAGCCCGTAGCCGCCGTCATCGTGCTCTGAAAGCTAGAACCGGCGTTGCCAAACCCGTGATGAGCGGCAGGCGCAGGCTGAGCGAACGGCTGCTGCACCGGCGCGGGCTGCGGAGCCGGAGCCTGGTGGACAGGAGCCGCCTGAGGCGCAGAGGGAGCACCGACCATCGACTGGCCGCAGTTGCCGCAAAAGACGGCGCCATCGGGCTGCTGGGAACCACAGTGAGGACAGAACATTTCATTCCCCTTTCTTAAGGGAGCGGCTGGGCTCGACTCCGCCACCGCTCGAATACCTTTGACGGTTAGAATCATCCACCCAAAAATTCAAAAGTTGTTGCGCAACAATAAAAGCGGCGGCAAGTTTTTTACCTGCCGCCGCTCATCTGCAAAGTTTTACCTGGTAAAGACCGCTATCCGTTAACGAATCTCGACCGTAAAGACCTCGTTGCCCATCTTGACCTTGTCGCCGTTCTTAAGCTTGACGAGCTCGCCAGGCTCCAAACGGTTGCCGTTGATGCACGTGCCGTTGGTGGAGTTCTTGTCCTCCACGGCAAAGCACTGGCCCGTGTAGCGCACCAGCAGATGCACGCGCGAGATAGCCGTGTTGCCCTCGATGCGGACGTTTGCCGCCGAGCCCTTGCCCACCGTGGCGGGGAACTCAGTGATCTCGTAGCGGGTGCCGCGCTCACGGACGAGCGTCATGCGCGGGCCATAGGCAGAGCGGGGCACATCGGAGGCGATGCGCGGCAGCTCGGAGGACGACGGATGATCCGAAGACGCCATAAGCTCGTCGAGCACCGTCACGCCCGTGCTGGGGCGGTTGTAGACCGCGTTGGGCTGGCTGTAGGCGCCAGCCGGCTGGTTGGTACCGGCCACGGGGCCGCGGGGAATCACCACGTTGTTGTCGGCGCCAGCAGGAGCGGCAGAGGGAGCCGCAACGGGATGCGAACCGGGGCGCACGGCAGGACCGGCATCCGGAATATTGGACGGACGGTTGTGCGAAGCGCGTGCAGGACGCTGCGCCGGCTGCTGAGGATAGGCGCCGGCAGCGGGGCGGCCGGCCTGAGGCATCGCAGGTTGGCCCATAGGAGCCATGCCGGGACGAGCCGCCTGCGGCATCGGAGCCGCACTGGGACGCTGGACACCCATTCCGGGCTGCGCAACCGGAGCCGCGGGCGCGCCCGCGGCCTGTGCGGGCCGCTGCTGCTGGGCAGGGGTACGAAGCGTCGCCGCGGCGGCAGCAGAAGCACCACCGGGCATGTACTTGGCAAGCTCCGAACCGCACTTTAAGCAAAACTTGCTGGTATTGGGATTATTGTATCCACAGTGACCACAAAACATAATGGGTCCTTTCCGGCGCCGGGCGCCTTAACGTGCGATCTTAACGAGCTTAGGGGCATCGGCCGCGGTGTCGAGCGCCCAAAGCGTAGAGGTCTTGCCACTATTATCCGTCACAAACAGCGTCGTACCATTGAGCCATAGCGCCGTTTTCGAGGGATTGAGGTCAACGCCGGCCTTATCCGCAACCTTGTCATAGTCGCTCGAGAGGCCCGAGCTCGCGTCAATCCAACCAAGCTCACCACCCGAGCGCACCAGCGCGCAGCCGTGGCTGTTCGCCCATAGGCAGCCCGCGTCGGCATAGGCATCAAAGGAGCTAAACGTACCGCCCTGGGTGCAACGCGAAAGCGTGGTATGGCCGTCGGAACTCGTCAGCACAGCATAGAGCGTTCCTTCGCTAAAGAAGGCATTCTTGAGCTGCTCGGAGCCGGCGACATACGAGCCAAAGGGGCCATGCGTCTCTTGCGGATGCTCGGCTTCCGCCTTGGCATCTTCCTGCTCAAGCGCAATCTCGCCGGCAGAAGAGACATCGTCAAGCGTCGCCTCGCACACGGTCCAACCCGTGTCGGTGGCAACAACCAAATCGCAGTGCGAGCTGTCGCCAAACAGCCAGGCATTCGAGGCAGGCTGCGCGGCCACCAAGTGCGCAGCGTCGTCGTCGAGACGCCACACGCATGCTTTACCATCCTTGAGCGTCATGGCGGCAGCAGTGCCGTCACGCACGACCAAGCCAGCGACATCGCCCTCGAGCGTCGCCACGGTTTCAATCTTAACCTTGGACTTGCCCTTGCCGTCTGCCTGCTTGGCACACTCGGCAACGTCGTCGATCTTCATAACGCTGGCACCGTCCGCATAATACAGGTCGCCGTCGCAAACATTCAGATGCTTCGCGGTGGTCTTGGTAAGCACGGTCACATCCACGGCCTTGGTGCCCGATGTCTTGCGCGCCAAAATATGCGACCCGTCCGACCAATACAGGTACGAGCCGTCGCACACCATGTCGCCGCCGCCCAAGCCCTCCTTGGCCTGCGCCGCAACCTTGCGGTCGCCGCCCATAAGGTCGAGCTTGCTTTCGGACTTTTTCTTTTCGGCCGAAACCTGCTGCGCCTCGCGCTTGAGGTCCTGGTCGCCCTTCCAGGCAAGACCAACGCCCACGACCACCGCGACAACCAACACGGCGGCCACGGCAATCGCAATCTTTTTTACCAGCGGCTTGCGAACCGCGGCACGCGCATTATCAAGATGAGGCGTCATGCGCGGAGCCGCAGCACCCTTAACGGCAGAGGCATTGGGGTTTACGCCCGCGTCGCCATCTAGGTCATCAAGCGAGAACAGTACGTCCTCCCCCGCCGGTGCCTGGGCGGCAGGCTCAGCAGCCGGCGTAGGCGTCTTCGCAAACCGATGCCCAGGTTTTTTCGGGGCAGGCGCGGCAGCAGATTCAGCAACAGGAGCCGCCCCAGCAGCAGCCGTATGGTCCGCCCCGGCAGTACGAGTGCCGCCAGCATGCGAACCCACAGGTGCAGCATGGCTCGGCGCCGGCGTATCGTCACCCGCGCTCAACGGCGCCCCGCAAAACGGGCAGCACTGCATCCCCTCATCGACCGGCTGTCCGCAAAACGGGCATCGTGCCTGTTTGGAACCCATCGATCAATCCTTTCCTAACAAAAACGGCGCCCCGCCCGGCAGAGGGGCAAGGCGCCGTAAAGCTCACAGATGCACAAGCGTCTTGCGAAGAGCTTACTTCTCCTCGTTCTCCTTGCGCTTCTTGGCGACAACCAGATAGATACCGCCGGCGACAACGACGATCGCGACGATGGTGCCAACCATAAGCGGCAGGTTGTTCATCCACAGAACGAAGGAGTCGTTGGTGACGAGCACGCCCGTAGCCTTAAGCTCCTTGGACTTGTTGCCCGCGGCGTCCCAAGCGACAACGGTGACATCCTGCTTGGAGGAGCTGCCGTCGAGCGTGAACTCGCGGATCGGGCTCTTCTCGAGCTGGTCGGCCGTAAAGGTGGCCACAGTCTTGCCGTTCACCTTGATCTGGGCCTTCGAGAGCTTGAGGTTGTCCTCGAAGCTCACCTTGGCCTTGTGCGAGGACTCCTCGTACTTACCGTTGGAGGCAAGGTCGACGAAGGAAGCGATGGGCGCGGTGTCGTCAACGGCGAAGTTGATCTCGGCAGCGGCGCCGGACTTCTTGGCGTTCTTACCCTCCATGGTGTTCTCGGAGGAGTTACCAGCAGCGTCCTCGCTGTGGAACAGCACGCGGTATGCGCCGTCCTTGTCGTAGTTGGACTTGCTGACGGTGTAGTTGTACTCGCTCCAGCCGCTCGTGGTGTCGGCATCGGTGGTGTAGTTGTCACCGCTCTTGAGCGTGGTGTTCTTGGTGTCGCGGGTCAGCTCGACGGAGGTCTTGTTGTCATCAAGGCCGGACGGGTTGATCTCGGTCACCTTAACATCGGTGGTCTTGGCGCTCTTGAGGTACTGGTCGAGCATCTTGCCGGTGTTATCGGAGATGACGTAGGTCGAACCAAAGCGGTTGACAGACCAGGTGACAGCCTCGGACTCGGTGTTGCCGGCCAGGTCGACAGCCTGAACGGTCAGCGTGTAGACGCCGTCGTTGCCCTTGGTCTTGGCCGGGTTGAGGTAGCTCACGGACTTGTCGGTAGCCGAGGTGTTGATCGCGGCGCCCGCATAGGGGTTCGGATCGTCCTTGGACAGCGGGTAGCTGATCTTGGAAACCTCGATGGAGGTGCCATCGGCAAGGTTGGTGTCGTGAACGGCAGCAGTCGGGGCAACCTCACCGGCATAGGCCGTGCGGTTGACGACATTCTGGATGTCGATCTTGGGCTTGATGGTGTCGATCACAAACTCAGGCGAGGTGTAGGACTCGGACTTGTTGGAAGCCAGGTCCTCACCGGAGACGGAAAGCGTGTAGACGCCCTGGCCCGGGAAGGTCACCGTAGCGGTGTGGGTATCGCCGTTGCTGGACCAGCCGCCGATCTGGGCAGGAGTAGCCTCCTCACCGTTGCCGGCAGAGACGGGAGCCTCGATCTTGAACAGGTTCGGATCGAAGTTGTGCTCCTCAACCGTAATGGTAGCCGTACGAGCAGCGTTGTAATACTTACCGTTCTGAGCAGCCTCAGTGTTCCAAGACACATTCAGCTTAGGAGCGGTCTTATCGATGGTGAAGGTGTCACCCTTGGCATCGGCGCCACGACCGATAACGTCCTGAACGTTGACGTTCTTGACCTCGTAGTCACCGTCTTCCGTAAAGGTAACGGTCTTAACCCAAGTGTCAGTGCCCTCAATTCGAGTAAAGTTACCCGGCTTAACCGTCTCCCAATCCGAACCGTTCTTGGTAATCGTCGCAACAGCGTACTCGGGCATCATTTGCTGAACATAGTTAAAGAACGGAGCATTAATCGTAATAGTAAGAGTACGGTTGGAGTTGTAATACTTACCGTTCGAAGCAGCAGACGTATCCCACGAAGTCGAAATCGTAGGAGCAGTCGTATCTGCCATCAGCTCTTCAATTTCTTTAACGTTGCAGTCTTTGACCGAAGGGCTGTTGTATTTCTGGGGCTCAGGACTGACGTTGCCGGCATTATCCGTTAAATCAAGGCTAATCGATTTTACGGCTACCTTCGAGTTTGCGTTGATCGAGAAACCGTATGCATTGGTGCCGTCCTTATGGTTAAGTTTGTTAGGACTAATCCTCTTCTCGCCAGCGCTCCCCTCTTCCACATAAGAAACTTGAGCTTTACTCATACCAGAAGCGGTGCCCGTTTCCGGACCTTCAGACGTAAGGAAATCAACGTCCATTTGCTCGGCAGCCCATACAGAGAGCTTATTCTGTTTGATTGTCTTTTCTGACCCATGGGGAGAAGCATTGAACGCAGTCAGCACAGGTGCCGTATGGTCAAGTTTGTACGTCGTATTCGTAATCTTGTGGATGACGCCGTCACTATCCTTTACATAAAAACGACGGTCAACGCTGCCCTCACTCATCGTCTCAAGCTTGTCAGCATCTTGATACGAAGCAGCAAATTTCGTATCCGAGGAAATCGGATCATTGGCAAGCGCAATGGTGCCATCTTTCCAAGTGTACGTACCCTTTTCATGAATCCAGCGCGCGTCAGGCTCGCTGAAGTGGAACTCCTCGTTGTTCAGGCCCTTACCAGAAATCGTTAATTTGGATGCAAGGGAGCGATCTCCAGAAGTGTCCGACCAGACTGCAGAATCCATCTTCTTAACTTCGATAATTGGACTGCCAACAAACGTGTAGTTGGACAGAACATCGTCGTCAGACTTGACCTTCCTAGGAGTAAGTTTCAGATTTCCGCTGCCGAGCTTGAAATTCTGCTGCTCTGCGCTGCCGTAGTACAGGTCATTCGTATCTTTATCATTAAGAATTTCAGCACTATCGAAAAAGTCGCTGATATCGTCGGCTTCGAACTCAGGGTTATCCATCTGATAGTTTTTTACAAGCTTGGCAACCGCTTCATTCAAAGACTTCTTAAGGGCAGCAGACTGTTGCTTGTCATTAGCCATGCGGAAAGGAAGCGCATCGGCCGTAACGGCAAGATCATCGACTGGGCTCGGGGTTACATGACCCAAATCAATAGTTCTTTTTGCGATCTTCACATGGACCGTCGTCGTGGCGTCATTAACAGGCTGATTGTTGGGGTAATACCAGTTAATGGTGAAATCCCCACCATCAAAGTGCTTGTTCGGTTTGATTTCAAGATTCTGCTTGTCGTCGCCGGTCAGCTCAGCGTCAAACTCTTCATTGGAGTTCTTAATTTCGCCCCTGAGCCCCTTATAACCAAGAGAAATTACGTAGGGGGCATGCGTCGTTTTGTAATACAAGTCCGTCGCGTCGACCTCAGCGAAAGCTGAGGGATCGAGATTCGAATAGTACTCCTTGAACGTCAGCTTGCCCGGCGTTTGGAATACGACCTTTGAATAGTCGGGGGCAAACTGGGTCTTGCAGTTCACCGGCTTCTCAACATCCACGCGGTCATAGGACTGCTCGGGGGTAGCAGGAATGGCGGGAGTAGCGGTCTCTTCCCCAGAAGCACCCTTTGCACCGTTAGAAGTATCAGCGTTCTCGTCTTTTTTGCTGGTATCGCCCTTACCGGGCTCGGGATCCTTCTTCTCCTGAGGTTTTTTGTAACCGTAGCTAAAGCTCACGTTGTAGTTGAGCTTCGTCACGGTAAAGGTAAGCTGGACCTCTCCGTCTGCATTGCCGACAACAGTCACAGAGTTGTCCTTGTTCTGAGTCACGCCGGCAGCGGGCGACACAGTATATGCAAGGCTCTTCGTATCAAGGGAAGTCGTTACGAGATACTCACCGTTCTTGTCTTTCGAGACAGCCTTATCCTTGCAGCCGTCCGGCAGCTTGATGCCAGCAAGCTCATCGTTAACAACCTTGGAGACACCCGTCTGCGCGTTCGGATCATACTTAAACTGGTCACCAGCCTGAGCCCTAACCTGCTCGTCAATCAGCTTGGCAATCGTTTCGGCCTTGATGGTTACATTCGGGGTGCCCTTGTCGATATGCACGGAATACGTGACCGTCTGGTCATTACCATTCCAGTTGTCAATATCGTTAATTCCAAGATCAGCCGGCGTAACGCTTTTCGTCTCAGCCTTCTTAGCATCCTTCGGCTGCTCCTGGGAGGTCTCCGCGGCATACGCGGCGGTGACGGCCTGGGCGATCGGAGTGGTGGGGATGGTCGAGGTGGCCATCACGGTGGCGAGGATCACGGCAGCAGGCTTGCGTGAGTACGCCTTGAGCTTATCGAACATAGACATCGTTCGTTTTTCCTTCCCTAGTCGTAGAGCCTATCGATAGATTGATCGGTATGGACTACTATCACATTCTGTTTAAGTATGAAGCGGAATCCGTCATCCTCGTGTTGAGCAACACCATCGGCACCGATGTTTTCATAAGCATCGCCGCTGCTGAGTACGTCGGTCTCGGATTCGGACGCCTCGGCGCCCTCGTCGAGCAGACCGGTCTCCTGCTCGGAGTCCTCGTCGGCCTCGTCGAGCAGGCCCGTCTCGCGCTCGGACTCCTCGTCATCCTCCGTGAGCAGGCCGGTGGATCGCTCGGACTCTTCGTCGTCCTCCACCAGCACGCCGGTCGGACGCTCAGATTCCTCATCCTCGTCCTCGGTAAGTACGCCGGTCGGACGCTCGGACTCCTCTTCCTCCTCAACCAGCACACCGGTCGGACGCTCGGAGTCGTCCTTGTCCTCAACCAGAACACCGGTCGGGCGCTCGGTCTCCATGTCGTCCTCGGTCAAAACCTCGGTCGGGGTCTCGCTGCCGGCAAAACCCTCGTCGTCGTTCTCGTCGCGGACGTCCTTCTCCACCTTGGCGGCATGGGCCTTGGCGTGACGCGCCGATGCGGGCTCGTCGCTGATGGGCGCGACCACCGTGGTCAGGTTGTCATCGCCCTCGGGACCCTCGTACGCAATGTCGGTCACGCGGTCGTCGCCGCCCGCGCCGTCAAGCACAGCGCGGGCGGGGTTGCCGGACTTTTTGACGCCGGCGCCACGCGAGCCACGCGTCGTACGGCGACGCGAAGACTCACCAGAAGTAGGCACGCGCTTGCCCTGCAAAAAGCGGATGGCGTTGAGGACATCCATCTTTACAAAGACAACCACCGCGGCAACGGCGAGCACGGCCGCGAGAACAAACGCGGCGATCGATACGTAGAAGTACACGTTTTCCATGTTCGCCCCTCCTTAATCCTCGGCGACGACGGCGTTGGAATACACCGTGGTGATCTTGCGCTGGACCTCGTTCTCCAGACGCTGGATGGTCTCGTCGCGACGCTGCTCGGCATCCTCGTCCTTGGGCGAGACGGCCTTAAGACCCGCATCGACCTTCTTGTACAGTTTCTCGGCTTGCGACTTCTTAATACCGGCGGCCTTGAACTTATCCATGTAGGTCTCCATGGCGTTGGAGATCAGCGCGTAACTGTCCAGGCGCACCGTCTCGTTGGACTCGCTGGCGATCTCGTCGGCCAAGTCCTCCAGGTTGCCCCAGTACTCCTTGTACATGGAATCGGAATCGTCGTCGGTCTTGACCGCGATGGCGATCTTGGTCGTGAACTGGGCAATGCCGTTGTAAATCTTGGCCTTGTCGTGGTTCTCGAACGACGGATCATCCGCGGCGTTCTTAAAGTACTCGGCAGACGCCTTGATACGCGTGGTGCGGTTGGCGTCCTCGTCGTCCTTGCTGCCGCCATAGGAGTAGAAGTACCAGTACAGACGACCCATCTCGTGGGACAGCTCCGAGAACCTGCTCGATTTCTCGAGATCGGTCAGGTTCTGCTGGTACACGTCATCGAGCTGCGCCTTCTCCTTGGTGGTGAAGGAGCCGTCGGCCTTGTAGGCATCGATGAGGCCCTCGTAGCCCTCGACGTCGCCCGGACGGTAGCCAATGGCGGCGAGGTAGGCCCGCTCGGCCTTCTCGGGAGCCGACTGGGTCTGGTCGCGGCCGAGCTTCATCTGGTAGTCGAACTTCTCGGTGATCGTAGACTCGCGCAGCGCCATGCTGCCAATACCCACGGCCAGGCACACCACGCACGCGATAATGCAGCCAAAGAAGGTCTTGACCTTACGGGCCTGCTTATCGCGGAACTCGCGAGTGAGCTCCTTGTAGATCTCCAGGTCGGCGGCCAGCTCGTCGCAGTCCTGATAGCGGCGGGCG
>OLOQ01003597.1_pt1 | contig 11166 bp, 9 predicted proteins | sample 1673101 | NCBI WGS metagenome assembly OLOQ01 (sample SAMEA3136754, study PRJEB25190) | human gut metagenome | biome: human gut; feature: human-associated habitat; material: faeces | place: Austria | collected 2013 | reverse complement strand
AAAAGTTTGATACAAGCATTCTTGATAACGTTACAAGAGAATCAGTGGAATCTACTCTTGTAAAAAATGGTAATAGGTTAGTTCGTAATTCTATTGATGTATCAGTATAAAATACAATCACTTCAATTTGGGCTAAATAACCATTACCACAATTACAACTAAATAAAAACCCCGGTGTCAGAGCGTATAGAAAACAAATCTATGCGCTCTGTTTTTATGTAAAGGAGCAGATTTATGAAAAAATAGCAAGGCTGGACAGCGAGCCGCTGATAACACAAATTTACAAAGATAATTATGAAAAGGCAGTGTATGGGAACTGAAAAGATAAGAAAAGCATTTTATATTGAAGAAGAACTGCTGGGGCAGGTAGATGCCCTGTTACCACAGGCAGATGTGCGTTCACGAAACGAATTCGTCAATCGGGCACTGCGGTTTTATATCGGATATCTCACTTCGGAGAAAATAGAAAATTATATGCTGACAACCATCTCCTCTGTCATGCATGCAACGGTAAAGGACAGCGAGAACCGCATGGCTCGTGCAATGTATAAACTTGCAGTGGAAACTTCCAAGCTGTCCCATGTGATCGCATACAGCCATGGTGTGGATGAGCAGGCACTCGGAAAGCTGCAGGCGAAGTGTGCAGAAGAGGTGAAACGGATCAATGGAGCAGTGAGGTTTGAGGAGGCATATCAATATCAGCAGGGGGATCGTTTTTAAGAAATAATTTATTGAAATGCGGTAAGACTTACAGTATGATAAAAGAAAAGGAAGGAGTGGTACATGATGACACAGATGAAGGAACGGGCAGTTGAATTGATAGAACGTATTCCAGATGAAAAAATGTTTTATGTGATTAATATTCTTCAGAATCTTGAGGAAATGTCATCCAACAGACCTGCAGATAAGAAACAGGCAATGGAAGCACTCCAGAATGTGCTGAAGTTCAGCGGAAGATTACCAGAAGATTTTGACGCAGACAAGGAATTACAGGAGGCAAGGGAGGAAAAGTATGGTAATATTGGTTGACACAAATATTATTATAGATGCACTTGCCAATCGGGAACCATATGCTGATGATGCAAAAAGAATTATGGAAAAATGTGCGGCAAGGGAAATAACAGGAATACTTGCGGCACATAGCATACCAAACTTGTTTTATATTCTTAGAAAAAATTTCAGTCAGGAAGAAAGAAGATTTCTTCTGAAAAATTTATGTGAGATATTTCAGATTTCTGACTTGAATGAAAAGAAGATAGTAGCTGCATTGGAAAACAATGCATTTTCAGATTTTGAAGATGGTCTGCAGGAAGAATGTGCAGTTGAGTCTATGGCAGATTATATTGTTATACGAAATCCGGCTGATTTTAAGCATTCAAGAGTAAAAGTAATTCTCCCAGATGAGTTGTTGAGAGAGTTAGAAAAAAATTAATTATCAGAAGGGAATACAGGACCATTACTTCGGTAGTGGTCTTTTCTGTACTCTTAAAAGCTGTGAATTTATGAGGAGGAAACATAGTTGAAAGATTTTGAAGGGTTCATTAAGAACTATGCTACCAGAGATTTTATCTATTTTTTTGCAGAAAAATCTATTGAAATATATAAAAATCAAGTAGAAAAATTAGATGAACATTTGGTATGTAATATTACATTTCCTTTAAACATTATTCAGCATGGTTTTATACATAAGCAGGCAAAAGTCATGTTATCGGCATGGGATATTCCAAACATGGCATATCTTTCTATCACGAATTCCAATGATTACAGAAATGATATTATGACAGAACAATTAGCAGGAAGAGTGGTCAACCTGTATCGTGGGTATGAAAATAAGCATTCAGGAAGTGAATATATTGGAAATAATGGACTGCCTAGTATATTCAAATATTTGATGGGAATGTCATATGAACAATTTAAATACGCAAATCCGGCATGGATATATCAGAACTATAACCGCAATTACCATATGCTGATCGGTTCGCCTAATATTAACAGGGAAAAAATAGTTGATATCAATGTGATTACAAACGAATTATTTGGACTTACAGCAGAGGAATTGTTAGCAGTAGAATGGATTATCTGGTGGCTGTGTTCTATTCATCCAGATCCATTAAGCGCACCGGAAGAGTTATATAGAAAAAAAGAAAATAGCATCCTGACAAAGAAAAATCTGGAGCGGGTTATAAGTTATTATTCTGTGACCTATGAACAGGTGAGAAACTCATCATTGCGAAAACAGATTTTCTACAACAAACCATTTGTGATTACGCAAAAGACGAAAGAAACGATTGCAGTCAGTTTCTATTTGGTACAGATGATGATAGCAGATGGATTGTACTGGCTGATTCGGGATTACTATCACAACAATCATTGGGGAACCAAATTTATAATTGCTTTTGGAGAGATGTTTGAGGATTACTTTGAAGAACTGGCAGGTTTATATCTGCCCAAGAATTCATGGCATAAGATTCCAGAGGAAAGAAAAAAGAGTGCTGATTATTATGTTGAAGTGGATGAAGCGGTATTTTTGTTTGAATTAAAATCAGGATTACTTGGACTGGGAGCAAAACAGCAGGTGCCGGATGTTGGGCAGATTGATATATTTTATAACAGGAACATAAAAGAGGCATATGAGCAGTTGAAGGCATCAGAGCAGGAATATAAAGGAGAGAAACCTGTAATAAAGGTTTTTCTTTTGTATGAGAGTATGACAAATACACAGATGATAGTCGGCTCATTGCCGGAAATATTTGAGCAAGATCCAAGATGTTATATTATGACAATAGATGATCTGGAGATGCTTCTGGCAACCTATAAAAAGGATAAAAGCAGATTTGATGATGTTGTGAAAGCACTTGTTGAAAACAAAAGAGGAGGCAACGACTATAAGAGTGTTCTGGAAATATTGAATATATATCAGGCAGTTGGCGATATGCATTTTATTGGAGAAAGAGATTATTTCAATAAAATAGCAGAAAAGCTGAAAAAGGAATTAGGGACAGACCAATAAGGAGGACACCATGCCCAAACTTATCCTACGCTGCAACTACCTCAAAAACTCCCCGCCCGCACACCTTGCCAATTACATCAATTACATCGGCACCCGTGAAGGCGTGGAGAAGGTAGCCAGCACGACATCTTCGCTGCCAGCCACCGACCGGCAGAAAAGTCTGATTGCAGATATTCTGTCGAAGATTCCCGATGCGAACCGGATGCATGAGTATCACGATTATATCCAAAGACCAACCAGAGAAAATGCATCTGAGTTTATCACGCAGGCGCTGGAGAATAACCTTGACATCATAGCGAAAAAGAAAAATTATATGGATTATCTGGCAAACAGACCGGGAGTAGAAATCATAGGTACTCACGGTCTGTTTTCAAATGAGGGAGAACCGGTGGTGCTGTCCTGTGTGGCAGAAGAGGTGGCAAATCATCCCGGTGTGATCTGGACGAATGTCATCAGCCTGCGGAGGGAGGATGCCGAGCGGCTAGGCTATGACAGTGCCGCACAGTGGCAGGCACTGTTGAGAAGCAGGGTGCAGTTGCTGTGCGAGAATTATAAGATAGACAGCCGGAACCTGAAATGGTATGCAGCATTCCACAATGAATCCCATCATCCCCATGTGCATCTGGTGGTCTATTCTTCTGATCCGTCCGAGGGATACTTGACGGCAAAGGGAATTGATGCCATGCGTTCTGCATACGCACATGATATCTTCCGGCAGGAGTTTCTAAGCATCTATGAGAAAGCAACCGAACAGAGAAACCAGTTAAAAGAGCAGGCAGAAAAAAGTCTGTTTTTTTTGTTGCAGCAAATGCAGGAGGGAGTCTGCCATCATCCCCAAATTGCACAACAGATGCAGCTTTTATCCAGACGGTTAAAAAATACCGGAGGGAAAAAGGTGTATGGATACTTAAAGGCAGATGTGAAGGCCATCGTAAATGACATTGTAGATGAACTGGCAAAGGAAGAGCGTGTGGCAGAATGCTATCAGGCATGGCTAAAAAGCAGGGAGGAGATACAGCATTACTATAAAGATTCGGAAATAGAGAGGATACCGCTGTCACAGCAGAAGGAGCTAAAGAGCATTAAAAATATGGTCATCCGTGAGGCAGTCCGTTTTGGAGAAGGGTATCTGTATCTGGAAGAAGCGGAAACAGGAATAGAACGGCTGGAAGAGATATCCGAACAGCAGACAGAAAGCCTTGCCGCATTGCAGGGGGAGGACATGCCGGATATCATGCCTGGACAAACGGAGATGGAGGAGCAGGAACCAGACAGGCAGGAAGAAGAGCATGGGGAATCCGTTTCTTATTTTGCCAGATGGACGGACCGGTATAAAGAAGCGAGGGAATATCTCTATGGCACGATGGAGGCAGAACCAGATGAGGAGGCAGCCCATGAGAGCATGCTGGAAGAGGCAGAGCAGGGAAATGCGTATGCCATGCACGACATGGGAAAGATTTATGCACAGGGCATTGGATGTGAAGCAGACAAAGAAAAGGCAGATGTGTGGTACCAAAAAGCATTAGCGGCAATGCATTATGTAGAGCAGAAAAAAAGTAACACCTATCTGGAATACCGCATCGGAAAAATGTACCAGTACGGACTTGGTACAGACGAGAATATGGAACAGGCAGCGGAGTGGTTTTTCAAGGCGGCAGCAAAGGAACATAAGTATGCGCTCTATTCCCTTGGCATGCTTTATCTGCAGGGGAAGGGAGTGGAGCAGGATGAGGAAACCGCATATAGTCTGTTGTTCCGGTCTTACAGCAAGGGAAATCCCTATGCGGCATATGAACTTGGAAAACTCTATGCGGCAGGATGCGGTACAGAGAAAAATCAGGAAAAGTCGGAAAATTGTTATCGTGCTGCCTTTTTAGGTTTTCTGAATCTGGAGAAAAAATCAAAGGATGATACGCTCTGGTATCGTATCGGCTGCATGTATCTGCATGGGATCGGGACAGAGGCAGACGAAACGAAAGCGGAACATTATCTGACAAAGGCATCTGATTATGGCAACACCCATGCCTCCTATCAGCTTGCCAGACTCTATATCAGACAGGAGAGCCAAAAGTTAAGCGGGGAGTCTGGGACAGAGCTGGATGTTGAAAAGATTGCAAAAGCGGTAAAGTGGCTGGAAGAGTCAGCCGCACAGGAAAATCCGTTTGCGGATTATGCAATCGGACGGTTGTACAGGGAAGGCATACTGGTGGCAGCGGACATGGAAAAGGCAGTGTTCCATCTGAAACGTGCCGCGGATGCCGGAAACAGCTATGCACAGTATCAGCTTGGAAAAATATATCTGGAAGAGGACACCAGAAACATTCCGGCAGCCATACAGTATCTGACACTGGCTGCAAAACAGAAAAATGAATTTGCAGCATACAGGTTAGGGAAAATTTATCTTGCCGGAGAAGAACTGCCAAAGAACACAGAGCTGGCACTGCATTATCTGAAGATGGCAGCAGACACCGGAAACCAGTATGCACAATATGCCCTTGGGAAAATGTATCTGATCGGAAAGGATGTCCAGCAGGACAAGGAACTGGCATACGGTTATTTTTTAAAATCCGCAGAGCAGGGAAATATTTATGCAGCGTATTTTTTAGAACACTGGAATGATATGCCACACCCCGATCTGTTCTTAATGGCAACAAGGCTCATGCGGCATCTGGAACATATCATTGAAGAGAATGTGGCTGGAAGAAAGAGTGGAGGACGCAGGCAGGGGATTGACAGAAAACTTGCACGAAAAATCCGGCAGAAGAAGATTGCACAGGGACATGCCGTGGATGACCATGAGGACATGGTACAAACACAGTGATCACAGGAGGAGTGGTAGAAATGATGAGAGGAGGTACGATTGGGAGATTTTATTTATTTTACAGAGGAACAGAAGGAGCGAGCCAATGCGGTACATATTGCGGACATCCTTCGCCGGGAGCATGAGGAAGTGGAGCGTTCCGGGAATGAATGGCGTTGGAAACGGCACAGGAGTGTGACTTTCCGGGGGAGCAGTTGGTACCGCCACAGCAGACAGGTCGGAAGTCATGCCATTGATTTTATGCAGGAATTCTTCGGGATGTCCTACCCGGAGGCGGTGATCTATCTGCTGGACGGAGAACAGGGACAGCTTATTGAACGGGGAAAAAGGCAGGGGACAAGAAGAAAAGCGGCAAGAGGCGATAAAGGACGGCAGGCTGTAGAAAAAGAACAGACAGAGGAAAGAAAAGAACCGAAAGAGCCAAAGGAACTGAAACCGCCGGAGAAAAATCCGACCATGAAGAGAGTCTATGCATATCTTCTGCAGAAGCGTCATATTGACAGGGAAATCCTCTCGTATTTTGCAAAGGCAGGAACCATATATGAATCTGCGGAGCATCACAACATTGTGTTTGCCGGACTGGACAGCGAGGGGAAAATCCGGCATATCCATGTGAAGGGGAGCTGTTCCGACGGCAGGAGCTTCCGGCTGAATCAGGAAGGCTCGGAAGCTGCCTACGGATTTGGATACAGGGGAAACGGGAACAGACTGTATGTGTTTGAGGCACCCATTGACCTGTTATCATTTCTTTCCCTGTATCCAGACAACTGGCAGGAGAACAGTTATATCACCTTAAACGGTGTGGCAGAACATGCCATGCTGCAGGCATTGAAAGACAATCCCAGACTGGATACGGTTGTGCTGTGCCTCGACCATGATCCAGCAGGCATAGAGGCGTGCGGCAGACTGGCTGAGATTCTGGTACGCAATGGATATGGTGCGGTAAAGAGGTTACAGTCAGCCTGCAAAGACTGGAATGAGGATTTAAAGGGCAGATATGGTGAGGAAACAATTCAGGCACAGGAGCATCCGAGAGTCATGGAATGCAGGGCATGGACAGAGGTGCTGAAAGAGGTGACGGAATCCATCAACATCAAGTATGCCAACAGAAGTTATATCTGCCGTTATTATCAGGATATTTATAATGAACTGAAAAAGGGCAGGGGCAGGGAACAGCTTATGGATGCCTTTGACGGGCCGGGGATGCTTTTGACCGGAGTGCTTGTGCGGTGCATGGAAAAAGAAGGGATTGCACTTGGCAGGGAAACCAGTGCAGGACAGATACTGGAAAATCTGTCAAAGCGTTATCAGCCGCATAAAGACAAGGGAAACTTCAATACCCGCATCCGGCAGATGCAGGCAGCCTTTGAAGAAACACTGGAGGTGTTCGATACAAAAGACTTAGAACAAAAAGAAAATCAGGAACTGCTTGCCAGAAAATGTATGAGCTTTGCGATGGAATGCATCCGGGCTCATATTTTTGTTGCTATTGACTGCGGGGAAGAACAGATGAAGCCGGCAAAACAGGCTGTGAAGGAACACAAAATGGAATATCAGGAGGGAGGAATGATGCTATGCAGCCAGTCGTGATGCTGGTGATCGCCGGGGTGGCAATGTTTTCCGTGATTGGAGGCGTGTCACTTCTGTCGCACTATTATACATTAAACGGAATCAAGAGCAGGACTGTCGGGGACGGTCAGCATGGAACGGCAAGATTTGCCACGAAAAAAGAAATCGCAGAAACCTATGTGCAGGTGCCCTATGAAACGGAGCTGTGGCGCAGGGGTGAGAACCTGCCGGCTGCACAGGGACTGGTACTCGGCAGCATGGAACGGGCAGGAAAACTATATGCGCTGGTGGATACCGGGGATGTGCATTGTCTGATGATCGGTGCGGCAGGAGTCGGAAAGACCGCACACTTTCTGTATCCCAACATCGAATATGCCTGTGCCTGTGGAATGAGTTTCCTGACCACGGATACAAAGGGAGACTTATACCGCAACTATGCAGGCATTGCAAAAAAATACTATGGCTACCATACGGCAGTCATCGATCTTCGTAATCCGACCAGAAGCGATGGTGATAATATGCTCCATCTGGTCAACAAATACATGGATGAGTATCTTGCAGACCATACGAACCTGAGTGCCAAGGCAAAAGCGGAAAAATATGCGAAGATTACGGCAAAGACCATTATCTCCTCCGGTGGTACGGACAGTTCCAGCTATGGACAGAATGCGTTTTTCTATGATGCGGCAGAAGGCGTGCTGACGGCAGCCATCCTGCTCATTGCGGAATTCTGCCCGGATGGAAAAAGACACATCATCAGCGTGTTCAAGCTGATACAGGATTTACTTGCACCATCTAAAGTGAAAGGGAAAAACCAGTTCCAGCTACTTCTGGCAAAACTCCCGGATACCCACAAGGCGAAATGGTTTGCAGGGGCAGCCTTAAATACGGCAGAGCAGTCCATGCAGTCGGTTCTCTCCACGGCATTATCCAGACTGAATGCTTTTCTGGATTCCGAGCTGGAGCTGATACTCTGTTTTGATACCGCCATCGATGCAGAGCTTTTCTGCAAACAAAAGACGGCGGTGTTTCTGGTCATGCCGGAGGAGGACAATACCAAGTATTTTATTATTTCTCTGATCTTACAGCAGCTCTACCGGGAAATCCTTGTGGTGGCAGACGAGAACGGAGGGAAACTGGACAATCGTGTGGTTTTCTTCTGGGATGAGGTCGGAACGATTCCGAAGATTGAAAGCGCAGAGATGATGTTCTCAGCGTCCCGATCCAGAAGGGTGAGTATCGTACCCATGATCCAGTCCTTTGCCCAGCTTAATAAGAATTATGGGAAAGAGGGTGCAGAAATTATTATCGATAACTGTCAGGATACCATCTTCGGTGGGTTCGCACCGAACTCGGAGTCAGCGGAAGTGCTCTCCAAGAGCCTGGGCAGCAAAACTGTCATGTCCGGTTCCATCAGCCGGGGAAAGAATGATCCGAGCCAGTCCCTTCAGATGATCCAAAGACCACTCATGACAGCGGATGAATTGAAGTCACTGCCAAAAGGAAACTTTATCGTATCAAAGACCGGGACTCACCCTATGCGGACAAAACTGAAACTGTTCTTAAAATGGGGCATCACATTTGAAGAACCCTATGAGAGCGAAGAAAAATCTGCAAGAAAGGTAGCATACGCAGACAAGCAGGAGATTGAAGAGGAGATCATACGGAGATATATGTGCTGCATGGAAGAACCAGACGAGACACCTGCAGAAACGGCAAGGACAGGAGGGATGCAGCAGACACCGCTGACGGACACCATGAAAAAGATGCGGCAGACCTTACGGACGGAAGATTAGGAGGCAGGGTGACTAGGAAAGAAATTTATGAAACAGAGCTGCCACACAGGGCGGTGGCGGTCTATCTGTATCTGGAGACTCGTGCGGACAGGGAGAGGACATGCTATCCGGCAATCGGTACCATTGCCAGAGAGCTGCACCTGTCTGTAAGTACGGTCAAGCGTGCAATCCGCGATCTGGAGTGTGCAGGATTTATACAGAAAAAGCAGAGATGGCGTGAAAATGGAGGAAAGAGCAGCCTGCTCTATGAAATCATAAAATAGGCACAAAGGGATTACTGCGCCGGTCAGGTGGACTATGGTATGGTTCACCGTGGCCTGTGCAGGGAACTTTTCACTTTAAGGGGGAAGGACAGAGAAAAGAAAATACAGTTGGCGATATGAAACATCAATATTTTTTTGGAAAAAACTAAGAATTGAAGTATTATCAGATGGATCATGTGGGGGATTCATAAAGTAGTGGTATCAACATGACGATATAGAAAATGCAGGGAAGCATTGTATTTCAAAGAGTTTGAGATACAGTGCTTCTGCGTTTCTATAGGAGATAGTCGTTCTATGCGGAAAATAGTCATTTGATGCAGAGAATGATCGAGTGAAAGATTTGTTTGATATAATAAAGAGTGCTAGGTGAGACTTGTATGGTTTATAGGCATGAGAGCAATCAAAGACAGGAATGAAAAATATGAACATTATTATTTGTGATGACAGGATAGATGACAGAAAAAATGTGTCAGATTTGCTGTCAGACTATGGCGAAAAAAAGAATTATGAGTTTACTATTACAGAATATGATTCTGGAGAACAGTTATGCGAAGAACAATCGGCTTTGGAAGCGTGTCAGCTATTATTTCTGGACATCAATATGCAGGGGATGGATGGGCTGAAAACAGCTATGAGGATTAAAGAAAAATATCCAAAACTTCCAGTTGTGCTGGTGACGGCATACATGAATTACGCACTGGATGGATATAAGGTGAAAGCAAGCCGTTTTCTGCTGAAAGATAACCTTGCAGATACTATAGAAGAATGTATGGATGATTTGATAGCAGAAATTAATAAAAACCGTAGGATTCTCGAATTTCGTTTTGTGGAAGGAACGATAAAACTTTATGCAGATGACATCATTTATATAGAAACAGAGCTTCACAAAAATGTATTTTATACAGAAAAAGGGACATTTCAGATTTATAAAAAACTGGATGAACTGGAAAACGAATTAAAGAATATGGGATTTGTGCGGGCGCATTTAAGTTTTCTTGTAAATATGAAATACATTACCAAAATCAGCAGTTATGTGATGACACTTACGACAGGAAAAAAGATTCCGGTTCCCAAGGCACGATATGCACAGGTAAAGAGGGAATATATGCTGTATAAGGGAGAAGAATAACATGACATTCTGGGTATTGGTATTTATTGCGGAAATGCTGGAAGTAAAAGGAACGCTATACTTTTTTGATACTTTTATGGAAAAAAGAGATGGCGGATATAGGAACAGATATAGATTTTTTGTTTATTGCGGAGTGCTTTATCTGGTAGCAGTCACAGGGGCATGGATCGGAATGTTAAAATGTATCCCGATTATACTGGTTATGTCTTTCCTGAATCTGGCTTATTATGAAGTTTCCTTCCGGCAGAGTTTTTTGTTTTCAATCATCAACTATACAATGCTTGTATTGATTGATTATGTGACTGTTTTGCTGGGAAGAGGAGGTTCAATCCAAGAAAAATGGTTTTTACAGGCACTGATATCAAAGACGGTTTTTATCATTCTGATGTTGTTTATCAGAAGATTTAGCAAGACAAGAAAAAGCTGCGGTCTGATTACAGGAAAAGAATGGTTACAGTTTTTCTGTGTTCCTGTATTTACGGTGGTCGGTTTCATTCTTATGTTTTATTCAGAAAACGATGATATGCAGAATGTATTTTTATTTCTTTCGGTGGGACTGGTTGCGATTAACCTTATCC
>OLOQ01003595.1_pt1 | contig 11170 bp, 16 predicted proteins | sample 1673101 | NCBI WGS metagenome assembly OLOQ01 (sample SAMEA3136754, study PRJEB25190) | human gut metagenome | biome: human gut; feature: human-associated habitat; material: faeces | place: Austria | collected 2013 | reverse complement strand
GCGTCGGCACAGAAGGAGGCCGTCACATAGTTGGCGATCATGTGTACCAGAGGCGCCTGATCCTTAACCATGGAAAACGCCTCCGCCATCCCACGTCCCCAGTCCTTTTTCTCTCCTGTCAGCTCCATTCCTCTTCCATCTCCTATTCTGCGGCGGCAGACGGCGCTTCTGCGGCCGTCATTTCCCCTGGCTGCTGTCCGGAATGTACCTCTCCCGCATCCGGCGTTCCGGCCGCCATTCCTCCTGCGGGCGCACTGCCCGCGGCCAGCTCTCCATTGAGTGTCCGGAAATCCCCAGCCAGATCCCCCGCGCTTCCGTCCCGCTCATAGATCCGTCCATCCTGCTCATAGGTGTAGACCCGGATATCGTCCACATGGATCCGCCGTTCTGCGGTGATGGAAAACGTGTATCTGGGAAGGGATTCAAACTCCATCCGGTACGTTTTCCCCTCGCCCACATGGATCGTCTGCTCGTCACCGCCCAGGCGGACCGTCACGCTGGCTCCGCCGTTTTCTGCTTCTGCGTAAAATTCCACATGGATCCGGCTGCTTCCGGGGATCCGGCCATCCAGATCCTGGGAAATGGAGCCCTTTTTCCCGATGACTGCCGCCTTGGAGCCATTCCGCTCCTCGATCCGGCTGTCTCCAGAAAAGCTCCAGCCCTCCTGGTCCAGGGCAAACTGCATCTTGACCGGCAGTCCCATGCCCGGGCCGGCAGGCGTCTGATGGACACACTTGGCCAGCAGGCGGGCCAGCCAGGTCACTTGAATCTCCTGCCGGTGGATCACCCGTCCCTGGCACAGGGCGGCCACCTTTTCACTCACCGCCACCCAGTCCCCTGGCCGGTAGACCGGCACCACATAGCGGCGAAAGAGGTCCAGATAGTCCTCCCCCACCTCCACAAAGTGCGTCCGAATGCCATGACGGAGGTACCGTTCCCCCGCCACCTCAATTTCCAGCGCCTTACCGGGATTGTGATAGTATTCCATGTAACATTCCTCCTGGGATTGATTGCTTCCCAGGATACCCCGCCTCCTCATCGGGACGTCACCGGAGTTTCCTCCAAACGCAATCCAGAATCTTATGTTTTTCTTTCCTTTCTTAAAACTTTCTTGCTTTTTTCCGGCTTTTCCTTTTACAAACTTGACGGCCTGGGGTATAATGAATTACCATCTGATATCTTATGAAAGGAGGGAGCCGATGAGACGAACCTGCCTGCTCTTTTTGGGCGGCCTCTTTCTGCTGTTGTCCGCCTGCGCCCCCAACCCCAGCGACGGAACAGAAGACAGCCGGACCCAAATCGTCGCCACCACCTACCCTGTGTATCTCTTCGCCTGCGAGGTGACCCGCGGCGTTCCGGACTGCACCGTCACCCTGATGATCGACCAGCCCATCGGCTGCCTGCATGACTACACCCTCACCGTAAAAGATATGAAGGCCCTGGAACGGGCCGACATCATCGTGTGCAACGGCGCCGGCCTGGAGGAGTCCATGGAAAGCGCCTTGGAGACTGTGGGCGATACGCCCCAGATTGACTGCGCCCAGGGCATCCCTCTGCTGGAGGGGGAGGACGCAGGACACCATCACGAAGGGGGAATCCTCCCTGCCGGCCATGAGCATGAGGCGGACGCCCACATTTGGATGGACCCTCTGCGGGCCTGCTCCATGTTGGAGAATTTGGCCGGCGGCCTGTCCCAGCTGGACCCGGACCACGCGGCTCTGTATGCCACCAACGCGCGGCTGGCAAGGGAACAGCTCACCCAGGCCTATGACCTGATGAAGACCTCCCTGGAATCCCTCTCCTGTCGGGAACTTATCACCTTCCACGACGGATTTTCCTATTTCGCCGACGCCTTCGACCTGACCATCCTCCGCGCCATGGAGGAGGAAGCCGGCAGCGAGGCCTCCGCCCGTGAGGTGGCGGACATCGTGGCGGAGATCCGCCTTCACCAGCTTCCCGCCATCTTTACCGAGGTCAACGGGGCCGATGCCACTGCGCAGATGATTCACCGGGAATGTGGTGTTCCCATATTCTCCCTGGATCTGATGATGAGCGACCACGGGCAGGACCCCGGCATCGCCGCCTATCTGGCGATGCTGCAAACCAATGTCAACACCCTTCGGGAGGCGTACGCATGAGATTTTCCAAACAGAACCACAGCCGCATCCCCATGCCCGGCAAACCGGGGACCTGCCGACTCCAGGTCCGCGACCTGGGCGTGACCCTGGAGGGGGAGAGCATCCTGCGGGATATCACCTTCCAGCTCAACTGCCGGGAAATCGTGGCCCTGATCGGCCCCAACGGCGCCGGGAAGTCCTCCCTGTTCCGCAGCATCCTGGGCCAGATTCCCTACTCCGGTTCGATCCAGTTTCAGCTGGCCGGGGGATATCCCTCCCACCCCAAAATCGGCTACGTCCCCCAGTGCCCCAGTTTCGACCGGGGCTATCCCATCAGTGTCCTGGATTTCTTCGCCGCCGCCATCAGCCGCTGGCCAGTTTTCCTGCCTGTCCCCGGCCATCTGCGGGACAAGGTAACCGAGTGCCTGGCCCGGGTCCACGGTGAGGCGCTGATTCAAAAGCGCATCGGCACCCTCTCCGGCGGGGAGCTCCAGCGGGTGCTGCTGGCCCTGGCGCTGGAGCCCATTCCGCAGATTCTCATTTTGGACGAGCCTCTGTCCGGGGTCGATGTGGGGGGAGAGCATCTGCTGCTGGATATGCTGGACGAGATCCGGCAGAAATATGATCTCTCCATCCTCTTCTCCACCCACGATTTCTCCACCCTGCGCCATTATGCTGACAAGGTCATCCTCCTTCAGCAGGTCATTTTGAAGGTGGGAACCCCTGGGGAGGTCCTCCACTCCCCGGAATTTCAGGCGGTCTTCCACTTGAACCTGGGAGAGGAAGGGGGGTGTGCCCAGTGAATTTCTGGTATTGGCTCCTCTCCTGGCTCCCCTTTGAATGGGCCGCCCCGGACACCATGCTCTTTATGAAAAATGCCCTGCTGGCAGTCCTGGTGGTCACACCTCTGTTCGGTCTGCTGTCCACCATGGTGGTGGAGAGCCGTATGGCTTTCTTTTCCGACGCTCTGGGGCACTCCGCCTTCACCGGCATGGCCATTGGGGCTCTCTGCGGCCTGGCACAGCCGGTGGGCGCGGCGGTCCTCTTCTCCGTGGTCATCGCCCTGCTCTTTACCCTGGTCCGGCAGAAAACCCACATGGCCAGCGACACGGCTATTAGTGTCTTCTCCTCCGCTGCCGTGGCCCTGGGCATTTTTTTGAGCACCGAGCTTAAACGCCAAAGAGCGAATGCCAACTTTTTCGCAGGCGCGTTCTTTATTTCTAACGTATACTGCGCTCGCCGGATCGTCCCCCACAAGTACGACCGCGAGCGTCACTTCCGTGCCATGCTTCTTCATCTCACTTACTTCTGCCGCCATTTCAGAGCGCAGACGCTCTGCCAGCTTCTTACCGTCTATTATGTTCAAGTTCGTTCTCCTTAGGATTAAACTTAATTATTTATCCGCTTACAATCTATACTAAATTTAAAGTAATTTAAAATACATGAATACTTTTTTAACCGCGCGCCGCAGGCGTCCGGCGCAGGATTGCATTCATTACAGTCCCGATTTAAACAGCTTCGCAGCTTGATCTGCCAATCCGCATGCGTTGTCGCTGGCGTACTGCTTCTCAGCAAAAATTATATCCGGATCTCTTAGACTTTTTCTTAGATACATATTACGTATCACTCCTCCGAAAAGCAGCACTCGCCTTATCCCCGTTATATGCTTTGCATTCGCTATAAGCTCCAGCACTGTATTTCTGACTACTTCTTGAGCCGTAGCCGCGACCACGCCCTCCGGCATTCCGGAAATACGCAGCTTTTTCAGCGCGGTTTCTGCTCCTGACAAATTACACCGCATTCCTCTCACGCTGACGCGCATGGGCTCCGGCACCGTCGCTATCTTCTCCAGCTCCGGCCCTCCCGGAAACGGCAGCCCGAGATGATTCGCCGTCCTGTCCAAAAGCTGACCGCACGATATATCCTTTGTCCCGCCTATTGTCTCTATTTCATGTATTATTCCTCTGCACACTACTATACGCAGCAGCTCAGTCGTCCCTCCGGAAAGGTGCAGCCCGAGCATCTCCCCCTCCGGTATCTCAGGTTTATCCAAAAGAGCCGCTCCGATGTGCCCATGCTGATGAGTCAGCGAATAAAACTTCGCTCCGGCAGAAGCCGCCATCAGCTTTCCCGCAGACTCGGAAACGGCAAAAACAGGCATATATGAATCTTCCGCAGGCCGGGGAGCTGCGCTTGCAGCCACGGCAGCTACTTTCCCGGGGAAGCTCTCCGCAATCTGCGCGAGGTTTTTAATGTGCTGAAAAACCATATGCGACTGACGCAGGCCTTTCTTTCCCGGTTCTACTTCCAGCGGTATCCGCCTATCCGCAACTATAACGCCGTCTTCATCCACTGCCGCCAAAGACGTAGTATAACAACTGGTGTCTATCCCCAAATATATCATGCTAATCCGCAAAACCCTTTTTCGGTCTCATCCTCCGTATTTTCCTCATTTTCTTTAACTTCCCCATAAGATATTATCTTCGCGCGCAGCTCATCTTCGCCTTTTTCAAGCTCCTGAGCTATCCCGCCCAAAACTCCGTTTACAAACGACGGAGACTTGTCCAGCGAGTATGCGCGGGCCAGCTCTATACTCTCGTTTATTATCACCGCGACCGGCGTTCCCATAAACACCATCTCTACCACAGCGAGGCGCAGTATAGACAAATCAACTCGCGAAAGACGCTCAAGCTTCCACGAGCGCGTATGCCCGCTTATCAGCGAATCCACGCCCTCTTTATGCGCCTTGAACGTCTCGACTACTTCATTTATGTATTTTTTATGCTTTTCTACTTTTTCAAAGTTGAGCACATCGCCCATCTGGATCAGCGTCTCCTCTGAGCCTCCGCCCACTTCCAATTCGTAAAGCAAACTCATAGCCGCCTCTCTGGCCAGCTTTTTGCTCATATACCTTCTCCTTCTATAAATAGCTCAAGCAGGCACAGCTAAAAATCTGCCCCCGCCAACAGCCGACTAATTTTTGAAAAACCTTTCTATTAAACCTGACGCCCAAAGCTTCAGCGCCGCCCGCACCTGCGGCATCGCGCCCAAAGCTGCGCCCACGCCCACAAAAAAGGCTATGAGCAAGGTCGGGAAAAACCCAAACCCCAGCATCATCACCGCCAATATCAAGCCTATGCCGGCGCCTATCAGCACACCTTTGTTAGCCGCCGCCCATTCTTTAAAAGACTGCATATTTTAACGCCTCACTGTATCATTTAGCAGGCTTAGTAGGCAGCACGTCTATAGCTACTTCGCTGACGAGTATGCCGGAATAGAGATTTATGTATTCTGTCAAGCCCTTGGAGATGTTGGCGGTCACCTCCGGTATGACTATCTCAGGTCTGAAAGTCACGCTGACTTTTAAATTTATGGTGCGCTCTTCGTTCACGGAAACATATACTTCATAAGACATAAGCCCCGCTACCGAAGCAAGATAACGTCTGGCAAGCTCTGTCAGCGCGCTGACGGTTATAGATACGCTCCCGTCTGCCGTCTCGAGCAGCGTCACGCTCTTCTGATTCACAAACGAAGCTGGAGCTTCGCCGCCGCTCTTTCGCGTGCCGAAAAATATCATCGGCGCACAGATGACTATGAGCAGTACGGACGCTCCCGCCCAGATGTATTTATAGTCCGTATACAACAATCCATTGGCAAGCTCCTGCGCAGATTCGGCAGGAATAAGCCCAAACGACACACCTATAATCACAAGCGAAACAAAAATGATAAACAACATGACGAGGGTAAACAATATCCTCGTCCCTACGCCCATTTTCATGGAAAAACCTCCGTATTTCAGCTTAAACCGCACCTTCGAGCCGGAGGGGAGAGCCAAGCTCTCTCCGGCTCATGCAGAGGCTAATTATTCTGCTTCGTCCGCCTCTTCGATCACAGGAGCTACATCCTTAAAGCGCACGCCCTCTATAGCGATATTCACTTCTTTTACAGCGAGTCCTGTCATAGTCGTTATGGCATTCATTACGCTCTCGCGCATTTTAGCGCACATATCAGGCGCGCTTACGCCATACTCCATGATGATCTCTACGTTTACCGTAACGCTCTGTTCTTCGTCAACCTTTACTTCAACGCCCTGGCGGATATTTTTTCTGCCGAGCATTTTTGCTATGCCGTCCTTGAAGCCGCCGCACATACCCGCCACGCCCTCAATGTCGCATGCTGCTATAGCTGCTATCGTCGCTATTACATCATTTGCAAAAGTGATTGTACCGTTGAGTTCTGTCTGCTGAGTTACCAAATCGCTCATAATTTTTACCTCCAAGAGAATTGTACCCTGAACGCCGAATTATATATCAATCGGCGCAGAGGCATACGGAACTTTCTTTCTGAATTTATTGTAACATAAGCCCCATCTATTTACAAGCGCAGCGCCCGAGACTTTAGACAATAATTAAAATTTGACACCCATAATATTTAAAATTCTTTCTATAATTTCGGAATTAAAAAAGGACAGCCCATCATACACTGTAACAACGACAAGAGAAAAGGAGAGAGAAAGATGTATGTACTAAAGCTGCTGCCCAAAGCAATAACCCGCGAGCTGACAGATACGGAGCATATAGAAGAGCTGCGTCTGAGAACAGGACGCGCCGCTATAGCTCAATATCGCGGAACGGAGAAGGTTCTCTCCGCCGTGACTACCCAGCAGGACATAGCAAACATAGCTCTCATGCTGACGCGGCATTCGCTGTACGCATTTGAAAACGAGCTTTCCCAAGGCTTTTTCACTATCCAGGGCGGCGTTCGCGTAGGCGTCGGAGGCAGAGTGGTTATGCGAGGCGGGAGAGTCTACATGCCCGGCGGCTTCACATCGCTATGCCTGCGCTTTCCGCGTCAGATGCGCGGCGTAGCAAAGCCTCTCATGCCGTTTATTACAGAAAACGGAAATGTTTTAAGCACGCTGATAATCTCTCCCCCTGGCATGGGCAAAACGACGCTTCTGCGCGACGTAATACTTCGGCTCTCAAGCGAGAAAAAAGTCTGCGTCGCAGACGAACGAGCGGAGCTTTACGGCGGCGGAGCGTTCGACCTCGGGCCGAGAACTGACGTAATATACGGCTGCCCAAAGTCGTTCGCACTCAGCATGGCTCTGCGCGCGCTCTCTCCGGAAGTCGCCGCCACAGACGAAATAGGCGGCGAGGGCGATTTGGCGGCGATACGAGAAAACGCAAACTGCGGCGTCGCGCTTATCGCCACGGCGCATGGCAGCAGCATAGAAGAAATCACGCGCCGTCCTTTTTTCGCCGAGTTGCTCAGGCTGGACATATTCCGGCGCATAGTCGTCCTCTCTCAGAGTTTGGGCCGAGGTACTCTGGAGCAGGTATTATCACAAGGAAAAAACATTCTCCCCGCGCCTATTCTGCTGCGCGGTCAAAAAACAGACATGCTGAAAATTTTGCTTCTAGCCGCTGTCGTCGGAGTATCTGCACAGCTCGGCAGGCTGCTCTCGGACGGAATGGACTCTCGTCGGCTTGTTCTCGTCGAGATGGTGCGCTGCGTCCGCTCGCTGAAAAACGCGCTTCTCTTCCAGGGTATGCCTCTGCCGGATGCACTTATGCAAACGGGAGGCATGGACGGGCTTTTCAGCTCATGCTCGCTGATAATGTCCCTGCATACAGGTATGCACGGCGGAGAAGCCGCGCGGGAAGCGTGGAAGCTGGAAAACAGTCGCACGCCGCGTCTTTCTTCCGAACAAAAGCAGAGCTTCGAGTTTTTGATGGAACAGCTCTCCACAGCGCAAAATGAATTTCAACTGCGCGAAGCTTTCGACGGATATCTTCGCGCCGCTCAAAACGAAACTGCGCAGCTCGCTAAAAAGCAGGCCGCGCGCGGGAAGCTGACCAAGAGCCTCTGCATAGCCGGAGGACTAACCGCGGCGATACTAATGATATAGGAGGGCATAATGAGCGTCAGCATAGACATGGTATTTAAAGTCGCGGCGATAGGCATAATCGTCGCCGTACTCAATCAGGTGCTGTCGCGCACCGGCAGAGACGACATGGCGACTATGACCTCCCTCGTCGGGCTCGTAATCGTTCTGCTCATGGTCGTAGACCTCGTGAGCAATCTCTTTTCCAGCGTCAAGAGCGTATTCGGGCTTTACTGATGAGCGTGACTAAAATAGCCGCCGTGGGTCTCGTCGCCGGCGTGCTCACTCTGATAGTTAAAAAAACGCATCCCGAGCTGGCTGTTCCCGTAAGCCTGACCGCGGGCGTACTCATGCTCGCCATGACGCTCGACTATCTCAAGCAGACCGTAAGCTTCGTGCGAGACTTCGTCTCTTCCTATCCGCTCGCGGGCGAAGGCGTGACTGTCGTGCTGAAAATCATCGCAGTGGGCTACATAGCCGAGTTTTCATCTCAGCTTTTGAAGGACGCAGGCGAAGGCTCGCTCGCCGGGAAGGTAGAGCTGGGCGGAAAGCTCTGCATAATTGTACTCTGCCTGCCTATGCTCAGTCAGTTTACAACTCTGCTCCTCGGCATGATTCCTTCGTGAGGTGCATATAAAATGCAGAAAATTGCAAAATCGGTTTTGCTGCTGCTCGCGCTTTTTGCGCTCTTTGTCTCTCCTGCCTATGCGGAAGAGCAGGATACAGCAGAGCAGGCCGAAATAAACGCGGAGCTGGACAGGCTTCTCAGCGAGCTGGACCTCTCTGAGCTGAACGGCTACTACAACTCCGACCTGCTGGGCGGCGAAGGGCTGCGCGACGCACTTTCCACACTCAGTCGCGAAGGACTCACGGAGCTGAGCATAGACGGAGTTATGGAAGCGCTAAAAGACGCGGCTCTCTCCGCGCTCTCCGGCGGCGCAGGCGGAATAATTCAGATAGCAGTGATGATGCTGCTTCTGGGAATAATGAAGCACATGAGCTTGGGCGGCGACGTCAGCAGCGCCGCAGGCTGGGCGGGGTACATCGTCGTCGCGACTATGACCGCCTCTATTCTCACCGGCTGCGTCGCCTCTGCCGTATCGGCGATAGACAGTATCTCAGGGCTGACGGAAGCTCTATGCCCTATACTCATGACGCTTCTGATCAGCATGGGCGGCGCCAACACGCAGGCGGTCCTCTCCCCCGTTATGGCCGCTCTGACAAGCGGCGTATTCATGACCGTCAAAACCGCGCTCATCCCCGCGGTCACAGTTATGGCGGTCGTCTCGACGGCGGGCAGCTTTTCTCAAACGCTGAAGTTGGGCAAGCTCTCCGCTCTAATCGGCAGCGTCGTCAAATGGGCTCTCGGTCTCATATTTCTGGTCTTTCTGGGCGTTATTTCGCTCAAGGGAATGGCGGGAGCGGCGATAGACGGGCTGTCTTTTAGAACAGTGAGATACACCGTGGGCAAGCTCGTCCCGGTAATAGGCGGGCCTTTCTCCGACACATTGAGCACACTGTCCGCCTGCGGCGTTATCGTAAAGAACTCAGTCGGAATAGCCGGGATGCTCTCTCTCGCCGCCATGCTCATAACGCCCGTCATTTCTCTGGCAATGACCAGCATACTGCTTCGGCTCGCAGCAGCCGTATGCCAACCCTTCGCCGACGAGCGCTGCGTCAGCCTGCTGGAGTCTATCGGCGGAGTAGTCACGCTGCTGATGGTGCTCGTTCTCACCTGCGCCGCGATGGCGTTCATCTCCGCCGCCCTGCTCACGGGAGCCTCCCCCGCCTGAGAAAACTCAGGCATATTCTCTTAAACATGCAAATATAATTGAACATATACAAATACACAGACCTCAAATATTACAAACCAGAAAAACGGTGATACACATGCAGGAAAAGCTAAAACAGGCAATTGAAAACATAAAAAAGAAACCCGCGCTTCAATACGCTCTGATAACCATAGCGGCGGCGATAGTTCTCGCCATATATTTTTGGCCGACGTCAGACAGCGCTCCGCAGACGGATTCCGATACTGCATCGCTCGAGACTCGTTTGGCGGCGGCTCTGAGCAAGGTCGAAGGCGCGGGAGATGTAGAAGTTGTCATAAACTATGAATCGACCGCAGAGCGCATACCCGCCATGAGCGGCAATACCCAAAGCTCCGTCACGGAGGACGACAGCAAAAGCTCCTCAACCTCCAGCGAACAGACGGAAGTCGCCGTTTCCGGCGGAGACGCCATAATCGTGCGTGAAGATCTGCCGCAGGTCCGCGGGGTCGTCGTCGTAGCTAAGGGCGCCGGGAACATCGGCGTTCGGCAGAAGCTCCTCAGCGCGGCCTGCACTCTGCTCGGGGTGTCTCAGGATAAAGTCGAGGTGCTTAGCATGGAATAGGAGCTTGCATTGAGACATAATTTTTAACAAAAAAACTTTTCAGGGAGGAACGAAAATGCTGAGTCTGATAAAAAGATTCAAAAAGCAAGCGACAATAGCGGTACTCGTACTCGCGGTTCTCGCCGTAGGCATGGCAAACTATTCCATGACCTCTAAATCCGAAAGCTCGGAAAACGAGTTGAGCGCGAGCACAACCGCCGACGCAGAGACAGTGGACGCATTCTCCGCCTATCGCACAGAGCGCGAGGAGACAAGGCAGCAGGAGTTGAGTTATATAGACTCCGTAGCAGCGAGCGCGGAAGCGGACGACAAGACCAAGGCGCAGGCTCAGGAGCAAAAGCTAACGCTCACCGCCAACATGGAAAAAGAACTGACGAGCGAGGGGCTGATAAGCACAAAACTCGGGCTTAACGCCGTCGTCACGGTAAAAGAAGGCGCCGTCAACGTCGTGGTAGACAAGGAAGAGCTGACAAGCGAGGAAGTCGCGCAGATCGCCGAAATACTCAAGACCGAAACGGGCGAGAGCGCCGGCGCGATAAAGATAATGCCGTCATGACAGCTCAGCTAAGCGACTATCTCAGCGCTCTCGTCGCCGCAGCGATAGCGAGCGAGGTTCTGATGCTCCTGCTCCCCTCGGGCGCTCTGGCTAAATACTGCCGCATCGGAGTGGGCGGGCTGGCCGCGCTCATCGTCGTGCAGGCGCTCCGCTCTCTGCTCCCCTTTTAGGCTCTTGACTTTTCAGAAACTAATCGTATATAATAAAAGAACAGCG
>OLOQ01003581.1_pt1 | contig 11202 bp, 9 predicted proteins | sample 1673101 | NCBI WGS metagenome assembly OLOQ01 (sample SAMEA3136754, study PRJEB25190) | human gut metagenome | biome: human gut; feature: human-associated habitat; material: faeces | place: Austria | collected 2013 | reverse complement strand
AGATGAGGGAGCGGCGGGAGTTTCCGGCGGCGTTGAGGATGCCGGCGGTCATGTTATACACCACGCTGAACAGCACACCGCCAAAGTAGATGCGGATGTAGGTCACGGCATCCCCCAGCACCTCGGCGGGGGTGTTCATGGCCACCAGCAGGGCCCGGCCGCAGGCGATGCCGCCCACAGTGAGCAGCAGGCCCATGATCACGGCGATGGCCAGCGAGGTGTGCACGGCCTCCTGGGCTTCCCGGTGGTCCTTGGCCCCCAGGAACTGCGACACCACCACGCCCGCGCCCACGGCCAGGCCCTGGCTGAAGCCGATGAGCAGGTAGATGGGAGAGCCGCTGGAGCCCACGGCGGCCAGCGCGTTAGCACCGACAAAGTTGCCCACGATGATGCTGTCGGCGGTGTTGTACAGCTGCTGCAGCAGGTTGCCGAAGATCAGCGGCAGGGCGAACAGCAGCAGGCTCTTCACGATGCTGCCCTCGGTCATCAGATTGTTTTGGGATGGGGTTTCAACGGCGTTTGCCACGGGAGATCTCCTTTCGATGCAGTGGATGAGAACTATCTTTTACCATAACACAAAACCGGGCCGGACACAAGAGCAAAGGCCGCATGCTGCATAATTGCGGCACAGCGGCCCATACTCCCTGCAGAAAGGCAGGGGAGCAGGATGCATGCACAGCACGACCGGCACCGGGGGTGGAACCCCTTCTGGGCGGCACTGGGGGCGGCGCTTCTGGTGCTGGTGCCGCTGGTGGGCGGCACGGTCTTGCTCAGTCGGCAGCAGCTCAGCCGCCAGCTGCGGCAGGCGGCCCGGAGCCAGCAGGGCATTGCGGTGCAGCTCCCGCGGGAGCGCGACCGCCTGACCGTGCTGGTGTGCACGGCGGGGGAGCAGCCGGGCTTTGTGCTGGCCTACCTGAACGCCAGCCAGAACTGTGTGCATCTGCTGGCGGTGCCCGCCGGGCTGCAGGTGACCTTTGCGGACGAGGACGCGGCGCTGGCCGACTGCTACACGGCGGCGGGGCCGGCCCGCTGCCGACAGGCACTGATGGAGTGCCTGCCCCTGCCGGAGGATACCCGATACCTGGCGTTGTCGGAGGCCGTACTGGAGCGCATCACGGCCCGGTACGGGCCGGTGCGGGTGGGCTTTTCCGGGACGATGACCGCCGGGGAGCTGGCCCGCTATGGCCGCGACAGCCGGGTGCAGGGACTTTCGGCGGCAGAAGCCCATGGTTTTCTGACCGGAATGGACGCGGACGCCGTTGTGCCGCAGGCCCACCGGGCCGCGGCGCGGGGCGCGGTGTGGGATGCCTTTTTCCGCCAGAATCTCGACCTGCTGCCCGGGGCCCTGCCGCAGGCACTGCGGTCAGTGAGCGCTTCGCTGCTGACCGACCTGACCGCACTGGACCTTGACACACTGGACCGTACGCTGGAATTTCTGGCCAACAACGAAGCGCAGATCGAGACGCAGGTCCTGCCGGGCGACGAGCAGGCCGGGCGTTACACCCTCAACGAGGAGTCCCTTGCGGCGGTGCAGAGCTTTTTCAACGTTTCGCCCACCGACGGGCAGGCGTCATCCGCCAGCGAGCCGTAACCCAGCACAAAGGTGCCGGGGGCGGTGCTGCCGCTGCCGGTCAGGTCGTAGTCGCTGAGCAGGCTCAGCCGTACCCCCTGCGCCCTTGCTGCCGCGTGCAGGGCTGCATCCGGCGGGGCATTGCGCAGGTGTGCCAGCAGGTGCAGGCCGGTGTGCAGGCCGGTGAGGGTGAGCTCCCCGGGGGCAAAGGCAGCGGTCAGGGCAGCGGTCAGGGCGTCACGGCGGGCCTTGTAGGCCACCCGCTCCCGGGCCAGATGCCGGGTGAAGTAACCCCCGGTGATGAAGCGGGCCAGCGTCTGCTGCTCAAAGCGGCTCACGGTGCCGGAATACAGCCGGTATTTGGCGTGCCAGGCGGGCAGCAGATGTTCCGGCAGCACCATGTAGGCAATGCGGATGCCAGGCGCAAGGCTGCGGGAACAGGTGGACAGGTACACCACCGGGCCGTCGGCCCCGGCCATGCCCTGCAGGCTGGGCAGGGGGCGGGTGTCAAAGCGGAACTCGGAGTCGTAGTCGTCCTCGATGATGTAGCGCTGGCCGGGGCGGCGGGCAGCCCAGTGCAGCAGCTCGGCCCGGCGGCCGGCCGGCATGGTGACCCCGGTGGGGAACTGGTGGCTGGGGGTAACGTAGCACACGGCGGCCCCGGAGCGGTCCAGTGCATCCAGCGAAAGGCCGCCCTCGTCCACGGGCAGGCAGCAGCAGCGCATGCCGGTGTTTTCCAACACCTGCAAAGCGCGGGGGTAGCCGGGGGTCTCCACGGCGGCGGTGCCGTGCAGCAGCGGGGCCAGCAGGCCCAGCAGATATTCCAGACCGGCACCCACCACCACCTGATGGGCACCGCACTGCACGCCGCGGTATTCGGCCAGATAATCCGCCAGCGCCTGCCGCAGGGCAAGGTCACCCTGGGCGTCGCCGTTGGTCAGCAGCTCCGGGGAGGAGTACAGCAGTTCCTTCTGCAGCCGCGCCCAGGTGCGGAAGGGAAACAGCCCCGGGTCCACGCCCCGGGTGGACAGGTCGTACCGCACCGGCGGTTCCGGCGCGGCGGGCTCCGGCACGGCCGGGGCAGGCGACGGGCCCTGTGCATCCGGCCCGACCTGCGGCAGCGCCAGATATTCCTTTACATAAAAGCCGCTGCGCTCCCGGGCGGCAAGGTAGCCCTCGGCAGCCAGCATCTGGTAGGCGGTGTCCACAGTGTTTACCGAGACAGACAGTTCCGCCGCCAGCCGCCGCTTGCCGGGCATCCGGGTGCCGGCGGGCAGGGCCCCGGTGCGCATCTCTCCGGCCAGACTGCGGTACAGCTGTTCGTACAGCGGCACCCCGGAGCCCGGTTCCAGTGCGGTGGTCAAATGGACCATGATCGTGTCCTCCTCTTTTTGCAGAATGCCAAACTGACCCCATAAAAAAACTTTATTCTGGGTATTTTCATGAGGTCAGTTCCGCGTATAATAGGAGCATACCCGCCGGACACCCAAATGTCAAGTAGGATGGTGGGTAAGAGGCCGCGTGAGCGATCAAAACTCCGGTGGGGCTTTGAAACGGAAAAGTCCGGCGATGTTGAAATTTGGAGGGAAAGCAATCATGTCTACTACTGCAATGTGGCTGCTGCTGGCAGTCGTTGTCGTTGCCATCGTGTTTGGCAGTGTGCTGTACAAGCGCACCTTTACCACCAAGGAACTGGCCCTTACCGGCGTCATGGCCGCGCTGAGCCTGGTGGCCTACCTGTTTTTCCGGGTGCCGTTCTACGGCGGCTCCTCGTTCCATCTGGGCAACACCTTCACGGCCCTGACCGCCCTGCTGCTGGACGGTGTGTCCGGTGGCCTGGCCGGCGCCATCGGCCTGTCACTGGCCGACATCCTGGCCGGTGACCCGGGCTACGCCATCACCACCTTTGTGCTCAAGTTCATCATCGGCATCACCTGCGGCGCGGTGGCCCATAAGGCCTTCAAGCTGCGGGAGCTGGACAAGCACAGCAGCGGTTACCTCGTCAAGGTGATCGTGGCCGCGGCCTCCGGCCTGCTGCTGAACGTGTTTACGGACCCGTTCCTGGGCTACTTCCGCAATGTGTACATCTTTGGCCAGGAATACACCGTGGCACAGGCCCTGACCAAGATCGCAGGCGGCGTCACCTTTGTGAACAGCGTGGCCTCCACCGTGTGCGTGGTGGTGCTGTACCTGGCCCTGCGCCCGGCACTGGAGCGTGCCGGGCTGCTGCCCAAGGGCAAAACCAACTAAGCCATCTCTCTACCCTGATACAAGCACTGCCGCCCCCGTCTGCCGGACCCTATCCCCCGGCGGCCGGGGGCGGTGGTGTTTTTGGCCTGTGGGGCGGGAGTTTCTCCGGCGGATGATCCGAGGGTGGGACCCTGTTGCCGCAGGCAATAGGGCGGGAGCTGGAAGCCCCGAACGTCCGCGGAGAAAGTTCCCACCCTGCAGGCCGGTTCCGGCCGTTCTGCTTTGCATTCTGGCGGTGCGTGCGGCATAAGATGGAAAAAAGAGCTTGCACATGGGGGCAAAATATGGTATAGTCTTTCTGTCGCGCACAGCTGTGCACGGAAAAAGAACTGGAAAGACGTGCGGGGAAGCATTGCCCTGCACTCTGGAGAAGCCCGCAGCAGCGGGTGCCGAAGGTGTAAGGCCGCAGGGAAAGGCGGCTGTATCTCTCAGGCAAAAGGACAGAGCCATCGTCTGATACGCACAAGGGCACCGCCGGGAATGCAGTGTGCCCGGCAGCGGAAAATGAATGCGCCTGAATTTTGCAGACAGAGCCTTTGGTGGGTTCTGTCTGCTTTTTTGTTTTGTGTAAGAGGGGGAAATTTACCATGCTGGAATGGATCACGCAGATCAACAATGCAGTTAACGGAGTGGTCTGGGGCCCGGCGGGTCTGGCGCTTCTGTTCGGCACCGGCCTGATCATGTCGGTGCGCACCGGATTTTTCCAGTTCCGCAAAATGGGCTACTGGCTCCGGCACACCATCGGAGCCATCTTTACCAACAAGGACGTCACTGCCCACACCAGCAAGGAGGACATGGCCATCAGCCAGTTCCAGAGCATGTGTACAGCGCTGGCGGGCACCATCGGCACCGGCAACATCGTGGGCGTGGCCACGGCCATCGTCTCCGGCGGGCCGGGGGCCATCTTCTGGATGTGGGTCATGGCGTTGCTGGGCATGATGACCAGCTTTTCGGAAAACGTGCTGGGTGTGTACTACCGCCGCAAAAATGAAAAAGGCGAGTGGAGCGGCGGTGCCATGTACTACCTCACCGACGGTCTGGGCGCAAAGAAGGGCTGCAAGCAGCTGGGCAAGGTGCTGGCCGTGCTGTTTGCCTGCTTCTGCATTCTGGCGTCCTTCGGCATCGGCAACATGAGCCAGCTCAACTCCATTGCCGGCAATATGAACGCTGCCTTCGGGGTGCCCACCATCGTCACCGGTCTGGCCCTCATGGTGGTCACGGCGCTCATCGTCATCGGCGGCCTGAAGCGTGTGGCGGCGGTCACCGAAAAGCTGGTGCCGCTCATGGCGCTGTTCTACATTGCCGGTGCGCTGATCATCGTGGTGATGCACGCAGGCAACATCCCGGCAGCCTTCGGGGCCATTTTCAAGGGCGCCTTCAACCTGCAGGCTGCCGGCGGCGGTGCGCTGGGCTACGGCATCAGCCAGACCATCACCTGGGGCTTCAAGCGCGGTGCCTTCTCCAATGAGGCGGGCCTTGGCTCGGCGGTCATGGTCAATTCGGCTTCCAACGTCAAGGAGCCGGTGCATCAGGGCATGTGGGGTGTGTTTGAGGTGTTTGCCGATACCATCGTGGTCTGCACGCTCACTGCTCTGGTCATCCTGACCACCGGCGTGGTGGACCTGCAGAGCGGCGCTGTACTGGCCGGTGTGCAGGACAACGCATTGGTGGGTCAGGCCTTCACCGCCGCATTTGGCAGCTTTGGCCCCAAGTTCATTGCTGTTTCCATTCTGCTGTTTGCCTACTCCACTACGCTGGGCTGGAGCCACTACGGCACCAAGGCCGTGGAGTATCTCTTCGGCACCACCGGCAGCCGCATCTACAAGGTGGTCTTTGTATGCATGACCGTGGTGGGTGCCACCATGAAGCTGGGCCTTGCGTGGGATCTTTCCGACACTTTCAACGGTCTGATGATGATCCCGAACCTGATCGGCGTGCTGGTGCTGTCCGGCACTGTGGTGGACATCACTCGCAACTACTTCGACCGCCGGGTGAAGGGCAAGGACATCGAACCCATGTGGTCGGCTTTCCTGGAGTACCAGAAGCAGGAGGAGGCCGAAGCTGCCGCAGAGGAAGCGGAGCTGGAAAAGGCCGCAAACGAATAAAATACCCAAAAGCAAGGGCTGTCTGTGAATGAGGACAGCCCTTGCTTTTGTCTGCTGCCCTGCCTTATAATAACTTAAAAAAAGGGGAGGGAACACCCATGAGCGAATTTTCCCATCTGAAAAACAAACTCCTTGCCGAACAGGTGGAGGACGAAATTTACCACTATATTCTGGATACCCCGCTGGAGCCGGGAGCCAAGCTGCCCAATGAATTTGAGCTGGGTGAAAAGTTCGGCGTGGGCCGCAGCACGGAGCGCGAAGCCGTGAAGCTGCTTTCCAGCAAGGGCATCGTGGAGGCGCGGCGGGGCTCCGGCACCTATGTGGTCACGACCGCCAAGGGCCTTTCGGACCCGCTGAACCTGCGCAGCGTGCAGGACAAGAACGCGCTGGCACTGGATCTTGTCAATGTGCGCCTGCTGCTGGAACCGGGCATGGCCGAGATGGCAGCGCTGAACGCTTCCGACGAGGACATCGAGCGCATCCAGGCTGAATTCCGGAAGGATCTTCTGAATGCTCATCGCCTCGATGTGGCAGGCGCCGTCCGTGTTGAGCTCCACGCTGGGGATGCCCAGCTTCGCGATGGCCTGCGCGTCATAAGATGTCGTGATGTCTCCCTCGATCACCCCGATCCTGAATGTATCGCGCAGCCGCGCGATCAGCGCCGTGATCAGGCTGGTCTTGCCCGCGCCCGGCGATCCCATGACATTGACCAGCAGCGTATGATGCGCCTTCAGCGTCTGCTTCACCTGCGCAGACACATCTTCGTTCCAGTCCATGATCTGATGATAGACCTTGATCTCCACTTCAATCAACCTCCAGACTCTCGATCATGCATTCATTTCCAGACAGCCGTTTCAGGTTCAGGCCATGGCAGTGCGGACATTCGATATGTGTCCGATCGATCTGCGAAGTTTCCCCGCAGTCCTGGCAAAGGACGCGAAGCGGGATGATCCGCGTCTTGATGCGCACTCCCTGCGCGATCGTCCCTTCTGCCAGCACATCCATGTACATCTGGATGCACTCGGGGACGAAGCCTGAAAACGGGCCGATGGCCAGCCTGATCTCCCGGATGGCCTTCGCGCCATGACGCTCTGCCTCCCGGATGCTGTCTGCTAATATATGTTGTGTGATCTCCAATTCATGCATGACTGTATTATACTCCTGAAAGCCGAAAAATTGAATGGAAACCTCTTTCATTTAGCGCTATAATTAACTTTGGATATTGATTACATGAATGGAAGGTGTGAATATGACCCTGATACCCGCTTTGATCCTGATGCCGCTGCTCAGCGCCATCCTGATCTCGATCTGCAAAAAGGAAAAGATTCGCAGCCTGATCATCTACGTCTCTGTCTTCCTGATCCTGGCATGCACGGCTGCCATCATCGCGATGTGGCTGGTGGACGATCAAGCGACATGGAACCTGTATACCAGGACATCCGCCCTCGACCATCTGATGCAGACGGTGGAGATCGCGCTGATGCTGTTCATCATCTATCAGTGTTTCATCCACCGGAAAAAGTGGATCGCGCTGTTCTCCATCGCCCAGACCGCATTGATGCTGTGGGTGGAGCAGACGATCCCGCTGGTGGAATCCACCCATACGCAGGTCGATGCGCTCGCGCTGCTGATGTGCGTCATCTGCGCCGTGGTCGGCGGACTGATCGCCGTATACGCGAGCGGCTACATGAAGAGCTATCACCAGCATCACCGTGAATATACGGACCGCAGCTCGCTTTTCCTGTCGATGCTGTTTGTCTTCATGTCGGCGATGTTCGGTCTCGTGCTCTCCTCCAACCTGATCTGGATCTATTTCTTCTGGGAGATCACCAGCGTGATCTCCTTCATCCTGATCGGCTATACCCGCACGCAGGAGGCGGTGGACAACAGCTTCCGCGCGCTGTGGATGAACCTGCTGGGCGGGCTGGGCTTTGCCATCGCCATCTGGCTGTGCGCGCTCAACCGTCACAGCGTGCAGCTCAGCGATGTCATCGACAGCGGCAATCAGTTCATCATCGCCTGTCTGGCCCTGGCCGGCCTCACCAAGTCGGCGCAGCTGCCGTTTTCCACCTGGCTGTATGGAGCGATGGTGGCGCCTACCCCATCCTCTGCGCTGCTGCACAGCGCCACGATGGTCAAGGCAGGCGTTTACCTGCTCATCCGCCTTTCCCCCGCATTATATGGCACGCTGACCGGTGCGATGGTGGCCTTCATCGGCGGCTTCACCTTCATCGCTGCCAGCATGATGGCGATCGCCCAGAACGACGCCAAGAAAGTGCTTGCCTTTTCCACCGTCTCCAATCTGGGACTGATCGTCGCCTGCGCCGGCATCGGCGTGGAAGAGACCGTATGGGCTGCCATCCTGCTCATGATCTTCCATTCCGTCAGTAAGTCGATGTTGTTTGAAGCCGTGGGCGCGACCGAGAACAGCATCGGTTCCCGCGATATCGAGCATATGCACGGGCTGATCCTGCGGCTGCCGCGGCTGGCGTATATCATGGGCATCGGCATCGCCGGCATGTATCTGGCCCCCTTCGGCATGCTCATCAGCAAATGGGTCGCCCTGAAATCATTCGTGGATTCCGGAAATGTCATCCTCGTCATCTTCATCGCCTTCGGCAGCGCGACGACGATGTTTTACTGGACCAAGTGGCTGGGCAAGCTCATCGCCATGCATCAGCCGCGCAACCCGGAAAAAGACCTGACCCGCAAGAGTGAGTATTTCTCGATGCACGTCCTGGGCGCGATCATGATCCTGCTCTGCCTGCTGTTTCCGGAGCTGGCTCGGCAGATCGTCAACCCGATCGTGCTCACGCTGTTTGGCCAAACGACCGAAGTGCTCTCGATGAGCGAACTGACGACCATGGTCATCATGGTGTTCAGCGTGCTCATCGTCCCTGCGGTCATGTTCCTGATCTCCCGCTCCACGCACCGGGAATATGTGCCGATCTACATGTGCGGCATCAATGAGGGAGACAACACGCATTACACCGGCAGCCTGGGCGAACCGCGCAAGCTCTATCTGACCAACTGGTACCTGCGTTTCCAGATGGGCAGACGGCGGCTGCTGAAGCCCGCCGAGATCATTTCAGCCAGTGTGCTCATCGTCATATTCGCGCTGCTGCTGGGAGGTGTGTTATGATGATCAAAGTCGTTTCGCTGCTGCTGTATCTGTGTCTCGCCCCGTTTGCCGGCGCATTGCTGGACGGCGTGGACCGCAAGATCACCGCCCGCATGCAAGGCAGGAAGGGACCAAAGCTCTTGCAGCCCTTCTATGACCTGATCAAGCTGTTTTCCAAGCAGATGATCGCCGTGAACAGCGTGCAGCTGCTGCTCAACCTGAGCTATCTGGCCTTTCTGGCCATCGCCGGCGGCATCTTGTTCTTCGGCTCGGATATCCTGATGTCGCTGTTCATCCTGTCGACTGCCGACATGTTCCTGATCCTGGCCGCCTGCAGCGACTCTTCCCCCTTTTCCAATATGGGCGCAAGCCGCGAGATGCTGCAGATGATGTCTTATGAGCCGATGACGCTGCTCATCGCGGTCGGCTTCTATCTCTCCACCGGTTCATTCCGCGTGGAAGACATCATCGCCAGCCCGACCAGCGCCATCTGGCTCATGCCCGGCCTGTTCATCGGCTTCATCCTGATCATGGCCATCAAGCTGCGCAAGTCCCCGTTTGACCTGTCTACCTCACATCATGCCCACCAGGAGATGGTCAAGGGCATCACGACCGAGATGTCCGGCCCGACGCTCGCCGTCATGGAGATCGGAGAATATTATGAGAAGATGCTGCTGCTGGGCATCGTCGCCATCTTCTTCATCAACGCTTCTCCCCTCAGCTGGCCGATCGCCATCGCGCTCACGCTGTTCGTCTACTTTATCGAGATCCTGATCGATAACGTATGCGCCCGGCTCAACTGGAAACAGGTGCTGGATGTCTGCTGGCTGATCACGCTGCTGGCCGGCGGCATCAACATCCTCATCCTCATGTCCATCAGGTAGGTGACCATCATGAACAAATTGAAAAGATCGCCGTGGATGCTGCATTATGATGCCAGCAGCTGCAACGGCTGTGACATCGAGGTGCTGGCATGCACCACCCCCAAATATGACATCGAACGCTTCGGCATCATCAACACTGGCAATCCCTTTCACGCAGACATCCTGCTGATCACCGGCGGCGTAAACGCCCAAAGGGCGCAGGTGGTCAAACAGATCTATTCCCAGATGCCAAATCCCAAGGTCGTGGTAGCTGTGGGCATCTGCGCCTGCACCGGCGGCATCTTTAAGGAGTGTTACAACATCATGGGCGGCATCGATACCGTGATCCCGGTCGATGTCTACGTGCCAGGCTGCGCGGCCCGCCCCCAGTCGATCATCGATGGGGTATTGCGGGCAGTCGAGATCCTAGAGAAAAAGAAAGAAGGCGGTCAAGATGAGTGACCATATCATCCCCATCGAAAAACAAGACTTTTTCCCCAATGTCGTCCGCAAGAAGATGGACGGCTGGCGTTTCGCGCAGATGTGCGTTGTCCGCACAGAAGATGGCTATGAGCTGAGCTACACCTTCGTCAATGGACCAGACATGGATACGCTGCGGCTGGAACTGGAAAAAGAAGAGCCGATCGTCAGCATCACCCAGGTCTATCCTTGCGCCTTCCTGCAAGAGAACGAAGCGGCAGAGCTGTTCGGCGTGCGCATCAAAGGCATCACGATGGATTATAAACACAAATTGTATCGCATCGATACCGAAACGCCGTTTGCGCAGAAAGGGGTGAAATGATGGCAAAACGCAGCACCATTCCCTTTGGCCCGCAGCACCCGGTCCTGCCAGAGCCGATCCATCTCGATCTGGTCCTGGAAGATGAAGTCGTCGTCGAAGCCATCCCCAATATCGGCTTCGTGCACCGCGGGCTGGAAAAGCTGGTCGAGACCAGAGACTTCAAGCAATATGTCTATGTGGCCGAACGCGTCTGCGGCATCTGCAGCTTCGGACATGGCCTGGGCTACTGTCAGAGCATCGAGCAGATGATGGGCATCGACGTGCCGCGCAGGGCGCGGTTCCTGCGCACCCTGTGGATGGAGATGAGCCGCGTGCACTCCCACCTTCTGTGGCTGGGCCTGCTCGCCGATGCCCTGGGCTTTGAGAGCCTGTTCATGCAGTCATGGCGCCTGCGGGAAAAAGTGCTCGATCTCTTCGACATGACGACCGGCGGCCGTAAGAATATGTTTCGACGCAGGATCAATACCACCGTCAATATAAATTGCTGCAAT
>OLOQ01003565.1_pt1 | contig 11227 bp, 10 predicted proteins | sample 1673101 | NCBI WGS metagenome assembly OLOQ01 (sample SAMEA3136754, study PRJEB25190) | human gut metagenome | biome: human gut; feature: human-associated habitat; material: faeces | place: Austria | collected 2013 | reverse complement strand
CCGCTTTGACTGCGTGGCCGCCATATTCGGTGGACAGCTATCGGTATGGAGCCGCATCATCTATACACTGGTGGGCATCGCCGGACTGTGGTGCATCACCCTGCTGTTCCGGGAGGACGATGTCGAATAACCGAAAAAACCGCTGCGTGACGCTCACGCAGCGGTTTTTTATGTCTTATTCCGCAGCCGGAGACTCCTGCTCCGCCGCCCATTCCGCCTTGGCCTCCGCCAGCACCTTTCGGTCATGCTTGGTGGTGAGACTGGTCTCATCAAACCGGGCAAAGAGGTCCGGCCGCCGGGTCATGGTGCGCTTATAGCACTCCTTTTTCCGCCAGTCATCCACCTTCCCATGGTGGCCCGACAGCAGCACCTCCGGCACCTTCCGGCCGTGCCACTCCTCCGGCCGGGAGTACTGCGGGTACTCCAGCAGACCGTCCCAGTGGGACTCGTCGGTGTAGCAGCTCTCCTCCGGCAGCACCCCAGGCACCATCCGGCACAGGCAGTCCGCCAGAGCCATGGCCGGTATCTCGCCGCCGGTCAGTACGAAGTCCCCCATGGAGATCTCCTCGTCCACGCACTCGTCGATGAACCTCTGGTCCACTCCCTCATAGTGGCCGCACACCAGGATCAGCCGCTCATAGGACGCCTTCAGCTCCTTGGCCACCTGCTGGTCAAATACCCGCCCGCAGGGGGAAAGATAGATGGTGTGTACCCGTTCCCCCGCCTCCTGACAGATATGGTCCCAGCAGCGGTACAGCGGGTCCGCCTGCATGACGGCTCCCCGGCCTCCGCCGTAGGGGTAGTCGTCCACCTGCATCTGCTTGTTGGTGGTGTACTCCCGGATCTGGTGAGCGGTAATGGTCACCAATCCTCTGGCCTGCGCCCGCCCGATGATGGACTGCCCCATCATGGCGTCGATGGCGTCGGGGAACAGGGTCATGATGTCAATCCTCATCCGTGGCCAGTCCTTTCATGTTCCGCACCCGCATGGTGCCGGTCTCCATGTCCACCCCACGAATGAACACCTCCCGCACCGCCGGGATCAGATACTCCCGCTTCCCCCGGACCTCGTAGACCTTGTGGGCCGGATAGTTCAGCACACGGGTGAGCCTTCCCAACTCCTCCCCGTTCTCGTCGTCCAGCACCGTCAGCCCCTCCAGCTCGGCATCGAAATATTCGCCCTCCGGCAGGTGGGCATCCGTCCGGCGGATGGAGACGGGCTTTCCCTTCAGGGCCAGCGCAGCATCCATATCCTCCACTCCCGGCAGCGCCAGCAGTACCGTGGACTTGTGGACCCGTGCGCTCTTCACCTTTGTCTCTTTTCCGCCGATATACAGCGTGTCAAACGCCGCAAGAAAGGCCGGATCGAACCCGGCCGGATTCAGCTTTACCTCGCCCCGGATACCGTGGGCGTTGACGATCTGCCCCACGGGGATAAATTCAGGCCGCATAGAACCCCTCCGCTGTGATAGTTTTCTTTATTATACCACGCCCTGCCCCATTCTTCAATCTTTATTTACAACCGTTGTCACCGTCGGTAACTTTTCTGTAACCAATGCCTCGGCAGCTGCCGTTTTTTACCTGTCAGATACCCGCACAAAACCGTGAAAAGTGGTGTGTAACCCCATGAAAAATCCAAAAAACTTGACAAAAGTGGGTGGAAGTGATATACTCCTCCCATATTTCAAAAAAGTAACAAAAGTTACAAATGCATTGCGAGGTGATTTTCCACCGCCCCGAACCCCGGAAATGAAGGGCGGAATTGGGAGGTTTTTTATGAAAGAAGCAGTGATTAGAATGGAGACGACGGCCCGGCCAACAACGGACCGATCCGCATCTCCCCGACTCTTGAAGGGGTTGCTGCTGGCAATTACTCTGGTGGCTCTGCTGGCCACCACCGTGATCCTCTGTCAGCAGGATATCGAAAACCCCAGCTATGTATACATGATCCTGGACGAGACCGGAATGCAGATCATCGACGGCCGGCCCGACGGTGACCGTACCACGGGTCTGCTGGACATTCGGGCCGACAACAGCAGCCGGGACGCCCAGCTGCTGCTGGTAAAGGGCCAGCAGGTGCAGGTAGCCGACGCTCAGGGCGCCACCTATCTGGTGACCACCCGGCGGGAAACGGTGGATAACCTGCTGCGCCGGTCCGACGTCACCGTGGGCGACGGCGAGATGGTCGTGGTGGACACCACCGGCGAGACGCCTACCGTCTCCGTTATGGCAGAGTATTCCCAGACCCGTGACGTCACCGTCACCACCCCTTACAAAACAGAGCGTGTGGTGAACCATATGCTGGCCAAGGGAACGGAAGAGGTGGTGCAGGAGGGCGTTCCCGGCACCGTCGTCGAGACCTACAAGGACACCTACCGGGACGGCAAGCTGGTCTCCACCGAGCTGGTCAGCACCACCGAGGACAACGCCGTCACCGAGATCGTCGAGTATGGCACCATGGTCTCCTCCGTGGAGCGATCTGACTACATGGTGGACGTGACGACCTTTGATGACGGCACCGGCTATCTGCTGTTCGCCTCCGGCGACACCATGGCCTTCTCCTCCGTGTACGGCTCCTGCGAATCCACCGCCTACTCCATCCACGGCTGGACGGCCTCCGGGCGGCCCACCGCCTACGGCAACATTGCCGTGGACACCTCGGTATTCCCCTTCGGCACACGGTTCTATATTCTGACCAACGATGGTTATCTGGAGTACGGCATGGCCGTGGCCTCCGATACCGGCAGTGCCATCAAGGGAACAAAGCTGGATCTGTGGTTTGACTCCTACGACGATGCCTGTTCCTTCGGTCGGCGCTACTGCACCGTCTATGTTCTCAACTGAAGCTCTGCAAAAAAGACCCCCGCTTCCTCTATGGAAAGCGGGGGTTCTTTGTGTAAAACATGATTCCTTTACAGATATCATCAATGGGACAGCTCTGCGTCATAGAAAAACTGCCGCACCGCCGTCTCATATGCCCGGCAGTCCCCGGCCTTACGCACCTGCCGCAGCAGGGTGTCCGTCTCCCGGAAGGACCGAGAGAAATAGTTCCACAGCTCCCGCATATGGTGCAGCACCGGCACGTCGCCGGAAAAATCCCGGCAGTACAGGCCGTACAGCCGGTCGTGAAACTCCCGCAGCTCCTCCAGAGACGCTGCCGGGCCTCCCACCGCCTGCCGCAGCAGGGACGGGTCCGCCACCAATCCACGGCCTACCATGACGGCGTCGTCGGGAAAGGTCTCCCCCATCTCCCGCAGGTCACAGACGGTGGTGACGTCCCCGTTGTAGCACAGAGGCAGCGCCGTGTGCTCTGCCGTCCAGCGGAACACCTCCCGGTCTGCCGTCCCCTTGTAGAACTGCGTCCGCACCCGTGGATGCACCGTCAGGCGGCAGATAGGGTATGTCTCCAACAGGGCCAGCAGCGCCGGCCACTCCTCCGCCCTCTCCCATCCGATACGGGTCTTGACGGAAATTTTCATATCCGGCAGGGCATCGAAAATGCCGTCCAGCAGCTGTCTCAGCAGCTCCGGCTGGCGCAGCAGTCCCGCCCCCTTGTTCTTTCCCGTCACGGTGCCGGAGGGACAGCCCAGATTCAAGTCTATCTGCGCCCAACCACGGCTGCGGCACTCCTTGGCAGCCCAGACGAAGTACTCCGCCCGGTTGGTGAGGATCTGCGGCACCACCGGAATACCCCGGTTTCGCTCCGGATCCAGCTCCTCCAGTTCCTTGCGCTGGAAGCTGAAATTCCCGTTGGGGGACACGAAGGGCGTCACATACAGCGCCGCCCCGCCGAACATCTCGTGCTGCACCTGCCGCCAGCGCCAGCCGGTGAGACCCTCCATAGGGGCTGCATACCACTCATGCATCGATTTTCCCCTCCAAACACATCTCCAGCGTTATGCCCGGTCTGCGCCGGTAGCGGGACACCTCCAGCTGCGGCAGCAGCTGTGAAAATGCGGAATCCTCATGGATGAGGCGTTCCTTCTCCGTCCGGGTCAGCTGCTTGATGCGGTATTCCAGCCGCAGGGCCGTCCCTTTGTCCTCCGTCTCCCACAGCGCCGCCAATGCCTGTATCGGGTGGGCTCGTGTATACCGGGCGCAGGCTGTTCCCCGGTCGGTGTGCTGCCGCATCCGGCGGCAAATGTCCTGTGCAACTCCGGTGTAAAGGGTATCTCCTTCGCAGTATACCATGTATACGAAATACACGCTCCCACCTCCTTTTTTCCCAGTATAGCACGGATGCCCTTGCAATTACAACCGCCATGTGATAGAGTTTTGGGGAAAGTGAGGAGAAAGTATGACTCTTTTTGACCACTATTTGGAATACATGACCCAGCTGATGGAGGGCCGCCGCACGCCGCCGGAGGGCATCACTCTGCCGGAGGGGGACCTGACGGAGAAGGCCGCCTCCCTGAGCCGCCAGCTGCAGCAGATGGGAACCGCCGCCTTTGTCCGGGCCTGCGCCCGGCAGGACGGCGTTACGCTGCCGGAGGAGATTTACCGGCAGGCGGACGATACCACAAGCCTTCAGCAGCTGCTGCAAAGCGCCGTACAGCTGGCCCCCGTACAGGAGGCTTCCCCGGCGGAGGAGCCCTCCGAGACGGCCCCGGATCCCGATGCAGGCAAGCACGCCTTCGAGGTGTTTCTGGACTGCGTGGCGCTGGATGACGGTCTGGTGCAGTACCTGATGGAGGTGCTGCAAAAACGGGACTGGAAAGAATTTTACAAGCTCAGCCAGATCACCACCAAGCTGGATCTGGACCCGGAGGAATTTCTCTATTGGCTGGGCAACAAGGAGCTCTACGCCGACGAGGAGGAGCGCTCCTGCGCCGTCATCATGGATGCCTGTCTGGAGCGGCTGCGGCAGGAGGGACAGCTGGAGCTGATGGCGGCACTGCTCTCCGGTGACCGCCGGACCTTCGAACTGTTCCGGTGTCAGGCCCCGGAGCTGCAGCATCTGCCCGCCGCCACCTATGAGTGGTACAGCAAGAACTATTTGGATCGGGACTACCCCATCCGGATGCTAATGAAGTGCCGGGGCATCCGGTTCCCGGAGCATATCCCAGGAAATGAATCTAAGTAAGGAGCAACGATCCCATGACCACCAATGAAATGTATCAGCAGCTGGGCATCAGTCCGGAGGTGCTGGATTTTGGACAGCGAGTACTGGACGGACTGGACGAGGAAATGTCCCGTGTGGACGACATTGCCGAGTATAATCAGGCCAAGGTTCTCTCCGCCATGCACAAGAATCGTCTCAATGCCACCCACTTTAACCTTTCCTCCGGCTACGGCTACGACGACGAGGGCCGGGACAATCTGGAGCGTGTCTATGCCGACGTGTTCCACACGGAGGCGGCGCTGGTGCGGCCCCAGATCACCTGCGGCACCCATGCGCTGGCACTGGCGCTGGGGGCCAACCTCCTGCCGGGCGACGAGCTGCTGAGCCCCGTCGGGGCGCCCTATGACACTCTAGAGGAGGTCATCGGCATCCGCCCCTCTCCCGGCTCCCTGCGGGAATACGGCGTCAGCTACCGCCAGGTAGACCTGCTTCCGGACGGCAGCTTTGACTACGACGGCATCCGGGCCGCCATCCACGAAAAAACCAAGCTGGTGACCATCCAGCGCTCCAAGGGCTACGCCACCCGCCCCTCCTTCTCCGTGGAGGAGATCGGTCAGCTGATCGCCTTCTGCAAGAGCTGTAAGCCCGACATCATCTGCATGGTGGATAACTGCTACGGCGAGCTGGTGGAGCGACAGGAACCCACGGATGTGGGGGCCGATATAGTGGTGGGAAGCCTCATTAAGAATCTGGGTGGCGGTCTGGCTCCCACCGGCGGCTATGTCTGCGGCCGGCAGGATCTCATCGACCGCTGCGCCTACCGGCTCAGTGCACCGGGTCTCGGCAAGGAGGTGGGCGCCAATCTGGGTCTGCTCACCAGTTTCTATCAGGGGCTGTTTCTGGCTCCTACAGTGGTGGCCTCCTCTGTAAAGGGTGCTATCTTTACAGCTGGATGCTATGAAGCGCTGGGCTTCCGTGTGATTCCCGGCAGCCGGGAGGTGCGCCGGGATATCATTCAGGCGGTGGAGCTGGGCAGCCGGGAGGCCATGTGTGCCTTCTGCAAGGGCATCCAGGCCGCTGCACCGGTGGACAGCTATGTGACCCCGGAGCCGTGGGCCATGCCCGGCTACGACAGCGACGTTATCATGGCCGCCGGAGCCTTCGTGCAGGGGGCCTCCATCGAGCTCTCCGCCGACGGCCCCATCCGTCCCCCCTACGCTGTGTATTTTCAGGGTGGCCTGACGTGGTATCACGCCAAGCTGGGGGTCCTCATGAGCCTGCAAAAGCTCCATGATGCCGGACTTTTGCCTAATTTGTAAGCATCCCCTGTCCCGCACGGCAGCCAGAAAAAACACAGCCCCGGACGCCGAAGCGTCCGGGGCTGTATGTTACTCACATCCACATCTCAAACAGCCGCAGCAGGGTACTCAAAAGCTTGCGGTACCACGGGCGGCTCTTCCACTCCTGATACGTCACCCGGCGGGAACAGTCCGTGATACGCTGGATATCCTCCGCCAGCCCCTCAATGGCCGGTACGCCGTAGAGTACCGTACCGCACTCAAAGTGCAGCTGGAAGCTGCGGTAGTCCATGTTCACAGACCCCACAAAGGCCGCCTCGCCGTCTGACAGCACGGTCTTGCCGTGGAGCAGGCCCGGCTCGTAGATGTAAATTTTCACACGATGCACCAGCAGCTCACCGTAGTGGCTCTGGGCCGCCAGATAGGCGAACTTGTGGTCCGGTATTCCCGGCAGCAGCAGCCGCACATCCACGCCGCTGTCCCCGGCAGAGCACAGGGCCTGCCGCATGGGCTCATCAATGGCCAGATACGGCGTGGTGATATGGACGGAGCGGCGGGCGTTGTTGATGAGGTGCAGGAACACGTCCTCCGCCGTGGAGATGGGATTGTTGTCCGGCCCGTCCACAAAGGGCTGGCAGAAGCCCGCCGCCTCCCGGTGGTCGTGGGGGCGGTAGTAGTCCCGCTCCTGCATCAGCTGTCCGCCGTTGCGCTGCCACATATGGAGGAACTCCCGTGTCAGGCCCCATGCGCCGGGGCCGTCCAGCCGGATGCCGCAGTCCTTCCAATAGCCGAAACGGACGGTAAGGTTGGCGTATTCGTCTGCCACGTTGGCTCCGCCGGTGTAGGCCGTGCTGCCGTCGATGCAGACGATCTTCCGATGATCCCGATAGTTGAAGTACAGGCGGTTGACGTAGTGGTGAACCGGGTTAAAGACCTGTACCTCTACCCCGCTCTCCCGCAGGGCCTCGATCTGTCCGGCGGGAAAGCGCATCATGCTGCCGAAGTCATCGAAGATAATCTTGACCTCCACACCTGCCGCCGCCTTCCGGCGGAAGATCTCCTCCATGCGGTCCCATATCTGTCCCTGCGCAATGATGAAGAACTCCAGAAAGATGAAATGCTCCGCCTGCTCCAGCTTCTCCAGCATATCCTGCAGGAACATCTCGCCGGTGGGCAGATACCTGGTCTCCGTGTCACCGTAAAGGAGATATCCTTGACGGCTCAGATAAACACTGAGCCGCTCCCACTGGGGGAATTTTCGCCGCAGCTTCTCCATCTGGATGCGGTGGGCGGCCTGTTGGGCTTCCGGCTCCTCCGGCATGGGCAGCTTTTTCAGGTCCAGCCGCTTTTGCTGCCGGTCACCGTTCCAGAGAAAGTATAGAATGAGTCCCACCACCGGCACCGTCAGAACGAGGAAGATCCAGCCGAACTTATAGCTGGTGCCGTCGGTGCGGTTATAGATCCGCACGGCGTAGCCGAAGGCCGCCAGCTCCAGCACCGTGTAGATGATGGCAGCCCGCTGGCGCAGCTCCGTGCTGAGAAAGAATGCCAAAGCGATCTGCCCCAGCAGCAGCGCCGCCACGAAAACCAGCCGCAGCGCCGCCGAGATACGACGTTCCGTTTTCTGTTGTACCTGATGCGTTTTCAACGGGTCACCTCCTGTTCCCTTTGGGATACCACGCAGAGCTGTCCGCCAAATCGGACAGCTCTGCTTTTTTGCTTATTTTCGATTGCGGAGCAGATCCTGCTGGATGTTCCACAGCCTGTCGGACAGGTCCACATAGTAGCTGTGAGGATTGTCGAAGCGCTTCACCTCGTCCCACAGGGTGTCCACCTGCTGGCGGCAGTAGGCCTGAATTTCCGGCAGGCTGGGGCTGTCGTACACCCGCTTGCCCCCCAGAAACACCGGCACCAGCAGAGGCCGGGCGGTGAAGTTATACACCGTCTTTTTCTTCCAGGTGGCGCTGGGGTCGAAGATCTCCAGATCCTTGGTGTCGTCCAATGTCTCGTCATAGACGGTGATGTAGTCGGCGATGGCCTTGCCGGTGTCGTTGCCGTAGAACCGGTAGACCTTCTTGAAGTGGGGAATGGTGATCTTCTCCACGTTCTCGCTGATCTTGATCTTGGGGGTGATGTTCCCCTGTTGATCCTCCACGGCCGCCAGCTTATACACGCCGCCGAACACCGGCTCGGACTTGGCGGTGATCATCCGCTCGCCCACGCCGAAGAGGTCGATCTTGGCATCCTGCAGCAACAGATCCTGGATCAGGTACTCATCCAGAGAGTTGGATACGGAGATCTGGCACTCCGTCCAGCCCGCCTCGTCCAGCATCTTCCGGGCCTTCCGGGTCAGATAGGCCATGTCGCCGGAATCCAGTCGGATGCCGCACTTGGTGATGCCCATGGGCTTAAGCACCTCGTTAAAGGCCCGGATGGCGTTGGGGACACCGGACTTCAGGGTATTGTAGGTATCCACCAGCAACGTGGCGTTGTGGGGATAGATCTGGCAGTAGGTCTTGAAGGCGTCATACTCCGAATCGAACATCTGCACCCACGCATGGGCCATGGTGCCGCCGGCGGGAACGCCGTAGATCTGGTCAGAGATGGTGCAGGCCGTACCGGCGACACCGCCGATATAGGCGGCACGGGCGCCGATGATGGCGGCATCCGCCCCCTGTGCCCGGCGGGAGCCGAACTCCAGCACCGTGCGGCCACGGGCGGCACGGGCGATACGGTTGGCCTTGGTAGCGATCAGGCTCTGGTGGTTGATGGTCAGCAGCGTGAAGGTCTCGATGAGCTGGGCCTCGATGGCCTTGGCCCGGACGATGACCATGGGCTCACGGGGAAACACCGGGGTTCCCTCCGGCATGGCGTAGATGTCGCCGGTGAAATGGAAGTCCTCCAGATAGGACAGAAATTCCTCGCTGAAAAGGTTCCGGCCCCGCAGATAGGCGATGTCCTCCGGAGAGAAGTGCAGATTCTCAATATAATCGATCAGCTGCTCCAGACCAGCGGCGATGGCAAAGCCGCCACCATCAGGCACCCGGCGGAAAAAGACATCAAAGTAGGTGATATGATCCTTGTAACCGCTTTCAAAGTAGCCATTGCCCATGGTCAACTCGTAAAAGTCGCAGAGCATGGTCATGTTCAGCTTTTCCTCAGTTTTCATTTTCATACCTCAAGTAAATTTTTTTGGGTGTGCTGCGCACTATTATACTATCATTCCCCGAAACAGGCAATCCTTTTCCGCACTTTTCTCCCCGCTCCTCCCCTTTTCGTCGGTTTTTCCCGGACATTTCGATAAAATCTGTGTATCAGGGGTTGACAAAACAATCTCTTCTTGCTATCATAAGCAATTGTAGAGTTCTCTTACAAGTTCATACCTTATCAAGAGTGGCGGAGGGATCGGCCCGATGAAGCCACGGCAACCTGCGAAGCAAGGTGCCAAATCCGGCGTATGCTGAGTGCGGAAGTGATAGTCCCGCATTCGTCCTTCGACAGATGAGGAGCGTTATTCTAACACGATCCGTCGAATGGCGGAGCGTGTTTTTTCATGCTCCGGTCAACCTGAGAGAGCTTTCACCCGTATGGAAAATATTTTATAAAGGAGCATGGAAAAGCTATGGCAAAGAGACTATTTACCTCGGAATCCGTGACGGAGGGACATCCCGACAAAATCTGCGACCAGATCAGCGATGCGATTCTGGACGCCATCATGGAGAAGGACCCCAATGGCCGTGTGGCCTGCGAGACCTGCGTGTCCACGGGCCTGATCCACATCATGGGCGAGATCACCACCCACTGCTACGTGGATATCCCCAAGATCGCTCGTCAAGTGGTGCTGGACATCGGCTATGACCGGGCCAAGTACGGCTTCGACGGCCACACCTGCGCCGTTATCACCAACATCGACGAGCAGTCCGGCGATATCGCCATGGGCGTGGACAAGAGTCTGGAGGCCAAGGAGTCCGGTGACAGTGCGCTGGACAACGGCGCCGGCGATCAGGGCATGATGTTCGGCTACGCCTGCGACGAGACGCCGGAGCTGATGCCGCTGGCGATCTCTCTGGCCCAGAAGATGGCCAAGCGCCTGACGCAGGTCCGTAAGGAAAAGCTGGTGGATTACCTGCGCCCCGACGGCAAGACGCAGGTAACGGTGGAGTATGACGGCGATGTGCCCGTGCGTGTCGAGGCGGTGGTGATATCCACCCAGCACTCGGCAGACGTGGCGCTGGAGCAGCTGCGCGCCGCTTATGAAAAGAGCATAAACGGCACCGCCTCCAGCAAATACGAGCAGGAGGAGTATGTCCTCTATGGTACCTACGAGCCCCTGTCTGTCACCCTCACTCACATCATCAACAACAAGTCCGGTATTTCCTTCACCTCCTATAGCCACACTGGTCTCCCCGTTGCTGTGCTGGCCGACGGCGTCGGCGCCGAAGCTTTCAACGGCTACTATGACAACACCGGCATCTTCGACCGGATGGCCGCGATGCTGAAGGTCGACTAACCTCAACAGATCTCTCACTCTTTCATATCCGTAAGCCTCTCCCGTCCCGTCATGGGGCGGGAGTTGGCTTATCTGGGAATGAAAGCGGGGCCGAAGCGCCCTTTTTGCTGAGTTCTGTCTCGCGGAAACGGACTTCGGCAAATCGGGGTCCAGGGCCCGCGAGGGTCCTGGCGGATTCCAAAGGCAGAGCCTTTGGTCCATCAAAGTGAAACTTTGTCGCTGCCTTAAGGGCAGCGAAATAAATATTCAATACCATACAAAAGTAAAATTGATTTCTGCGGTCAATTCCCCGGGCAGCCTTGCGAAAAGGCTGTTTTTGTGCTACACTAGGGTGTGTCTGAAAAACCTGAGAAGGAG
>OLOQ01003564.1_pt1 | contig 11228 bp, 9 predicted proteins | sample 1673101 | NCBI WGS metagenome assembly OLOQ01 (sample SAMEA3136754, study PRJEB25190) | human gut metagenome | biome: human gut; feature: human-associated habitat; material: faeces | place: Austria | collected 2013 | reverse complement strand
TTGACATTGGCGTCGATCGCCTTCGTAACATCTTCACAATCGACGCCGTTGCAGAGGCGGCGCGCCGCTCCTGCATCTCCAGCGCATTGAGTATGACATCCTCTTCCAAAGGCACACTGATATACGGCCTATCGGAGGCCAGAATCTCCGTAAGCCCTGCCAGCCGCAGCTGCATCACCAGGGCGTACAGATCGGCGCAATTCAGCCCGTCTGTCCGCTGGACGATCTCGTCCACGGAGATCCCGTTGTGTCCTAAGTCTACCGATACCGATCGGTCGTTGGATACCGTTGTCCACCTGAGACCCCATTCCAGGATCTGCTTGCGCAGACGCGGACCGGGGTTGCTACAGCGGCAAGGAAACAGGGCCCTGCGCAGATCGGAGGGGATAATGGACTCGTCCTCGGTGATGCAAATCACCGCCGCATTATCGCATAGATCCGCCGTCCACTGGGCAATGCTGTATGCCAGCGCGTCCACATGGGCGTACCGCTCCATCTGATCAAACAGAATGACGCTGTATTCGGCGCCACGGCTGAACTCATAGTCCTCCGGATTATAGATCGCATCGAACAGTATGCCGATCCGATCCAGCGCCTTCTGCAGGTCCAGTCCCTCCGGAAACTGGGAAGCGTCGACCTGGAATAGTTTCACGCAGTCGGGGTTCACATTCCACCCATGCCGCAGGGTAGAGATATATGCCCGGGCCAGGGTGTGCTTGCCGTTGCCGGGGGGGCCGAAAAACAGCGCTCCATGAAAAGTCGGTATATCCAGCACCGATGCGTCGTGCAGCGTGGCCACCCTCTCCAGGGTATCGCGCCATTGGAAGCAGTCGGGAAGTTCCCCCAACTTCCGGGCCTCCTCCCCCTTCTCCTTCAGAGGGCTGACGAGCTCGTCGGCCCATTCGACAAGGGCCTCGATGATACTCGCGGAATCCTCTTCCGAAGCCCCACCGGACTCCTCGTTCCACTCAGCGGTGGATTCGGTGGTACTCATAGAATCCTCCTTTACTTTCCGCCATTACATATAGCTCATCTGCCGCTCAAACTCGTTGAGGCGGCGCTCGATATCGTCCTTGGGCGTGGGCACATAGGCCTGCATCGCCTGGTCAAACATCTGGCGGGTCAGGCAGAAGGCGCCGTCCTGCAGGCGGGAGACAGCCTCCTCGCCGGAGGTGCAGCCGTCCGCCGCGCCGACGCGGATGAGCTTTTTCAGCTTCTCGATGATGGCCTTGACGTCCCGCTGGTTATAGCCCTCGGTGGCAACGGCCATGTCAAGCCAGCCAAGGCCCGGCTCCAGCCGGACAATGTTCTCCAGCGCGCTCCGGAACACCTGGCTGCGGACCTCCTCCTCCGGCAGCGGAATCCGCACAAGCTCCACGCGGTCCAGCATGGCGGCGTCCACGTTGGCGGGGTAGTTGGTGGCGCCGATAAAGATCACGGACTTCTCCTCGGCGTTGGCCCGGCTCAGGCCGTTATAGGCGGTGAGGAACGTGGTGGTCAGCTGCATATTGAAGTCGGACAGGTTGGGCAGGTTGCGGTTCTGGCACACGCCGTCCACCTCGTCCATAAACAGGATGCACGGGGCGTTGTCCACGGCTTCCCGGAAGGCCCGCTGCACGATCTTGTCCGCCTCGCCGGAGAACTTGCTGTGGATATCGGCGCTGGACAGGGACATGAACTTATAGCCCTGCTGCATCAGCTCGTGGGCAAAGGCCTCGATGATATACGTTTTGCCGCAGCCCGGGGGGCCGTAGAAAAAGAAGGACTTCATGGAGGGGATCTTCAGATACCGGTTCAGGGCCTCCATGGAGGCGTCGCGGACGCAGTCGGACAGCATGAGCTTGACGTCGTCCATGCCGGAGACCTGGTCAAAGCCGTAGCCGGGGTCCTCCTTGTACCAGTTGTTCACCGTCTCCTGGGGGACGTCGTCCTTCCTGGCGGCCGGCTTCTGGGGGGCGGGCTTGCCGGCGGCCGGCTCCTTCTTCTGGGGCTCGGGGTTCAGCTCGGCCCAGATCTGGCGCATTTTCGTCTCGCAGGCGGCCTGGTTTTTCATCCAGTACTGGGCCTCCGAGCCGGTGGTCAGGCTGGCCAGCTGGCTGCAGATCTGCGCGGCCCGCTGATAGCTGAGGCCCTCCTCCCGGCTGGCCACACCGGCCTGAGCCATGCGATAGCTCTCCGCCTCATAGATATACGCGCGGTATTCGTTGTTCAAACGATTGACGTTCTGAATATTCATTGTATTCCTCCTGTTCCGCGGCGCAGATCAAAAGTCCTGACCGGCCTGCTTCCGCAGGAAGTCGATGTCCGCCTCCGTGGTCTTGGCGCCCTGGTCGGCGAAGTCGGGAAGAGGCTGCCCGGAGCCGTCGGCGGCGGAGACAGCGGGAGCGATGGGGACAGTGCGGCCGGAAGTGCTCCTCATGCAGTCCTCAACGCTTTCGCCCTGGATGATGCGCTCCACAAGGGTTTCGTCCACTCTGTCAGCCCGCTCCGTAAGAAGCGTAGACTCCACGGTGTTGTCAAACTCCGGGCCCTGACGGCGGCCCTTTTTCAGATCCCCGCTGGTCACGGAGACATAGTGGTACATCCGGTACATCTGGCGCAGGATGGAGCTGAGCCGCTTCATCGAATACTCCAGGTCCTGGGAGGTGGTGATGGAGCTCAGCTCGAACCGGGCCTCCTGCACCGCCAGAAGGCCGACCACCGCATCATGGATGCGCTTCTTCTCGCTGGCGTCGCCGACCTGCGCCGCCCGGCGCTGGATGGCGTTGAGCCGGGAGATGCGGATGATATTCTCAAATTTGCGCTCGCACATTCCCAACTGACTGGACATCTCCGCCAGTATCTTGGTGCGGTTTTCCAGGTGGCGGATATCCTTCAGCACACCCTCCGCATAGATCTGCTCCGGCGTCTTCGTGGAAAAGACATTCTTCAGATCATCCAAAAAAGCCATAGTTCATCCCTCTTTTCTCAGAAATTGTAGTTGAAGTTGTCTGCGGACTCGGTGGCCACGTTCTCGTTCTCCGCCTGCGCCGTCTCCGCATTCTCCAGGACCTGCTGGGCGGCCTCCAGCGCGGCCTGATGGGCCTCCACTGCCTGCTGGACCGCCGCCGCCTGCCGGGCCTCCTCCAGTTGCCGGGCATCCCTCTTCTGGATCAAACGATCCACCTGGCCAAGGCTGGTGCTATGGACCGCCGTTGCCTCCGGGGAAGTCTCCTGGCCGACCACCAATTTGTCCAGTTCCTTTGCTTCTCTGCCGCGCAGCTCCATGGCCGCCTCGCCATTCAGGATGCTTTTCAGCCGATCCCTGTTAGCCTCCCGCTCCCGCTCGGCCACTGTAATCTCGCTGATCTTGTGGGCCATCTCATCTGCCATGCGCTTGGCAAGCGCAACGATCTCCGCCGTCAGATCCCGGTTGGTCTGGTTGGGATTATCGCGCAGCGCCAGGCCCAGCTGATCCAGGTCCTGCTTCTTGGAGGTCAACTGCTGCTTATCCGTGTAGTATGCGCCCCGGAGCTGATCCAGTTTCCGCTCACGGGCAATGTTCTCCCGGAGCTGCAGGCCAAAATTCATGTCGTCAACGCTGAGCTGGCTGAAGTCAGTGAGACTGTCATAAATTTTGGCAAAATGATCCCTGCCTTCCGCTGTCTTTGTCATCTCCTGAACCTGCGCGGCAAACGTCGCTATCTCCCCCATCATATTTTTGATGTCGATGTTGGTTTTGGCGATTTTTTTCTCTATGTAGTCGATACTGTCGCAGGTCTGGATCGCCTTCTTGAAGTTGGAAAAATACTCCTCCCGCTTCTTCAGGATGGCGGCCCGTTCCTCCTCCTTGTCCTCGGGGATATTGCTCCAGAAGGTGGAGGCGCCGCTGGCCACCGCCTGCTTGGCATACCTGGCCTTGCTGGGCAGGCCGTCCTTCACGGCCTCCTTCCACGCCTTGGCGGCGTAACACATATCCGAGCCGATCTGAGCCACCTCGTCAAAAATCGTGGGGCTCTCCTGGAGCATTTTCATAGCCACGTCCCGGGTCCTGATCATCGTCCGGTACTCCTCCTCGTCGACCAGATCCCTCAGGCGGCCGTGGGCAAAGTCGATGCTGCGCAGAACACTGATGATCTCCGCGCTGATGTCGCGGTTCTGGGTGGCGATCTGGCCGGGAGTGGGCCCAGACGGCTTCTTCACCAGTCCCACAGCCTTATCCACGAAGGTCTCCGATTTGTTTCTGTTCTGCTTTCTTTTCGGACTAAACAACGCCATATGCAAGAAAACCTCTCTTTCTGAAATTATATGTTCACTTTTTGCGCTTTTCTTCAAGGATGCGGGTCAATCGTTCCTTCGCCTCACGGCTCTGCGGCAACTCGTCCATCAACTCGGCCATCCTGCGGATCGCCCTGTAATACTGTTCACCCGGCACGAGCGGTTATACATCCACCTCCGGCATCGAATCCCTTTTGGCCTGATCGGGATTCTCGCGCAGAGCTTGTTCCAGCTCTGAAAGCTGACTCCTCGCATCGGCCAGAGCAGCCTTTTTGACCTCGCACAGTGCGTCTGTCTGCGCTTCCGGACCGGCAATTTCCTTCTCCAGATTGTCGATCTTCTCGCCGGTCTGGATCGCCTTCTTGAAGTTGGCAAAATATTCCTCCCGGTTCTTCAGGACGGCGGCCCGCTCATCCTCCTTGTCCTCGGGGATGCTGCTCCAGAAGGTGGAGGCGCCGCTGGCCACCGCCAGCTTGGCATACCTGGCCTTGCTGAGCATACCGTTTTCCACGGCCTCCCTCCACGCCCGGGCGGCGTACCACATATCCAATCCGATCCGAGCCACCTCGTCGAAAATCCCGGGGCTCACCCCGAGCATTCTCGCAGCCACGTCCCGAACCTTGATCATCGTCCGGTACTCCTCCTCGTCGACCAGCTCCTTCAGGCGGCCGTGATCGAAGTCGATGCTGTGCAGAACGTCGATGATCTCCGCGCTGATGTCGCGGTTCTGGGTGGCAATCTGGCCGGGAGTAGGCTCGGGCATTTTCTTTCCGAAGATCTTCGCGGCCTTATCCGCCACGCTCTCTTTCGATTTGCTACTCTGCGGCTTATTTTTTGGCTTCATATGCAGGAAAACCTCTCTTTTCTTCTGTATGGCAAAAGTGACCGGTCTCTTTCGTCGGCGCGGATCAGCGGCCCTCGCTTTGTTCCTGCAGGAAGCTCCTGTACCCGTTCAGCGTCTCGCGTTTGGCCTCTTTCGCCTTCTCGCCCAGCCGCTGGAGCGCCTTTGGATCCGGTTCCCAGAACACCGTGTCCTGCCTGTCCAGCATCGCGGCCAACTCCGTCAGGTCCTCCCGGCGGTTGTCATTCTTATGCTTCACCATCTGGAAGTACTTTTCGGACCGTTTGAGATATGCCTCCACGTCCTCAAAAGCGACATGCTTATCTGCTTTGCAGTCAACTTCGTAAAGCCACTGTCCAAAGCACAGCAGGACGCACAGGCTGCGGCGCACGGTCCTGTGATCTTCGTACTTTCTGGCATTTCTGTAGATGTCCAGGACCTTGGCGATGGACTCAAGCGCTTCACTCGGCGGTGGGCACAGCCGGGGACTCCGCAGATTTCTCTTCATGCGGTCCCAGTCGTCAGAATAGACCGGGCAGATATCGAACCCGTCATCCTGTAGCCGGGTGGGATTATTGGGCAGGTTCAGCTGGAGAAGCCCATACAGCCGCGAATCGTCCATCACAATGTGGCTGCGGTCCAGCGCCTCCCGGGGAAGCTGTCCGAACCGCTGGTCCAGCAGCGCATCCCCGTACCGGCTGAGCTTGTCCGCCTCCCCATCGGAAAGCAGCCTCTTATATATGGCCGCGCAGGTATAGGGCGGCGCGAAACCCGTCAGCAGTTCCGGGCACGCGGCCCGAACGTTGTTCATATAGAGCCAGCGCTGCAGCAGCATGGCATAAAGGCGCAGATCCTCTTCACTCCACGGCTTATCCAGCCGGAAGCAGAGGCACCGCAGCATGGACAGCAGCCTGTCATATGTGGGCAGATACAGCTCGATATACTGCCCGTCCATGCGGCTTTTCAGCTCTTCAAAAAAGCACAGGCCGCCGTCTTCCCTCCTGAACAGGCTCCGGGCAGCCTCATTGAGCAGGCTGTATCCCTCCGGCGAGGTATAGGCCAGAATGCCGCTGCGATCCACATAGGGCGCCAGGTCGCGGGAGGTCATGCGCATAGGCCCGGTGAGAATGATGGTGTCGAGGCACTCCGACTGATGCATCCGGGCCAGCAGCTGGCCGATCGCCCCATTCCGTCCCGGGTCGGCAAACCGATGAAAGGCCCGCATGGTGAAAACGTAAGCCGCCCTGCCGCGGTCCGCCGCATTTCTGCGGTCGGCATAGATCTGCGTCCACAGGTGCGCAAATTCGCTGCCCTTGAACCCCCGCGTAAGCGGGCGGCCGGGGTAGATCTCCTCGGCCGCGAACCACGACCGGGGCATACTGCGGAAGAAAGCGTTGAAGCTCTCCCGGTCCGGCAGGGTCAGGACCGGCTGGTTCTGGGCGTTGATGCCAATGAAATAAATGTGGGAGTACCCGTTCTTCCGCAGGGTGAGCCAGAGCCACTCCTCGAACTTCAGGCACAGGGTGCTGTCCAGAAAATAGCGCTCATCCTGGTTGTGAAAGACGAAATACAGGGACTTATGATCGGAAAACAAAGGAGTTCCCCCCTTTTAGTTCCTGTCTTCAACCAGCGATACGGGCTGGGATTCCGTGGTCTGGCCGCCACTGCGCAGCAGCACCCGGGCGTGCAGCGTATCGCCGCACAGGCGGATACCCACCTGCTGCAGCTGGGGCTGGGTCAGATTGGGAACGGCGACCTCCCGGACCCAGCTGTGTCCGGCCTTCTCCACGGCCAGGCGCACGTTGACGCTGCCGCCGTCGGGGCAGCGGGCCAGCTGACGGTCGCACCACACGTCCTGCTCGGCAGGGGTGGAGCCGTCGGCAAAATACACATACTCGTTCCGATCGGAGACCAGCCTGTCGCCGCTGGCCTTCCAGGTGGTGCACACCACGCCGAAGCGCATATCGGTCAGATAATCCTTCCGGTACTGGCGGGCAAACCGGATCAGCTCGTCCTCGGCGCCGCCCAGCACGGCGATTGCCGGAAACTGGCAGCAGGGGCAGGCCCCGTTGACGTTTTCGTCAAAATTCTTTCCGCATACGATACAGGTTTTCATGGTGACCTCCTAACATTAATTGCAACCGTCTGTGCGATAGTCCTGAACGGCCTTTCTCAGGGCCGCGATTATCTTTTCACTCTGCTTCACGCCGGCCGTCAGCGAGGGCTCCAGCGCAAAGGGCTTCTCATCTCCCCGGATCTCCAGGTACTTCGTGTCCTCCCGCAGCTTCCGGACGATCTCTCTCAGCTGCGTCAGCTTCCGGCTCAGCTCCTCCAGCTGCTCATCATAGCCGGAGAGTCTGTCGGCCTCCTCCTGCGCCGCCTTGTGTTCGTCCTCCAGCTCCTGCCTGCGGGCGGATTTTTCGCCGTTTGCCCCGCGCAGCCGGCCCACCTCCGTGGTCAGCCGGGTGACTTCGGCATCCAGATCCTGGTGCTGCCGGGTCAGGTCCTCCCGCTCCTGCTCCAGGTTCTGTTTTTCATCGGTCAGATCAGCAATCTGCTTCATCAGCTCCTGCACCGTATAGCGCAGATTTCCCACCGCCGGGGTCAGTCCGGCTTTGTCGTTATCCAGGTCCGTCTGCTGCTGAACCAGAACCGCCTGCTGCTGGGTCAGCTGCTGCTTTTCGCCGGTCAGGACGGTAATGTCCCGGGTCAGGGTCTGCACCGCATTCTCCAGGTTCCCCACGTCCGTGGTCAGCTGGTTGTTGGCGGTGGTCAGGGTCGTCTGCTTCTGGGTCAGGTCCGCCTGCTGCCGGACCAGCTGCTGCACCGCATTCTGCAGGTTCCCCACGTTGGTGGTCAGCTGGTTGTTGGCAACGGTCAGGGTCGTCTGCTGCCGGGCCAGGGCCGTCTGCTTCTGGGTCAGCTGCTGCTGCAGGCCGGTCAGCTTGGTAATGTTCTGCGTCAGGGTCTGCGCCGCATTCTCCAGGTTCCCCACGTTGGTGGTCAGCCGGGCGTTTCTGGCATCCAGGTCCGTCTGCTCCTGCTCCAACCGGCAGTATTCCGCCTCCTTGTCGGCCAGGGCGTCGCGGCTCTCTTCCAGGGCCGCCTTTTTCCGGTCGATCTCCTGGCTGTGGGCAGTCCACCGGCGGACCTGCTCCTCCAGCCGCTCCAGCTCCGTATCCGCTTTGGAAGCCGCCTGCTCCAGGTTCTTCTCCTCCGCCGTCTTTTTCCGGACCCGGCGCTCCAGCTCGTCCTGCCTGGCCCGCAGTCCGGCGACGGCCGTCTCCAGCCGGGTCTCTTCGGCCTGCAGCTGCTCCATCTTCGATCCCGCCGCCTCATAGGCGTCCGCCTGGGTCTGCAGCGCCGTCAGCTTCTCCTGCAGCCGGGACAGGCGGCTCACGCCGGACAGCGCGTCGGCATGGCGCTCCGTGATCTTGACCAGCTGGTTGCAGGCCCAGATCAGCTTGCTGGTCAGCTCGTTTGCATCACGCACCGGGCTGTCCTCCACGGCGCAGCCGCTCTCGTGGCGGACATCCCCCCACAGGTCCTGCATAATGCTCAGGGCCTCATCCACCGTCAGACCGGGGGCCGGTGCCAGACTCGTAATATCTGCGCGAAGGTTTCTAAATTCCATTTTCTCTTCCTCCGTTACAGGATGGTAGCGCCATTAAAGCCAAACATATGGGTGTAGTCCGCCAGCTCGATGGGCGGCAGGGTCAGCAGGGGCTTGCCGTGGGTGTCCACACTGCGGAACAGGATGGACACCACCTCCGACTCGTCCATGGAAAAGCCGATGTTGTGCAGAGGCCCCAGTGGGTTGTTGGGATAACGTTTCCGGAAATCGTCGATCATCTGCTTGTAGGCGTCGGCAATCCGGTCGCTCATGGCCGGGAGCAGGGGGATGGTCACGCCGCCCTTCTGGTCTTCGTCCGTTCCGATGAGCAGCTGTGCGATGCTGTTCTGGCCGTTAAAAAAGTTGACCGGCTGGGGATTTTTCCCCCGGGTGCAGATCCAGTTCTCCATCCCGGGCTTGATCTCCTGCCGGAAGGGAATGGCGTAATACAGATCCTTGGAATCGGTGCAGATCCCGATGCCGTAGGGGGCCGTGTGGCGGATGGTCATCACGCCGGAGGCCAGCAGCGCCGCCCCCATGGAAACGGCGTATTCCCGGCTGGGGCCCAGCCCGCTGCGGAACCGGGCGTCGTTCAGGCTGGAGCAACGGAAGAACTCCTCCACCTGCTTCTGCACCAGCAGATACTTGCCGAATCCGCCCACCAGCACCACCTGGAAGCCGTCGCTGTTGGCGCTTTCATAGTCCACGCCGTGATCCTTCATCCACCGGGCGGTTTCCTCCAGGCAACGGTCCAGCTCCGGCTGGACCACCTGGTCATAGGCCTGCTTGAGGTGGGCAAAGGTGACGGAGTGCCAGTTTCCGCCGTAGTTGATGGAGGCGAACTCATCGCGGTTGCGCAACAGATCGGATATGTTCCCCTCGCACTCGTCCACCGCATCCTGCAGGGCCGTCTCCTGTTCCTGTCCGTGGCCCTCCGATTTGGAAACGATCTGGTTCATAAGCTCGCTTTCCAGCTGGTTCACAGCCTTGCGGAAATCGGGGTTGCAGGGGATCAGCTTCGAGGCGTCCTCCCCGCCTTCCTTCAGCGCCAGCCGGACGGCCCGCTCCATATAGGCGATGCCTGCGTTGCCGGTGCGGCCCTGGACGTTCTCGCCGGCTCCGGTGCGGAAGAGCACCTTGATCTCCACGGAGGTGTCCAGGGGGTGCACCTCCGTCAGCGTCAGGTCCAGGGTGCCGCCGCCGTAGTCGATGATCAGCAGGGAGCCGCTGAAATTGGCGCCCTTTTCGTTGGTGCGGCGGTAGTGATGGGCGAAATAGGCGCTGGCGGCTGCCGGTTCACTGACGATGCGGATATTCTGCGGGTTAACCTGTTTCAGTCCGGCGCAGATATCCCGCAGGATGGTGCGCCCGTCCAGCTTCCCCTGGCACACGCCGGTCTGGGTGGTCCACACCTCCGGCACGCAGATCACCAGGTTTTCCACTTCTTCGACGCCGTAGTTGTTGAGGACCTTGCTGATCTGCTGCCGGAGGAATTCCTTGGCAATGGCCCGGGGGGTGTAGTCGCTGCCGTATCCGCGCTCCTGCAGCAACTCCTCATTGTTCTCGGTCAGCAGCATCTTGAAGGCGGAAAAGGCCCTGGCCTTAGAGTCGGTATCCCGAAGATACCCCCGCGCATCATGGCCGGTAAGAATGGCTTTTTTCCGATTCAGGCAGGCAATGGACGGGATCGCCACCGCCGCCCCCTGGCTCGGGCTGCACATATCGACGTTGTGTGTGTCTTTGTTGTAAGTAGAAAAGCTGGAATAGGTGCTCCCCAAATCCACGCCCAGATTCATGGCTGATGGCCCTCCTTCTATCTTTTGCGGCCAATGTGCCTCTGACTGGCACTGTTCCGCTAACTATACATTTTTATTGTATCACGGAAGCCCTGAAATGCAAATAGTTTGTTCACAAATTTTGCGAATATTTTGCAAGGCTCGACTCCGCCCGACGGAATGCAAATTTTTATGCGCAGATGCGTTTTCCGTATTTCAATAAGGGGCATTTGATGCTATAATATGCTTGTATTGATATGCAAAGACTCGGCCCATAAACTAAAAATCATACACGGAGGATAAAAAAATGAAAATTCTGGCTATCTATCTGTTCGCCATCAACGTGGCGGCCTTTGTGACCATGGCCGTGGACAAGCACCGGGCGCAGACCCGCCAGTGGCGGGTGCGGGAGGCGACGCTGTTTCTGGAGGCGTTCGCCGGCGGCAGCCTGGGCGTTCTGATGGGCATGTACCTGTGCCGCCACAAGACCCAGCACAAGCGCTTCTCCATCACCATGCCCATTCTGGTGCTGGTGCAGGCGATCATCGTGCTGATCATCGTGCTGGCGCAGAAGCCGTAAGCGCGGATAAAGCGGTTAAAGCGGATAAAGGAGAGAGAATCATGTGGAAATGCCCGGTATGTGACCAAGAAAACACCGCAGCCACCGTCTGCCCCACCTGCGGGTACGACCGGACCTGCGACTATGAACGCTACCCCACCGCCTTCACGGTGAAGCGCGCCA
>OLOQ01003562.1_pt1 | contig 11232 bp, 10 predicted proteins | sample 1673101 | NCBI WGS metagenome assembly OLOQ01 (sample SAMEA3136754, study PRJEB25190) | human gut metagenome | biome: human gut; feature: human-associated habitat; material: faeces | place: Austria | collected 2013 | reverse complement strand
GTGTCCGGATCGGCGCAAGCGCCATCCGTCCCCTTGAATGTTTCCCCTTCGGTCGTGCTACGCACGCCCCGCGCCGATTACATCGGCGTGCCACGGGGCAGTGGTTGGCTACAGGAATCAAACGCAACGATTAGCGATAGTTGAAAAGAACGGCCACCAAAAGGCTTCTCCTTGAGGAGAAGCCTTTTGGCGGATTACTCTTGCCAACTGCTGCCAATCGCACGAATGTTTTCCGCACTCAGCTATCGCCCGCAGGACAGCGCAGCTGGACGCGAGGGCTGGCGAAGCCAGACCGAAGGGGAAAAGCGAAGGGATGACTGGGCGGAGCTTGCTCCAGACCAGGCAGCGCAAGGTTTTTCCTGCCCTGCGTTGTAACCAAAGCCACATCCGGTTTAACACAAGCAGCATTTACGTCGCAAACCGGTTCTTTGGTACTTTCTTGACTCAAGAAAGTACCGTCCTCCCCTCGTCCCCCGTCCCCTTCTGCACTCCCGCATTATACATCCAATCGCGGGAAAACGCCAGTCGCGGGACTGGCGTTTTTTATACCCGATCATGCGGTTCAGGCAAGCTGGCTCAGCACGTTTTTGTCAAAGAAATCCTTCACGGTATCGGGGCTGACGGAGTGGAAAGCGTTGTCCACCGTCACGCATACGCCCTGCTGGCACTTGCCCATGCAGAAGGTGCCGGCCAGCTCCACGCGATCCTTCAGGTTGTTCTCGCTGATAAGCTGCTGCAGCTGCTCCACCACCTGGCGGGAGCCCTTGATGTGGCAGGAAGAGCCGATACAAACGGTAATTTTCATGGCGGTATTCTCCTTATTCATAATCCACTACGTTGGCCCAGGACAGCAGGAACTCACGCTCGTGCGCGTTGCCCTTGACGGACTGGCTGGCGGCCACGATGGGCATCCACTTTTGCACATAGCGCTTGTCGGTGCCGCTGAGCTCGCAGAACAGATTCAGATACTTTTCCGCATCCTCCAGATCGCCCTTGAGCCAGAAGCACAGGTAGGTACGCGCCGCGTCGGCGGAGGCGTTGCCCTGAGTGGCGTGGCTCCAATCGATGACATAGGGCGTGCCATCCTCGGAGATGATCACGTTGGAGGGGCGGAAATCGCCGTGGCATACCTTGTTATGCTTGGGCATGCCCTCCAGGCGGGTGTGCAGATCATAGCGCGTGGTCGCGTCCAGATCGGCCTGGCTGATCTTGCGGTTCATCTTATCCTTCAGGCGGCTGAGCAGCGGGCAGGTCTTGCTCTGCACCAGCAGCTGGGTTTCCACAAACAGGCGCAGGTACTCGTCCTTCTTTTCGGGATGCTCCTGCATCAGCTGGGACAGCGTCTTGCCCTTGATATATTCGGATACGATGGCCCATTTTCCTTCAATGGTGCATACCTCCAGCACCTTGGGAATGTTCAGCCCCGTCTCCTCGATGCGCGCCTGGTTGAGCGCCTCGTTGAGCACGTCCGCCTTGGAGTAATCGGAATCAAACACCTTGATGCACTTGTCCCCATCGCGGTATACCGTCTTGTTGGTGCGGACGGCGATTACACGGTCCAGATTCATGTTTTATCCTGTCCTTTCCTTGCGCTGCGGCAATCAGTGGTCGCCATAGTAGGCGTTCAGATACATTTGCTTGATTTCGCTCATCAGCGGATAACGGGGGTTCGCGCCCGTGCACTGATCGTCAAAGGCCTGCTCGGTCATATCGTCCAGGCGATCCAGGAAGTCCTTTTCGTCCACGCCGTAATCACGGATGGTGGCCTTGATGCCCACGCGGGCCTTGAGGTCGTTGACGGCCTTGATCAGGTTTTCCAGCTTTTCTTCATCCATGCCGCCGCCCAGCTTCAGGTAGTCGGCCACCTCGGCGTAGCGCGCCAGGGTGTGGGGATGATCGTACTGCGGGAAGGTGCCCATCTTGGCGGGAGCCTCGGCCGCGTTGAAGCGCAGCACCTGCTCGATCATCAGGGCGTTGGCCACGCCGTGGGGCAGGTGATGGAAGGCGCCCAGCTTATGCGCCATGGAGTGGCACACACCCAGGAAGGCGTTGGCGAAGGCCATACCGGCCATGGTGGCGGCGTTGGCCATCTTCTCGCGGGCCTCGGGATCGTTGGGGCCGTTGTCATAGGCACGGGGCAGGTACTCAAAGATGACCTTCAAGGCCTTGAGCGCCAGACCGTCGGTGAAATCGGTAGCCATCATGCTGGCATAGGCCTCCAGCGCGTGGGTAACGGCGTCGATACCGCTGGCGGCGGTCAGGCCGCGGGGCGCGGTCATATGGAAGTCCGCGTCGATGATGGCCATCTTGGGCAGCAGCTCGTAATCGGTCAGGGGATACTTTACGCCCGTGCGCTCATCGGTGATAACGGCGAAGGGCGTTACCTCGCTGCCCGTGCCGGCGGAGGTGGGGATGGCGATGAAGTAGGCCTTTTCGCCCATCCTGGGGAAGGTGTACACGCGCTTGCGGATATCCATGAAGCGCATGGCCATATCCATAAAGTCGCACTCGGGATGCTCGTACATCACCCACATAATCTTGGCCGCGTCCATGGCGCTGCCGCCGCCCAGGGCGATGATGCAGTCGGGCGCGAAATCGGTCATCTGCTTGGCGCCAGCCTTGGCGCAGGCCAGGGTGGGATCGGGCGCGACGTCAAAGAACGTGGTGTGCTGGATGCCCATTTCGTCCAGCTTGTCGGTAATCGGCTTGGTGTAGCCGTTATGATACAGGAAGGAGTCGGTTACGATGAAGGCCTTCTTCTTGCCCATCACGGTCTTCAGCTCGCTCAGCGCCACCGGCAGGCAGCCCTTCTTCAGATACACCTTTTCCGGCGCGCGGAACCACAGCATATTCTCCCTCCGTTCAGCCACAGTCTTGATATTGAGCAGGTGCTTTACGCCCACGTTCTCGGATACGGAGTTGCCGCCCCAGGAGCCGCAGCCCAGCGTCAGGGAGGGCACAAGCTTGAAGTTGTACAGATCGCCGATGCCGCCCTGGGAGGCCGGGGTGTTCACCAGGATACGGCAGGTCTTCATACGGCCGGCAAACTCATCCAGCTTGGCCTGCTCGGTAAGGGTGTTGAGGTAAATGGAGGAGGTGTGGCCAAAGCCGCCGTCGGCAATCAGGCGCTCGGCCTTGCCAAAGGCGTCCTGGATATCGGCGGCGCGGTACATGGCCAGCACAGGGGACAGCTTTTCATGGGCGAACTCCTCGCTCAGCTCCACGCTGCTGACCTCGCCGATGAGGATCTTGGTATTCTCAGGCACAGTAACGCCCGCCAGCTCGGCGATCCTGGCGGCGCTTTGACCCACGATCTTGGCGTTGAGCGCGCCGTTGATCAGGATGGTCTTGCGCACGCGGTCGGTTTCATCGGGGTTGAGGAAGTAGCAGCCGCGGGCGGCAAACTCGGCCTTGACCGCGTCGTACACCTTGTCCAGCACGATGACCGACTGCTCGGAGGCGCAGATCATGCCGTTGTCAAAGGTCTTGGAATGAATGATGGAGTTGACGGCCAGCACCAGATCGGCGCTGTCGTCGATGATGGCGGGGGTGTTGCCCGCGCCCACGCCCAGGGCAGGCTTGCCGCTGGAATAGGCCGCGCGCACCATGCCGGGGCCGCCGGTGGCCAGGATGATATCGGCTTCCTTCATCACCAGATTGGTCATATCCAGCGAGGGCACATCGATCCAGGCGATGATATCCTCGGGCGCGCCCGCGGCCACAGCAGCCTCCAGCACCACCTTGGCGGCGGCGATGGTGGATTTCTTGGCGCGGGGATGGGGGCTGATGATGATGCCGTTGCGGGTTTTCAGGGCGACCAGGGTTTTAAAAATGGCGGTGGAGGTGGGGTTGGTGGTGGGGATAACCGCCGCGATCACGCCGATGGGCTCGGCGATCCTGCGGATACCAAAGGCCTTGTCCTCCTCGATTACACCGCAGGTTTTGGTATCTTTATAAGCGTTATAAATATATTCGGCGGCGTAGTGGTTTTTGATCACCTTATCCTCCACCACGCCCATGCCGGTTTCCTCCACGGCCAGCTTGGCCAGGGGGATGCGCTGCTGGTTGGCAGCGATGGCGGCCGCCAGGAAAATGCGGTCTACCTGCTCCTGGGTATAGGTGGCAAAGCGCTGCTGCGCCGCGCGCACGCGGGCAATCGCAGCCTCCAGCTTTTCTACGCCGTCAACGATTTCATAATTTTTCATCTTATCGCTCACTCCTTCATTCCTACGCTTCCCTGAAGCGCGCAGGGCCCTCCACCGGAGAACCATGGCTATTATACGATAACGGAAGCGCGATTGGAATTGTAAGTTTGATATATCTGTATTATCATTATCGATATATAATGAGCGATTGGTTAAAAAACTTCAGATTATGACAAATCCGGCGCGAAACGCGGCGATTAAATGTTGAGATATTGCCTTCTTGCCTTGCAAAGCTCGGTGATAAAATCCTGATCCAGCTCGGTCAGCTTGTAATCCTTGCGATAAATCAGCATATCGCGGTACACCTTTTGATTCTCGGGGCAAGCGCGCTGCACCAGGCCGTAGCGCCTGAGGGTATCCTCCGGCGCGGGCGACACCCACATAAAGGTTTCGGGGTTCTGCTGCAAAAGGTCGTACTGGCTGGCCCGCTCAAACACGAAGATGCGGCGATCGATATCGTCGGGCAGCTCCTCCTTTTTGACGGTGGCCAGGGGAAGCGAGGGCACATAGGGATCGGCGTGGGCAATCTCGATGAAAGGCCGCAGGTCGGCGAAGGAGATGGTCTCCTTACCGGCCAGGGGGTGCTTTTCGTTCATCAGCAGCACATAGTGAAACTCCGTCACCAGCTCGCCCGTGAGGCCCTTTTCATCCAGCATTTCCTTAAAGTACTTATCATAGTTGGAGGCATAGCGCAGGATGCCCAGCTTGTAATCGGCGGTCAGGATATTGCGGATCACGCGCATGGCGTTGGTTTCTTTATAGAAGATTTCGGCGCGCTCGGGGCCCAGGCGCTTGGAAAACTGCGCGAAGGCAGCGCTGATATAGCTTGCGCGCGGCACGGAGATGGAAAACCGCTGGCGCACGGGCGCGCCGCTTTTATAAATGGCCTCCACCTCGTCGATCTGGCTGAGGATCTTGCGCGCGTAGCCCAAAAACTCCTCCCCCTCGGGGGTGACGTACACGCCCTTGGCGCTGCGGCCAAAGATGGTGATGCCCAGCGACGCCTCCAGCTCCTTGATGGCGCGGCTGAGGTTGGGCTGGTTCATGTACAGCGCCTCGGCCGCTTTGCTGAGCGACCCGGCCTTGGCCACCTCAACGGCGTACTTCAAATGCAGGATGTTCATCCGGCGTCCTCCCATCGTGTGCGATATGCTTCGTATTAAGGTTTATATTATACAACAAAAATCGCCGTCTGGCTACCCGGCCAAACGGCGAAAATTAGACCTGTCAAGAATTTTTAGGCGGCGACCGGCTGCTTTTTGAACTTGCGCAGATAGAACAGCAGCGACAGCCCCGTAGCCACGCACCAGCCGATGGGCCAGGCGCTCCACACACCCAGCGTACCCATGCCGCCCGACAGGAACACTGCCAGCGCCACGCGCAGCACCAGATCCGTCAGCGTGCTTACCATAAAGGCGCGCATCATCTCGGCCCCGCGCAGGACGCCGTCCGCTGCCAGCTTGACCGATACCACAAAGTAGAAGGGCGCAACCACACGCAGCAGCTGCAAGCCGCTTTCCACCGCCAGCACGGAGGGCGCGTTCATAAAGAATCGGATCAGCGCCTCGCCGCACAGCAGATACAGCGCCACCAGCGGCACGCACAGCAGCCACACCATCCTGACCCCGGCCTTGAAGCCCGCACGCACGCGGTCGGGCTTGTCCGCGCCCAGGTTCTGGCCGGTATAGTTGGATATTCCGTTGCCCAGTGTGGTAAAGGAGGTGATCACCAGATTATTCAGCTTGATTGCCGCCGAATACCCGGCCATTACGCTGGCGCCAAAGCTGTTGACCACGCTTTGGATAACGATGTTGCCCACCGAGATAAAGCTCTGCTGCAAAGTGCTTGGCAGGGCGATGCGCACGATCTCCCCCAGGATGCGGCGCGAAAACAGGCGTGCGCGGTCGTCCTCGATGCGGATCTTCGCCAGCCTGCGCAGCACAAAGTACAGCGCCAGCAGGCAGCTGATCCCCTGGCACAGGAAGGTGGCCCAGGCAACGCCCGCCACGCCCATATTGAACGCCGTGACGAACAGGATATCCATGGCGATGTTGGACAGCGAGGAGCAGGCCAGGAAGATAAAGGGCGTTTTGGAATCGCCCATGGCCGAGAAGATGCCCTCCGAGATATTATAGAAGAACACAAAGGGCAAACCCCAGATGTAGATATCCAGGTACAGCGAGGAATCGGCCAGCACGTCCTCAGGAGTCTTGATCAATTGCAGCAGCGGCTGCTGGAAAATCAGCCCCAGCGCCATCAGCACAACGCACACCGCGCCGCTGAAAATCAGTGTGGTATGCACGGCGGTTTTCATATCGGCGTACAGCTTTGCCCCGAAGTAGCGCGACACCACCACCGAGCAGCCGATATTGCAGCCAAAGGCAAAGGCGATAAAGATCAGCGTGATCTCATAGCTGTTGCCAACGGCAGCCAGGGCGTTTTCTCCGATAAACTTGCCCGCCACCAGGCTGTCGGCAATGTTGTAAAGCTGCTGAAAAATGATGCTGCCAAACAACGGCAGGCAGAAGGCCCACAGCACCTTTTCTGGCTTTCCTACGGTTAAATCCTTGTTCACGGCGCGGATTCCTCCTTTTGCGCTTTACGGCGCAGCGGGGATAGTATATAATACTTTCATCCATATAGATCATACATATATGGAATCGTTACCATGTAAAACCGGTATGGAGAGGCTGTTTCATGAACATTACCTATGATTACTACCGCGTATTTTACTATGTGGCCCGCTGCGGCAGCTTCACCCGCGCCGCGCAGGCGCTTCTAAGCAACCAGCCCAACGTATCAAAAGCCATCCAGAACCTTGAAAACCAGCTTGGCTGCGCGCTGTTTGCCCGCTCGCACCGGGGTGTACAGCTCACTGAAGCGGGCGAGCGCCTGTACGCCCATGCGCGCATCGCCTTTGATCAATTATCCCAGGCGGAGCAGGAGCTGCGCCTGGATGCTTCGGGCGGGGTGATCAATATCGGCGCCAGCGAAACGGCCTTGCACGGGGCGCTGCTGCCCGTGCTCAAGCGCTTTCAGGCCGGGCATCCGCAGGTGCGCTGCTGCATCCGCAACGATACCAACCAGCAGACCACCCAGGCGCTGCTGGACGGCGAAGCGGATATCGCTTTAGTCACGTCGCCCGTATCGCTGCCCGGCAGCGTGCGGCGCACCTCGCTTAGCTCGTTTCAGGAGTTATTGGTGGGCGGGCGGCAGTTTGCGGCCCTGGCGCAGGGCGCGCACACCCTGCGGGAGCTGACGCAGTATCCCTGGATCGGCCTACGGCGCGGCACGCAGACCCATGCCTGGCACACGCAGCTGTTTCTGCGGGAACAGCTGATCTATTGCCCGGATGTGGAGGCCGCCACCGCCGCGCAGCTGCTGCCGCTGCTGCTGCACCAGTTGGGCATCGGCTTTATCCCGCAGTTTTTTGCCGCCGAGGCGCTCGCCGCCGGGGATCTGGTGGCCATCCCGCTGCAATGCGACTGGCCGCGGCGGCAGATTTACCTGCTGGAGGATACTGCCCGGCCGCTCAACCGCTGGGCAGAGCCGCTGCGACAATTACTGCTGGAAAGCGCGCAAGCGTAATTACTGGATTTACTTTAGATGCAAAACCAGTTATAATAGGATCAAAATGATACAAACGGAGGCGCTTCATGCGTAAATTTCTATCGCTGCTTCTGGCCCTGCTGATGCTGCCGCTGCCCGGCGCGCTGGCCGCTGAAAAATACGAAACCCTGCCCGAGCACATGCAGATGACCCAGTCCTTCGAGCATGAACGGCTCGGCAACAACGTATCCATCGACCGCGCCTGGCCGGTCACGGTAAACGAAAGCGTCAACGCCGAGCTGCGCGCCGCCATCGATCAGCTGGAAACCCAGGGCCGCGCCTTCCTGCCTGCCCGCGCCACCCGCGATAAGGAGGGCGCGCTGCTGGACGTGGGCGCCACGGTGTACCGCACGGGCGAAAGCTGGGCTTCCTTCCTGATGACGGCCAGCGTGCAGGACGATCGCAAGCAGATCTACACCGCCGTGGATACCCGTGCCTATGATCTGCTGACGGGCAAGGCCATAACGCTTTCCGATGTGATTGCAGACGAGGCGGGCTGGCAGATCGTGGCCGATGCGGTGCGCGCGCAGGCAAGCGCCTATTTCCCGGGCGAGCCCGCGGACGAAGCGCGCCTGGACGCGCTGACGCAAGATCTTGCAAGCGCGCCCTTTACCCTGACGGTGGCCTATCTGCAATTGCACTTCCGCGCCGATCGCCTGTACGACGGCAAGCAAACGCTGATGCACGTGCGCGTGCCCTACACTGCCCTGGCCGGGCACCTGACCAGCGAAGCCCTGCGCCAAACCGATAACAGCCGCTACAAGATGGTGGCCCTCACCTTTGACGACGGCCCAACGCGCAGCGTTACCCTGCGGGTGATGCGCAATCTGCGCCGCGGCTGCGCCGAAGCTACGTTCTTCATTGTTGGCGAGCGCATCCCCTACGGCCCTGAATACCTGGCCATGCAGCACGACGCGGGCTTCATCACCGGCAGCCACAACTATGTGCACGATTATCCCTATCAGGTCAAGGGCAAGGTGATCGCCTATCGCGATCAGCTGAATGAAAAGCTGACCGCCGTCACCGGCCGGGGCGTATCCATCATGCGCGCGCCGGGCGGTGATGAAAAGGTGTATATCAATGAAGATGTGTACCTGCCCCTGATTCACTGGACGCTGGTATCCGCCGATGCGGGCGGCAATGTGAAAAACCCCGAAAGCGAAGCGCGCCGCCTGGCCAGCAAGGCGCTGGACGGCGATGTGATCCTGTGCCACGATCTGCGCTCGGGCACGGCGGATTATACGCAAACCCTGCCTCAGTTGCTGGCCGCTCGCGGCTTCCTGTGCGTTACGGTGGAGGAGCTGTTCGCCGTCAATGGCATTGAGCTTGCCCCCAACACCGTGTATTTCGGCGTAGGCAGCGATTCCTATGAGCAGCGCAAGGACTGATCCCTTTCTTCGTTATAATATGGCATCCGGCATGGAACCGCTCCGCGCCGGATGCTTTCTTTTTTGCCCGCAGCCTTCCCGGATTCTACATAATTATGCAAAAAGCAGTAAAAAAACATTTCTCTTTATTGACACCATGTTGAAATGGTGATATTCTGCCTGCATTCAGCACGGCGCTTTCATCGGCCGGCTGAATAAAAAATCTTCCGAAAGGAGTGCGTTGCGATGAAAAAGCTGTTTTCTCTGTTGCTGGTCTGTATGATGTTGGTAGGTGTCGCGGCGCACCATTGCCTGGCGGAGGATACGTCGCTGACCGATCTGCAAAAGCGCGGCAAGCTTGTGCTGGGCCTGGACGCCAGCTTCCCCCCGATGGGGTATCTGGATCCCGTCACGGGCGAAATTACGGGCTTTGATATCGACGTGGCCAAGGCCGTGTGCGATAAGCTGGGCGTAAAGCTGGAACGCCTGGGCATCGATTGGGACGCCAAGCAGATGGAGCTGGATTCGGGCAATATCGACTGCATCTGGAACGGCCTGAGCATCACCCCCGAGCGCCTGGAGGCCATGAGCATCAGCATCCCCTACATGAAAAACGAAATGGTCGTTACGGTCCTGAAGGACTCCCCCTATAAAACCCTGAGCGATCTGGCCGGCAAGCGCCTGGGCCTGCAAACCGGCTCCACGGCTGAGGACGCGCTCAACGCCGCGGCGGATTTCAAGGCTTCGCTCGGCGAGGTGTGCTACTTTGAGGAAAACGCCACGGCGCTGATGGATCTGAGCAATGGCGGCGTGGACGCGGGGCTGGTCGATTTCGTGGTGGCCGATTACTACATCACCGCCATGGACGCGGACTATGTGCTGCTGGATGAAACGCTGGCGGGCGAGGAGTACGGCATCGGCTTCCGCAAGGGCGACGTCGCCCTGACCGAGGCCGTCAACGCCGCCCTGACCGAGCTGGCGCAGGACGGCACGCTGGCCGAAATCGCGTCCAAGTGGTTCAGCCAGGATATGACCATCGTTGGCAAGTAATTTTGTGTACGTTCAGGGGCTGTCGCAAGCGGCAGCCCCATTTGTCGTATCTGTAGGGAGGATCCCATGAAATATCTGAGCAACCCCGACATGCTGCTGGGTCTGATGCGCCAGATGCTCTCTGGCATGGAGGTTACGCTGCCGCTGTTCTTTTATACGCTGATTTTTTCGCTGCCGCTGGGCGTCATCGTGGCGCTGATGCGCATGTGCAAGCTCAAGATCGTATCCGTGCCCACGCGCGTGTGCATCCTGGTGCTGCGCGGCACGCCGCTGATCTTGCAGATTTTCGCCATCTATTTTATCCTGCCCCGGCTGTTGGGGCATCCCTTTGACCGCATGGCCTCGGCCGTGGTAGCCTTTGTGATCAACTACGCCGCCTACTTTGCCGAGATCTTCCGCGGCGGGCTGCAATCCATCCCGCGCGGCCAGCGCGAGGCCGGCAAGGCGCTGGGCTTCAGCCGGGTGCAGATTTTCTTCCGCATCCTGCTGCCGCAGCTGTTCAAGCGCTCGCTCCTGCCCGTATCCAACGAGGTGGTCACGCTGGTGAAGGATACGGCGCTGGTTACCTGCATCGCCCTGTGCGATATGTATTACTATGCCAAAAAGGCCACGTCGGCCACCGGTTCGCTGCTGCCGCTGTTTCTGGCGGGCGCGTTCTATCTGCTGATGAACACGGTGGTCGAGGTCGTTTTCGACCGGCTGAACAAGCGCATGGACTATTACAGGGGGTAAGGCAATGAGCGATTTGATTCTTTCCGCCAGCGGCGTGCGCAAGCGCTTTGACGGCCGCGATATCCTCAAGGGCGTGTCCCTGTCCCTGCAAAAGGGCGATGTGGTAGCCATCATCGGCCGCTCGGGCTCGGGAAAAAGCACCTTTCTGCGCTGCCTGGCGGAGCTGGAGCGCATCGACGCGGGACGCATTGAAATCGGCGGTGAAGCCATGGTGCGATCTCGATGATGCCGCCCGCCAGCATCCAGCCGCGTCCGGTGATGAAATGTTT
>OLOQ01003561.1_pt1 | contig 11232 bp, 10 predicted proteins | sample 1673101 | NCBI WGS metagenome assembly OLOQ01 (sample SAMEA3136754, study PRJEB25190) | human gut metagenome | biome: human gut; feature: human-associated habitat; material: faeces | place: Austria | collected 2013 | reverse complement strand
TAAAAGACGTATGACAAATTATAACTTTTACACTGAGCAGAAATGGGGAATGGCAGGCAATTATACACTGGCTTTGAACAGCTCTGTGTTAGGATATGATATGTGTCAGAAAATCATAATGGATTGTACAAAAATATAAGCATTCACCCACATCTGTATTGTACTATTGTTATAAACTATTACTGTAACAAGCTGAGAAAATGGCTGAGAAGATATGGCAAGACCGACAAAATGCAGAAGAATATGTGCAGAGGTATGAACAGTTTTTAGAGAGACATAAAAATTAAAATATTGTTTTCATAGAACTTGGTATAGGGTATAATACACATGTTATAATAAAATATCCGTTTTGGCAGATGACAGATAAATGGCAGCATGCGCATTATATATGTCTTAACTATGGACAGGCATATGCGCCGGATGAGATTAGGGACAAATCTGTATGTGTTAATAAGGATATTGGTGAGGTTATAAGGAGACTGTTATGACACAGAACAGCTACAGGTATTTTAAGAACGACCAGTGTAAATATTACCCATGTCATAAGATAGAAGAAGGGCAGGATTTCAACTGCCTTTTTTGTTATTGTCCCATGAACTGCTATGAGGATTGTCCGGGAACACCGCGGTATATAACAAGAGAAAGCGGGAAACGGATAAAGGATTGTACGAATTGTACATTTCCGCATATTCCGGAAAATTATGATTACATAGTAAAGTTTTTATCTGAAAAGATGAGATAGGAGAAGAAACTCACAATGAAAAAGGCTATTCTTATAGTAAGTTTTGGAACTACATATACAGAGACAAGAATAAAGAATATTACAGCTATTAAGAATCAGGTATCAATGCTTTATCCTGATACGATTATAGAAGAGGCTGTATCAAGCAGGATTGTAAGAAATCATATGAAGCAGGATGAGCATATTGATGCAAAAAGTCCGCTGGAAGCCCTTATGAGTCTAAAAGAGCAGGGCGTAACCGGGGTTGTGGTATTTCCAACTCATGTAATAGATGGCATAGAGAATAATCAGATGAAAAATGCAGTTGAACAATGCAGAACTTTTTTTGAAAAGATAGTTACAGCTGATGCACTTTTGTCAAATGTGGATGATTACACAGATGTTTCGAAGGCACTGTGGGAGTCATTAAAGGAAATAGCCGGTGATTCACCTTTGATTTTTATGGGGCATGGAACGGAGCATTCGGCTGATGAAAGCTATATGATAATTGAGCAGGCATTAAGGGCGTATGCCAGACATCCTGTTTATATTGCAACAGTTGAGGGAAAGAGAACAATTCAGGATGTAATCAGGCAGATGAAAGATGAAGGGATTGTTAATACAAGAGTAGTTCTTGCACCATTTATGTTAGTGGCAGGAGATCATGCCAATAATGATATGGCAGGAGAGAGTGATTCATTTGCAAGTATATTAAAAGAAGAAGGATATGCGCCGGAATGTGTCCTGAAAGGAATTGGCGAATATCCGGCAGTAAGACAGGTGTATCTGTCACATTTGCAGAAAGCCGTAACACAGCTTGAGTACATACCGGATGAACAATCAGGCATATTGTATGGTATTGGAGTTGGCACAGGTAATCCGAAGCAGATGACATTGCAGGAACTGGAGGTAATCAGGGAGTGCGACCTGATAGTGATTCCGGCAGTGTCAAAGGAAGAGTGTTATGCATACCGCATAGCAGAGCAGGCTTATCATGAAATTTCGGAAAAGCCTGTATTATGCATGCCATTTCCAATGATTAAGGATGAAGGAAAACTTGAAATTTCACATAATAAAATATATGAAAACATAGAAGGATATTTGAGCAAAGGCCAGAAAGTAGGAATGCTTACAATAGGTGATCCGTCTATATATTCTACATATATGTACATGCATAAAAGAGCAGAAGCAAATGGCTGGAGAGCACAGATAATATCTGGTGTTCCTTCATTTTGCTCTGTTGCAGCAAGACTTGGGATATCACTTGGAGAGAAGAATGAAGAAATTCATATTATCCCGTCAGCGTATAAACCTGAGGATACATTTTCATATGATGGAACATGTGTGTATATGAAGTCGGGAAAGGGGCTGAAAGCGTTGATTTCAGCACTGCGTCTCAGACAGGAAACAACAGGGGAATCATATGAAATAAATGCAGTTTCGAATTGTGGCATGGACAATGAAAAGATATATCATGGTCTGGATGAACTTGAAGAGGCACAAGGGTATCTTACAACAGTTATAGTAAAAAAGAAAAACAATTGCATTTCTAGTAATAATATGGAATAATAAACGCTGGATATAATCCAGATGATAACGAAATAATCACTGTAAGCGAAGTATATATGTACTTCAGGGAATCAGGTGGGAATCCTGAACAGTTCCGCTGCTGTATACAGGGAGGCGATATCCATTATGCCACTGGAAGAAGTATTTATTCTTATTCTGGGAAGGCGGATATTGCTTATGATCTGTGAGTCAGAAGACCGGCTTACAGGCAGAGCCATAATAGTCGTTGCGAGAACAACTGACTATTGTTTTTTATGCAGACACAAGTGTCTGTTCCTTTTCTGCAGATAATGACGGAATCATCCAATCACTTCATGAGAAAGGAAAAGGAGAATGAAAATGAAGAAAAAAAGATTTCTGTCACTCATACTTATGCTTGTAATGCTTGTGTCTACACTTGTAATGAGTGGATGTGGAACAGAAAAGAAATCAGGTAACGAGGGCAATTATGATGGAGAACTTGTATACGACCATTCAATGGAATTACAGTATGCCAAGCTGTTCTCTGTAGATTATTACAAGGGTGGCTACAAACTCATCACAATAACTAACAGAGATGAGGATACAGCAATCGTATCAAAGCAGTCAAAGCTTTTACTGGTTCCGGACGGAATGTCTGCACCATCAGGAGTTGATTCTGACACAGTAATATTAAAAACACCTGTGACTAATATGCTTGTTTCATCTACACCTGTAACATCTCTTATGAATGCAAGCAATTGTCTTGATAACATAAGCCAGGTTACTTACGATAAAAAATCATGGTATATTGATGCCGTTAAGAAGGCATTTGATGATGGAAAGCTGACTTATGTAGGAGATTATAAAGCTCCTGATTATGAAACAATAATAGCAGGTGCCCCTACACTTGCAATATTTTCAACAATGCTTACAAGTGTTCCTGATGTTGCAGAAAAGTTAAAAGAATTAGGAATTAACTACATATTAGACCAGTCTACTTATGAAGATCATCCATTAGGAAGAGTAGAGTGGGCTAAGCTTTATGCTGCACTCTGTAATGAAGAGGATGCTGCAACAGATATGTTTAACGCGCAGGCTGCATATGTTGATACTCTTTCAAAGGCGGAAAAAACAGGAAAATCTGTAGCTGTATTTTATATTACATCAAAGGGTAAGCTGTATGTCAGAAATGCAGGAGATTATCTTGCACAGATGGTAAATATAGCAGGTGGAGATTACATTTTCTCAGATTTAAATGCTGATAAAACAGGAACACAGGAAATGGGAATAGAAAGCTTTTATGAAAAGGCAAAGGATGCAGATTATATAATTTATGTATGGAACTTAGGCGGAAAGCCATCAACTCTTAGTGATTTTACAGGATATAACAGTATTCTTGCTGATATAAAGGCTGTTAAGGATGGAAATGTATGGTGTACAACACCAGATTTCTTCCAGATTGCAGATACAATTGGAAGTATGATTAACGATATCAACCTTATGTTAAATGCTGATGCTGATACATCAGAGCTTACATACTTAAAGAAGTTAAAATAAAACTTATGTCTGAAAGTGACTGCCACATTAAGCAAATAGTACTTAATGAGGCAGTCATTTTGAGAATAGAGATAAGAATGGAGAAAAAATGCAGATAAAACAGATACTCCGTTATCAGTTGGTTTATGTGCTGCTTGTGATATTACTTGTTGCAGCAGTCATATTCAATATTAATACAGGCAATATAAATATATCTCCCATAAGGATTTTCAGGATAATATTTCTGAAGGATTATGTTGGAACACCAGAATATAATATTATCTGGAAAATACGATTACCACGATTATGTATGGCTGCTATTCTTGGAGGTGCATTGTCATTGTCGGGATTTTTATTACAGACATTTTTCAGAAATCCTATAGCAGGTCCGTTTGTGCTTGGTATTTCGTCAGGTGCCAAAATGTTTGTTGCCATTACAATGATTTTCTTGCTGAAATATGTGTCAGGAATGCCATTATGGGCTCAGATTGCAGCAGCATTTATAGGTTCACTTTTTGCAATGCTGTATGTATTACTTTTTGCAAATAAGGTAAAGAGTATGTCTATGCTTTTAGTTGTAGGAATTATGATCAGTTATATATGCTCTGCAATAACTGATTTATGTATTACATTTGCAAATGATTCAGATATTGCCAATCTTACCCACTGGGCTATGGGTAGCTTTTCCGGAAGCTCATGGACTGCTGTAAAGCTTGCAGCTATAGTTGTTTTTCCAACATCATTCATTACTTTTTTATTTTCAAAACCAATTAATGCTTATCTGTTGGGAGAGGGATATGCACAGAGTATGGGAATTAATATCAGATTTTTCAGGGTGTGTATAGTAATGCTGTCGAGTATGCTTTCTGCCTGTGTTACAGCACTTGCAGGTCCGATATCGTTTGTGGGGATAGCAGTTCCGCATATTACAAGATTATCACTTAAAACAACGAAACCATTAGTTACGATTCCAGCGATTTTCCTGTGTGGTTCAGTCTTTTGTATGTTCTGTGACCTTATTGCAAGAACAATATTTTCACCATCAGAACTGGCAATAGGAACAGTTACAGCGGTATTTGGCGCACCAGTGGTTATCTGGCTTATGGTAAAGCAGAAAAAGTAATATTGGATAAAAAGTGGAGAAATATATGGAACAGATATATGTGCAGACAGAGGATTTAAGCGTTGGATATCATGGAAAAGTCCTTTTGTCAGATATAGCATTGAAGGTAAAAAAAGGCGAGATTCTTGTATTAATCGGACCTAATGGTGCAGGCAAATCAACAATAATAAAGAATATTATAAGAGAAATGAACCCGATAGGCGGTAATATATATGTCAAGGGCAGAAAGATAAGTGACTTTACAAGTAAAGAATACGCAAAGACAATGTCGGTTGTTCTTACGGAAAAAATTAAAACAGAAATGATGACATGCCGTGATGTTGTGGCAATGGGAAGATATCCATATACTAATTATTTTGGAAAACTTACGCCTGAGGACGAACGAATTGTCGATGAATCACTTGAGAGCGTGGCGGCTCTTGATATTGCCGAAAAAGATTTTTCACAGATAAGTGACGGACAAAGACAGCGTATAATGCTTGCACGTGCAATATGTCAGAAACCGCAGATTATTGTACTAGACGAACCTACGTCATTTCTTGATATAAGGCATAAGATAGAACTTCTTGATATTTTGCAGAATATGGCTGTTAAAGAAAATGTTACGGTTGTTTTGTCATTACATGAGATAGAACTCGCAAACAGAATATCTGACTGGGTTATGTGTGTAAGGGCTGATGGAAAAATACTGTACGGTACGCCCGATGAAATATTTAAAGATGAAATAATACGTGAACTGTATGATATTAAAAATGGAAGTTATAACTGCCTTTATGGAAGTACCGAACTTGAAAAAAAGACAGGTACTCCAAAGGTGTTTGTCGCTGGTGGCGGTGGATTCGGCGTTTCCGTCTACAGGCGTCTGCAGCATTTTGAAATTCCGTTTTCGGCAGGAATTATTGCACAAAATGACTGTGAATATACGATAGCAGAATCCCTTGCGGTAAAAGTCATAAGCGAAAAGCCATTTGAAATATTTAGCGGCAAGTCATTAGAAATGGCAAAAAAATATGTTGATATAGCTGATTATTATATTGATGCAGGCTGCCCGTATGGTATAGTAAATGAGAAAATGAAAGAATTAAGGCAGTATGCATTAAAGAATAACAAAATTATTTTAGATAAACCAAACGATTATAATTTAAGACAGATAGGAGAAAATATTGGATAATAAGTATGAATATATGAATCCAAATGATATTGAAAAACATTCATTTGAAATAATAGAACAAGAGCTTGAAATTGAACTCCCATCTGATATTAAACCGATTGTTAAGAGAGTAATACATACGACCGCAGATTTTTCTTATGCGGAAAATATGTATTTTTCACCTGATGCCATAAAGACGGCGTTGGGTGAAATTAAATCGGGAGTGACATTTGTTACAGATACGAACATGGCACTTTCAGGTATTAATAAAAAAGCATTGAAAGAACTTAACTGTAATGCTGTGTGTTATGTATCAGACGAGGATGTTGCAGTTATGGCGAAAAAAGAGAATATAACAAGGGCAGTATGTGCTGTAAAAAAAGCAGCTATGAATAATAAAAGATGTATTATGGTTGTAGGAAATGCACCTACTGCACTTATTCAGATAGAAAAAATGTACAGGGAAAATGAGTTTAAACCACTTCTTGTAATTGGTGTTCCTGTTGGATTTGTCAATGTTGTGGATTCAAAGGAGGCAATTATTGATAGTGGTATGGAATGTATTATAGCAAGAGGGAGAAAAGGCGGCAGCAATGTTGCCGCATCAATAGTAAATGCACTTTTGTATATGTGTCAGGATGATAACCGGGAGTGGAGAAGATAAATGCTCGAAAAATATGTAAGTAAAGGCAGCAAAAAATTAAGATGCGGTTTTACAACAGGAACATGTGCTGCCGCTGCATCCGCCGGTGCTGCAAGAATGCTTTTGTCAGGAAAAGTCATTGAAAATATTACTGTAATAACTCCCTCAGGAAATTCTGTTACTGTTGGGCTTACAGATATAAAAAAAGAAAATGATTATGTGAGTTGTGCGGTACAAAAGGACAGTGGCGATGATCCTGATGTGACAGATAAAATTCTTGTATATTCAACGGTTTCATATGAAAAGAGTGGAATAACTGTTGATGGAGGAGAAGGTGTCGGACGTGTTACAAAAAAGGGTTTAAAGCAGCAGATTGGTGAAGCTGCAATAAATCCTGTACCACGGAAAATGATAGAAGAACAGTTAAAAACGGCTGCGTCTGATTATTCATATGATGGTGGACTTAAAGCTGTAATAAGTGTTCCGATGGGAATACAGATTGCGAAAAAGACATTCAATCCAAGACTTGGAATAGAGGGAGGAATATCAATACTTGGAACGACGGGAATAGTTGAACCTATGAGTGAACAGGCACTTATAGATACAATATCGGTTGAACTTGATGTAAGAAAAGCACAAAATGAAGAATTTATAATTGTCACACCGGGAAATTACGGCCAGGATTTTTTGAGGGATAATCTGGGTATTGCTGTTGATAAATGCGTTAAATGCAGTAATTTTATAGGAGATACAATAGATATGTGCATTGAAAAAGGCTTTAAATCAATGCTTCTTGTCGGCCATATCGGCAAACTTTCAAAGCTTGGCTGCACAATATACAATACACATTCAAGATATGCTGATGGAAGAATGGAAGCATTTGCTTTATGTGCAGCCTTATGTGGGGCAGAAAGAGAAGTTCTTGAAAATATACTTGGATGTATAACTACTGATGCTGCACTTGAGATTCTAAAAAAAGAAGGTATTTTTGATGAGACAATTAAAATGCTGGAAAAAAGAATTGACAGATCATTAAAACTGCGGGCAAAAGGCAGTATTGAAATTGGAATGATAACATTTTCAGAAGAATACGGCATTTTATGTAAAACGGAAAATGCAGATAATATGCTTGAAAAATTGAAATGATAATAAGGAGAAAAGTATGGTTCATTTTGTTGGAGCAGGTTCAGGAGCCAAAGATTTAATAACGGTGAGAGGAATGAATCTGTTAAAAAATGCTGATGTAATAATATATGCCGGCTCACTTGTAAATCCTGAACTTCTGGAATATGCAGAAGATTCATGTGAAATTTACAACAGTGCATATATGACGCTTGAAGAGATTATTGATGTCATAAAAACAGCAGATAGTGAAAATAAGGATATTGTGCGTCTGCATACAGGCGATTCTTCAATATATGGTGCAATAAGAGAGCAGATTGAACAGTTAAATTCATATGATATTTCATGGGATATCTGTCCCGGAGTCAGCAGTTTTCTTGCTGCTGCTGCAGCAGCAGGATGTGAATATACGGTGCCTGGGATTTCGCAGTCATTGATAATTACAAGAATGGAAGGAAGAACACCGGTTCCTGAAAAAGAAAAGATGAGAGAACTTGCAGGACATAATACATCCATGGCAGTCTTTTTAAGCTCAGGACTTACAAAAGAATTACAGGATGAACTGCTGACCGGCGGATATAGTGAGGATACACCATGTGCCATATGTTATAAGGTAAGCTGGCCTGATGAAAAGATAATAATGACAACAATTAAAAATCTGCATAATGATATGGTATCGAATAGTATTGCGAAAACGGCTCTTATTCTTGTTGGTGATTTTCTAGGCAGAAAATATAATAATTCAAAGCTTTATGATGCTTCATTTACAACGGAGTACCGTAAATGAGAGCAGCGGTAATTGCATATACGGTAAACGGAGCTATACTGGCAGAAAAGTTAAGACATTTAAGTGATGATGAGACTGATATATATGTCAGTGCAAAATCGGCAAAATATATTGATGCAGAAAATATTATAACATTTAAGAATACGCCGGCCCTTATCAGAGATATTTTTTATCAATATGAAGGAATCATATTTATTGGTGCGGCCGCAATAGCGGTACGTTCTATTGCACCTTATATTACAAGTAAATTCAAAGATCCAGCTGTGCTTGTCATGGATGATCATGCAATACATGTTATTTCACTTTTGTCCGGGCATGTGGGAGGCGGGAATGAATGGTGTGTAAAAGTTGCAGGAATGTTCGGTTCGGATGCAGTTATAACAACTGCAACGGATGTCAATAACGCATTTGCTGTAGATGTTTTTGCAGTAAAAAATCACCTTAAAATGATAAATCCATATATGATACGAGACATAAGCACAAGAATTGTAAACGGTGAGCAGCTTGGGATATACATGCAGGCTGAAGAATATGAAAAGGTAATACAGAACGAGTGTAAAAAATACAGTAAAAATATAAAAATAACAGACTATGAAAATGCTGATATAGTTATATTAAAAAATAAATCAGAAATTAAAGATATGCAGTCAAAAATAATTCTTATACCGCGTAATATTGTTGTCGGAGTTGGCTGCAGAAGAGGAACAGAATACTTAAAGATTAAAAGTTCTGTTATGACAATATTAGAAAAAGCCGGTGTATCTGCGGAAAATGTGAATTGTGTCGCTTCAATTAACAAAAAAGCAGACGAAAAAGGTATAATAGAGCTGGCAGAGGAGTTACAGGCAGATTTCATTACATATACGGCAGATGAGCTTATGGAGGTTGAAGGTGAATTTGAGCCGTCAATGACTGTATATAACCACGTTGGTGCGGATAATGTCTGTGGACGCAGTGCATGCAGGGCAAGTTGTAACGGTGAATGTCTTGTACCTAAGACTGTAGAAAACGGAGTGACAGTTTCTGTATACAGATACAGGGTTTATGGAGGATAAAGTGCTTAATATAGTTGGTTTTGGATGTGGTTCATATGAGAATATGACAATAGAAGCGGTAAGGACGATTGAAAAGTCTGAACTTGTAGTAGGATTTAAGACATATATAGATTTGATGAGAGAATATTTTCCTGATAAAGAGTATTATGAAAATGGCATGATGCAGGAAAGACAGCGTTGTGAATATGCGTTGAATGAGGCTGTGACCAAAGAGGTATCACTTGTCTGCAGTGGTGATTCCGGCGTATATGGCATGGCATGCCTTGCATATGAGCTTGCCGGTGCTATGGATAATTCTCCTGAAATTAAGGTCGTGTCGGGAGTTACAGCGGCAAACAGCGGAGCAGCAATAATAGGTGCTCCGTTGTCACATGATTTTTCAGTTATAAGCCTTAGTGACCTTTTGACAAAAAAGAGCGTGATAGAAAAAAGACTGCGTGCAGCAGCAATGTCAGATATGGTAATCTGCCTTTATAATCCATCTAGTAAAAAAAGGTCAGATTATCTTGCATGGGCATGCAGCATATGTCTTGAATATAAAGATGAAGACACAGTATGCGGCGTTGTAAGAAATATAGGAAGAGACATGGAAAGCTCGAAGATTCTTACACTAGGTCAGTTAAAAGAATATAATGCAGATATGTTTACTACAGTATTTATCGGTAATAAATCAACTGTCAGGATGGGTGAAAAAATGGTAACACCGAGGGGATATAATAATAAGTCAGAAAAAAGTATTATTATATTTGCCGGAACAACAGAAGGCAGACACCTTGCAGATTATGCATCCGGGTTAAATATAGACACACATATATTTGTTGCTACAGAATATGGTGAAATGATATTAAAAGACGACAAAAGTTTCGATGGGAATAAGTGCATAATACACACAGGCAGGCTTGATGAGGCAGAAATTAAAGAAGAAATAGAAAAAATAAATCCGATGGCAGTGTTTGACGCGACACATCCATTTGCAGTGCAGGTTACGGAAAATATTAAAAATGCCTGTGAAAAGACTACAACAAAATACATACGTATAAAGAGAGATAAAGAAAATTATAATCTGGTCAATCGTGAAAAAGTAAGAAGTGCGGGCAGTGCCGAAGAAGCAGCAATAATATTAAGTGCCCCATGTTATAAAAATAAAAAAGTTCTGCTTACAACAGGAAGTAAAACGGTAGGCATTTACAGTCATCTTGAAGGATTTAAAGATAATTATTATTTGAGGATGCTGCCTAATGTGCAGATGCTTGGAGAGGTGCTTAAAAGCGGAATTAAAAATTCTAATGTTATATGCATGCAGGGACCTTTTTCTGAAAATATGAATTATGAAATGATAAAAAATTATGGAATAGAAGTAATGGTTACAAAAAATTCCGGAAATACGGGCGGTACACAGGAAAAAATTAATGCAGCAATGCGTGCAGGGACAGAGGTAATAATAATAGAGGATACAGGCAGTGATGAATGTATCGGTATAGGATTGAGTGAAGCTTTAAAATATATTACAGAAATAGTTGAAAAATAACAGAAAGAAAGATAAAAATGAATGTATATATAATTGG
>OLOQ01003560.1_pt1 | contig 11232 bp, 7 predicted proteins | sample 1673101 | NCBI WGS metagenome assembly OLOQ01 (sample SAMEA3136754, study PRJEB25190) | human gut metagenome | biome: human gut; feature: human-associated habitat; material: faeces | place: Austria | collected 2013 | reverse complement strand
GCCGCGTCGAACGTCAGGGTAATCGTGGACGACTTGCCTTTCTCGATATATTTGCCCATGTCGATGGCAAGGCCGTTCTGCTGGTTGTTCTTACCCATCTTGAAGTAGTGCTTGGCCATGTAGAAGGCATTGCCGCCGTAATTGTACTCGCTGTACCCCATCTGCGTAAATTTGAGCTTGGCCGCAGCATGGTTGCGCACGGCCTGCGTGGAGCCCTGGTCGGGGAACTGCACCTGATCCTGGCCGCCGAACTGCTCGCACCACGAAAGGTCGTCGTCGAGATAAACATGGTCGATTTCCAGCCCGTCGTCGGTATCGGGGGCAAGCGTCTGGGTCACGGTTACGGTTTCGGAAAGCCCGCCGCTCACGACGGCGAGGTGCCCCACACGGATAGCTTCCGTCTCGTTGGGCTTGACATCAAGGACGACCGACACACGGCCTTTCCCGGTAGGTTTGTCGACCGAAAGCCAATCCGCATCGGAGGTAATGGCATACCCCCGGTTGGCCAGCACATCCAGCGTCGCTTTCGACCCCGTACTCAGCGTACCGGTTCGGATGACCTCCACGCTGACTTTACTCACGGTGAGTCTGGCTGCCGCATCTTCCGCTTTATCCTCGACACAGGACGGAAAACAGCAGGCACAACCCATCAGAAGCAACAAGTGTAAAAATGTTTTCTTCATAGATTAGCAGGTTTAGTTTGTGATATTATGGATTAGGAATTTTTAAAAAAAATTACAAATCGCAAGTCGGGAACACTGCGCAGCAACAAAAGTATCCATTTTAAAGGGGCAGGTAAAGAGCAACGACCGATAATATAGAAATTAAAATTTCGTATCTTATTGATAATAATTATTTTATAAATACACCGTACAGAATGTTATATAGATTCGGGAAGGCCGAAACCGGCATAAACGAGGCGATTCAGCACCGATTTCAGGCCGGATCGAAGCACGGATTCCGCAGTTCCGTCTTTTTTTCGAATTTCGCATCGAAATAAATCGAAACAAAACGATACATCCGCCGATCCGGCAGCCGGGAATCCGGCGACGGCCGCCGGACAAGGAAACGGTAAACCGAGGAAACCGGGACGCGGGGAAAACCGGGATGCGGAAAAAACCGGGACACGGGGAAAGCCAGGACACGAGAGCAGGACGGAGCCGAACGGAGGCTACCGGATACAGCCCTCTTTCCGGACAACCCGGGCGCACAGAACCCTCGGAGCATCCCGGATGGCCCGAGGACCTCAACTTTCCAGGCGACGCAGGACACTCCGGGGACACCAATCTTCGGGACACCCCGGACTCGGGCAGGCACGGCCGACCCGAAATGCAGGCGCCCATGCAACACCCGGCACACCCGGAGTCGCATCGCGCAGGTGCGGACGCGGCGGGCATCCGGTAAAAATGGTAGCATGAACCGTAATCGGGGTAACTGATAGTAGGTCAGGACGTATTATCTTTGCATCGTGGAAACGGCCGTTTCCCCGAAAGGCGGGGAGCGAAGGGACTTGCGACACGAACGAACATGACAAAAGAACAAAAAACACAGGCTATCGAATTGTTATTCGCAGAAAAATGCTCGTGCGTAATCCGCAACGGGGATTCGATGCGGATATTCCGCGAACGGGGCGTGGCCGACCTCTTCCGGCTGCTGCGCGAAGAGCCGCAACTGCTGCGGGGCGCTTTCATCGCAGACAAGGTCGTCGGCAAAGGCGCCGCGGCGCTGATGGTGCTGGGCGGCGTGGAGGGGCTTTTCGCCGACGTGGTGAGCCGCCCGGCGTTAGAGCTACTCGCCGGAGCCGGCATCGCGGTGGAATACACGGTCGTGGTGCCCGGCATCATGAACCGCGCCGGGACGGGCACCTGCCCCGTGGAACAGCTTTGCGCCGGGCGGAGACGGCCGCCGAGTGCCTGCCGTTGATCGAAGGGTTCATGCAGAAAATGAAGGAACAACATGGATAGGTTAATGAAAAAATTGGGTTTGCTGGCGCTCTGCACGGGGCTGTCACTCGCAGTACACGCCGTGACGCCGCAGGCGGAAGCCCCGGCGGAGCAAAACGTGAAGATCGACTCGGTCGTCGTGACGGGGGCGCGCTATGCGTCGGACATCCGCCACCTGCCGATGACCGTGTCGGTGGTCGGCCGGGAGAAGATCGAACAAAGCTTGCAGCCTTCGCTGCTGCCGACCCTGACCGAGCAGGTTCCGGGGCTGTTCACCACCGCACGCGGGATCATGGGCTACGGCGTGTCGGACGGCGCCGCGGGAGGCATCTCCCTGCGCGGGCTGAGCGGAGGCTCGGGGCGGCTGATGGTGCTCATCGACGGGCACCCGCAGTACATGGGGCTGATGGGGCACCCGATCGCCGATGCCTACCAGTCGCTGATGGCCGAACGGGTCGAAGTGCTGCGCGGCCCGGCATCGGTGCTCTACGGTTCGAACGCGATGGGCGGCGTGGTGAACATCGTCACCCGCGGGATGCGCGAGGACGGCGTGAAGACTTATGCCGACATCGGCTACGGCTCCTATAACACGTTGCAGACGGAGGCGACGAACCGCATCCGCAAGGGACGTTTCACGTCGGTGGTCAGCGGCTCGTACAACCGCACCGACGGACACCGCGCCGACATGGGATTCGAGCAGTACGGCGGTTATGCCAAGCTGGGCTATGAGATTTCGCAGGCGTGGAACGTGCGGGCCGACGTCAATGTGACGCACTTCAACGCCTCGCAGCCCGGGACGGTGACCAACCCGATGGCCGATGCCGACCAACGCATCACACGCGGCATGACTTCGCTCTCCGTGGAGAACAACTACGGCCGGACTTCCGGGGCCCTGAGCCTCTTCTACAACTGGGGCCGCCACCGGATCAACGACGGCTACACGGTCGATCCCAACGACACGAACAATCCGAAAGATTACCGTTTCAACTCACGGGACGACATGATGGGCGTATCGTGGTACCAGAGCGCCCGGCTTTTCAGGGGCAACCGGCTGACCGTCGGCGCGGACTACTACCGCTTCGGAGGCGAGGCGTGGAACAGATACGTCGGGGGAGACCGCAAGGGCGAGCGCTCCGACATCGCCGACAAGTCGCAGGACGAGGTGGCCGGCTACGTCGATTTCCGGCAGGACATCGGGGGCTGGCTGACCTTCGACGCCGGGCTGCGCGTCGACCACCATTCGCACATCGGGACGGAGTGGATCCCGCAGGCGGGGCTTTCGTTCCACCTGCCGCACACCATCGAGCTGAAAGCTTCGGCCTCGAAGGGTTTCCGCTACCCCACCATCCGCGAGATGTATATGTTCCCGCCGCAGAACCCCGACCTGAAACCCGAGCGGATGTGGAACTACGAGGTGGCCTATTCGCAGCGGCTGCTCGGCGGGCGGCTCACCTACGGCATCAACCTCTTCTACATAGACGGCGAAAACCTGATCGTCGCCGTGCCGCGCGAGGGGACGACGCCGCTGAATATGAACACCGGGAAGATCGACAACGCCGGCGTCGAGGCACAGGCCGCCTACCGCATTTCGGAGGCCTGGTCGGTCGCCGCCAATTACAGTTACCTGCACATGGAGAACCCCGTGATCGCCGCACCGGAGCACAAGCTCTACACCGAGGCCGGGTTTGCCCGGGGCCGCTGGTCGGTGACTACGGGCGTACAGTACGTCGCGGGGCTCTACACTTCGGTAAAGGCCAACGGCCGGGGCACGGAGAACACCGAGGATTTCGTGCTGTGGAACCTGCGGGCGTCGCTGCACGTGAGCCGCTGCCTCACGCTGTTCGCCCGGGGCGAAAACCTGCTGGCGCAGCGCTACGAGATAAACGCCGGATACCCCATGCCGCGGGCGACCTTCATCGGCGGCATACGCCTGGATTTTTAAATACGGGCGGAAAACACTATTTTTGACACAATCAATAACGACAATATGGAAACAACGGCTGTAAAACTCTATTCGACGGGCTACCGCGAAGCGAAGACCTACCTCGCGGCGGCACTCTTCGTGGCAGGCAACATCGTCCTGCCCCAAATCTGCCACCTCGTGCCGCAGGGCGGCCTGCGGTGGCTGCCGATCTATTTCTTCACGCTGGTCGGCGCCTACAAATACGGCTGGCGGGTGGGCCTGCTGACCGCCGTGCTCTCGCCGGCGGTGAACTCGGCGCTGTTCGGCATGCCCGCAGCGGCGATGCTGCCCGTGATCCTGCTCAAATCGGTGCTGCTGGCCGTCGCCGCAAGCCTCGCTGCATGGCGGGCAGGGCGCGTGACGCTGCCCCTGCTGGCGGGCGTCGTCCTCTTTTACCAGCTGTTCGGCTCGCTGGGCGAATGGGCCTGGACGGGCTCGGCGAAAGCCGCCCTGCAGGACATCCGCATCGGGCTCCCCGGTATGCTGGCACAGGTATTTGCAGGATACGCGGTGCTCAGGTACCTATTACGTAATTAACAATCCCGAGACATGACAAAAATGTATATGGTTTCGTTATTGTCGATCCTGCCTTTCACGGCCCCGGCCTGCGGATCAGCACAGGGCGGCGGAGAAGCGCCCGAGGCACCCAAGGTCTATTTCGTGCGGGACATCACGCCGGAGAATATGGTGCGCCTGTACGAGGCGCTGGAGCGTCCGGCGACGGGCAAGGTGGCCGTGAAACTCTCGACAGGGGAACCCGGCGGGCACAACTTCCTCAAGCCGGAGCTTATCAAGGATCTGGTGCAGAAGGTGGACGACACGATCGTCGAATGCAATACCGCCTACGGCGGCGGACGCGCCAGCACGGAAAACCACCTGAAGGCCGCCGCCGACCACGGCTTCACGGCCATCGCCCCGGTGGACATCATGGATGCCGAAGGCGAGGTAAGCTTGCCCGTGAAGGGCGGCAGGCACCTCAGGGAGAACTTCGTGGGGTCGCACTACCCCGCCTATGATTTCACGGTGGTGCTCTCGCACTTCAAGGGGCACGCCATGGGCGGCTTCGGCGGTGCGGTGAAGAACATCTCGATCGGCATCGCCTCGTCGGCGGGCAAGGCGTGGATACATTCGGCCGGGAAGACCAAGAATGCCGCCCAGATGTGGGGCAACCTGCCCGCGCAGGACGATTTTCTGGAGTCGATGGCCGAGGCAGCCAAGTCGGTGGCAGACCATTGCGGGGAAAAGATACTCTACATCAACGTGATGAACAACCTGTCGGTGGACTGCGACTGCGACGCGCACCCCGAAGACCCGAAGATGGGCGACATCGGCATCCTGGCCTCGACCGACCCGGTGGCGCTGGACAAGGCGTGCGTCGACCTGGTTTACGCATCGCCCGACCCGGGCAAGGTGCACCTGATCGAACGCATGGAGTCGCGCCACGGCATCCACACGCTGGAACACGGCGAAGCGATCGGGCTGGGCTCGCAGCAATACGAACTCGTGGAACTGGAATAGGATGGAGTACCGCATACTGGGGCGCACCGGACTGAAAGTCGGCGCCATCGCACTGGGTTGCGAGGGGTTCGCGGACAAGACGGCCGAAGAGGTGCGCGCCGATTTCGATTTCGCCATCCGCAACGGCATCAACTTCCTCGACCTTTACGCCTCGAACCCCGAGCTGCGCAGCAACATCGGCGCAGCGCTGGCGGGCAGGCGCGAGAAGTTCGTCATACAGGGGCACCTCTGCTCGGTATGGGAAGAGGGGCAGTACCTGCGCACGCGCGATCCGGAGAAATCGCTGGCGGCGTTCGAAGACCTGCTCGCACGGCTGGGAACGGACTATGTGGAGATCGGGATGATCCACTACGTGGACGCCGAGGCCGACCTGCGCGAGGTGCTCGACGGCCCGATCATGCGCCTGGCGCAACGGCTCAGGTCGGAAGGGCGCATCCGCCACATCGGCCTGAGCAGCCACAACCCCGTGGTCGCGCACATGGCGGCCCGGACGGGGCTCATCGACGTGCTGATGTTCTCGGTGAACCCCTGTTACGACCTGCTGCCGCCGAGCGACGACGTGGATACGCTCTGGGCGGACGAGAGTTACGCGCGGGAGCTGCACAACATCGACCCCGAACGGCAACGGCTCTACGAATTCTGCGAACGCGAAGGGATCGCCATCGACGTGATGAAGGCCTACGGCGGAGGCGACCTGCTGAGCGACGCCAACTCGCCCTTCGGACGCCCGATGACCCCGGTACAATGCCTCGAATATGCCCTGACGCGCCCCGGCGTAGCGGCCGTAATGGCCGGCTGCCGCAGCCGCGCCGAGATCGAAGCGGCACTGGCCTGGTGTTCGGCCACGGCCGCGGAACGCGACTACACGGGGGCGCTGGCCGGGCTGGACAAGTTCTCGTGGGAAGGGCACTGCATGTACTGCGGGCACTGCGCCCCGTGTTCGGTGGGGATCGACATCGCCGGTGTGAACAAATACTACAACCTGACCCTGGCACAGCACGAGATACCGGAGACGGTGCGCGAACATTACAGGCTCCTGCCGCACCACGCCTCGGAGTGCATCGCCTGCGGCCGCTGCGAACGGAACTGCCCGTTCGGCGTCGACATCATCGGCCACATGCGGCTGGCGGCGGCGAAATTCGGATATTAGAATGACGGAACGAATCATAGCACAAAGACTCGGGATCGGCCTCCCGCAGGTGCAGGGCACGGTACGCCTGCTGCGCGAAGGCGCCACGATCCCCTTCATCAGCCGCTACCGCAAGGAAGCGACCGGCTCGCTCGACGAATTGCAGGTCGGGGCGATCAAGGAACAACTGGACAGGCTCACCGAGCTGGAAGCCCGCAGGCAGACCGTCCTGACGACCATCGAGGGGCAGGGCAAACTGACCGGGGAGCTCCGCAAACGGATCGAAGAGTGCTGGAACGCGGTGGAGCTGGAGGACATCTACCTGCCCTACAAACCCAAGCGCCGCACACGCGCCACGGCGGCCCGCGAACGCGGGCTGGAACCGCTGGCCGACATCGTCATGGCACAACGGGCACACGACCTTCTGCATCAGGCGCAACGCTTCGTCACGGCCGAGGTACCGACCCCCGAAGAGGCCATTGCAGGAGCCTGCGACATCGTCGCCGAGAGGATATCCGAGGACGAACAGGCCCGCAACACCGTGCGGCGCACGATGGGACGCGAAGGAGCGGTGCACTCGAAGCTCGTGAAGGGCAAGGAGGCCGAGGGGGCGAAGTATTCGGACTACTTCGACGCCGCATCGCCGCTGCGCAGCATCTCGTCGCACCGGTTCCTGGCCATGCGTCGCGGCGAAGACGAGGGGATACTGCGCATCTCGGTCGACGCCGACACGGAGCGCATCACCGAAGCGCTCTGCCGCCGGTTCATACGTCCCGGATCGGCAACGCGCACATATATGGAGGCCGCCGTGGCCGACTCGCTCAAGCGGCTCATCCGACCGTCGATAGAGACCGAGCTGCTCGCGGCCGCCAAGGAGAAGGCCGACGACGAGGCGATCGGGGTATTCGCCGAAAACCTGCGGCAGCTGCTCCTTTCGGCGCCGCTGGGGCAGAAGCGCGTGATTGCCATCGACCCCGGATTCCGCACGGGCTGCAAAGTCGTCGTCCTGGACTCGCAGGGCAACCTCGTGCACAATACGACCATCTACCCGCACCCGCCGCAGGGCCGCTATGCCGAAGCGGCGGAAACGCTGCGGGCGCTGGCGGGGAAATACAGGGCCGAGGCCTTCGCAATCGGCGACGGTACGGCGGGGCGCGAAACCGAGCAGCTGGTGCGCGGCCTGGGACTGGACGGAGCCGTGGAGATATTCATGGTCAGCGAGGACGGCGCATCGGTCTACTCGGCGTCGGCCGCGGCGCGCGAGGAGTTTCCCGATTACGACGTGACGGTGCGCGGCTCGGTGAGCATCGGCCGGAGGCTGATCGACCCGCTCTCGGAGCTGGTGAAGATCGACCCCAAGTCGATCGGCGTCGGGCAATACCAGCACAGCGTCGACCAGGGAAAACTCAAGGCCAGGCTCAATACGGTGGTCGAAAGCTGCGTAAACAGGGTCGGGGTGAACATCAACACCGCCTCGAAACACATCCTCACCTATATTTCCGGACTGGGGCCGGCGCTGGCGGAGAACATCGTGGCGTACCGCGCCGCGAACGGCGATTTCAAGAGCCGCAAAGAATTGCTCAGGGTGCCGAGGCTGGGCGCCAAGGCCTACGAACTGGCCGCGGGTTTCCTGCGCATCGTCGGCGGGCAGAATCCGCTGGACAACAGCGCCGTGCATCCCGAATCGTACCACATAGCCGAGCGGATGGCCGCCGACGCGGGCGTGACGGTCGACAGGCTGCTCGCCGACAAGGAGCTGCGCAGGGGCATCAAACCCGAGAGATACGTGGACGGACAGGTCGGGATTCCGACCGTGACGGACATCGTCGAAGCGCTGGACAAGTGCGGCCTCGACCCGCGCGAACAGCTGCAGGCCTTTTCGTTCGACCCGAACGTACGTACGATCGGCGACCTGCGCGAAGGGATGACGCTGCCGGGCATCGTCACCAACATCACGGCCTTCGGGGCTTTCGTCGACATCGGGATCAAGCAGGACGGGCTGGTGCACATTTCGCAGATGGCCGACCGCTACGTCGCCTCGCCGGCGGAGGTCGTGCACCTGGGACAGCAGGTCGAGGTGCGGGTCACCGGGATCGACACCGCCCGCGGGCGGATTTCGCTCTCGATGCGCAAATAAAGCGGGGAGCGAACGGGCGCGGACAGGCAGGAGGTTTGACGCTCACCGGGTTGCGGACGGGCGTCCCGGAAAAGGAAATGCAGGGCCGGAATGTCCCTGCATTTTTTGTTTACAATTTGTTCATTAATTGCCCGCACGCATATTTGCGATCCGGGAAAGTATGTCTACATTTGTTCCGGAGCAAGGTTCCCCGCCGGCGGCTGCCGGCACGGGATCAAAAGGGAACTCCTGTGAGAATCAGGGGCTATTCCCGTAGCTGTAAGCCTCGATTGCGTTCCGCACTCTCTTGAGCCACTGTCCCCCGGGACGGGAAGGCGTGCGGATGGGGCGAGCCAGAAGACCTGCCTTGCGAGCTGCGACATCCGCCTTCGGGATTTAGGGCGGTGCCCGGAACAGATATTTACACCGAACAATTCAGGGGTAAGGACATGGCTGTCCTGCGTATTACGCAGGCGGAGATGCCGCCTCCGTACGGCAAGACTTACAAACAAATACAGATACATTATGGGCATTTCGGAAATTTACATCGTCAAGCGCGACGGCAAGCGCGCCCCCTTTTCGCTCGAGAAGATCAAACGCGCGATCAGCAAGGCATTCCTTTCGGTAGGCGGATACGCCACCGACGACGACCTCACGTCGGTACTCAGCCGCGTACATATCTCCGACGGCATGAATGTCGAGGAGATACAGAACCAGGTCGAGGTGGCGCTCATGGCCGAACGCTATTTCGCCGTGGCCAAGAGCTACATGCTCTACCGCCAGAAGCACACCGAGGATCGCGAAGACCGCGAAAAACTCGAATTCCTGATCAACTACTGCGATGCCTCGAACCCCGCGACGGGTTCGAAATACGATGCCAACGCCAACGTCGAGAACAAGAACATCGCCACGCTGATCGGCGAACTGCCCAAACAGAACTTCATCCGGCTCAACCGCCGGCTGCTGACCGACCGCATCAAGGAGATGTACGGCAAGGAACTCTCGGACAAATACCTCCGCCTGCTGAAAGACCACTTCATCTACAAGAACGACGAAACGTCGATGGCCAACTACTGCGCTTCGATCACGATGTACCCGTGGCTGCTGAACGGCACGCTCTCGGTGGGCGGCAACTCGACACGCCCGACCAATCTCAAGTCGTTCTGCGGCGGCTTCGTCAACATGGTCTTCATCGTATCGTCGATGCTCTCGGGCGCCTGCGCCACGCCGGAGTTCCTGATGTATATGAACTATTTCATCGAACAGGAGTACGGAGAAGATTACTACAAGCGGGCGGACGAGGTGGTCGACCTCTCGAAAAAGCACCGGACGATCGACAAGATGATTACGGACTGTTTCGAACAGATCGTCTACTCGATCAACCAGCCCACGGGGGCGCGTAACTTCCAGGCCGTGTTCTGGAACGTGGCCTATTACGACCGCTACTATTTCGAAAGCCTGTTCGGCGAATTCGTATTCCCCGACGGGACGAAGCCGCACTGGGAATCGCTGTCGTGGCTGCAAAAGCGTTTCATGACGTGGTTCAACCGCGAGCGCACGAAGACCGTGCTGACCTTCCCGGTCGAGACGATGGCCCTGCTGACCAGGGACGGCGACGTGATGGACAAGGAATGGGGCGACATCACGGCGCAGATGTACTCCGAGGGGCACTCGTTCTTCACCTATATCAGCGACAACGCCGACTCGCTGTCGTCGTGCTGCCGCCTGCGCAACGAGATACAGGACAACGGGTTCAGCTACACGCTCGGCGCCGGCGGCGTATCGACCGGTTCGAAGAGCGTGCTGACGATCAACCTCAACCGCTGCATCCAGTATGCCGTGAAGAACGGCATGCACTACCTGACCTACCTCGAAGAGATCGTCGACCTGGTGCACAAGGTGCAGACGGCCTACAACGAGAACCTCAAGGATTTGCAGGCCAAGGGGATGCTGCCCCTGTTCGACGCGGGCTATATCAACCTCGCGCGCCAGTACCTCACGATCGGCGTCAACGGGCTGGTCGAGGCGGCCGAGTTCCTGGGCATCCCGATCAACGACAACGACGACTACGTCGGTTTCGTACAGGGCGTACTGGGGCTGATCGAGCGCTACAACAAGAAGTACCGTTCGAAGGAGCTCATGTTCAACTGCGAGATGATCCCGGCCGAGAACGTGGGCGTGAAACACGCCAAATGGGATCGCGAGGACGGCTACGTCGTACCGCGCGACTGTTACAACTCCTATTTCTATGTCGTCGAGGACGAATCGCTGAACGTGATCGACAAGTTCAGGCTCCACGGCCGCCGTTATATCGACCACCTCACGGGCGGTTCGGCGTTGCACATGAACCTCGAAGACCACCTTTCGAAGGAGCAGTACCGCCACCTGCTGCGCGTAGCGGCCGCCGAGGGATGCAACTATTTCACGTTCAACATCCCCAACACGGTATGCAACGAGTGCGGGCACATCGACAAGCGCTACCTGAAGGAGTGCCCCGAGTGCCACGGCGACAACCTGGACTACCTGACCCGCGTGATCGGCTACATGAAACGGGTGTCGAACT
>OLOQ01003553.1_pt1 | contig 11247 bp, 10 predicted proteins | sample 1673101 | NCBI WGS metagenome assembly OLOQ01 (sample SAMEA3136754, study PRJEB25190) | human gut metagenome | biome: human gut; feature: human-associated habitat; material: faeces | place: Austria | collected 2013 | reverse complement strand
CTATCCTCATCCTCGCGGTACTGTTCGACCTTTTCCGCAAGCACTTCGATTTTTTCCTCTAGGTCTTCCTTTTCAGACAGCAGCTTTGCATACTCGCCTGCTACCTGCTGTAAAAACATCTCTACTTCGTCCTGTTTATAGCCGCCCACCTGTTTATCAAAACGTCTGGAGGCAATCGTTTCTGGAGTCAGCATCTAAAGGTACCTCCCTTTTTCTTCTCAATCTTTTGAGATTTATCTTATCGGGGTCTTCCCCTGTATCATTTTCCAAATCAGATATATTGGCTGATGGTCAGATGGAGCCTTCCCTTTTTGCTCAGCGAGCCTTGCTGTGAAATCAAAAATCTCCCGTAGCCGCGTATGGAAAGGATGTCCCCCACCTTGACCTCTCTGGAGCTTTTTTCTTCTTCAAAAAAGTTTAGGCTGACCTGCCTGCCTTCGATCAAAGCCGCACTTTTTTCGCGGCTGAGATTCAGCGCCAGCGACACCACGCAGTCAAGCCTCATCGAGCTGACCGTACCGGTCTTGTCCAGCAGACAAAATGCCGGCGGCAGCTGCTGTGGTTTGCCCGGCTGCACACGGACACCTGCGCGTCCTACACGACTCAGCTCCGAAAGGATGATCTGCTGCGCTGTCTGGGTGCAGAAGACGACCGCATGGTCCTGCGCTGTCAAAATTTCTCCAATCAGCTCCCGCTTGATGTCCAGACCCATCAAAGAACCCAGCAGATCCCGATGGGTCAGCGCATCCTGCTCCCGATAGGAAAGGGTCACTGCAAAGATGGGGAACTGTTCTTCCCACACCGAGCGGTCCATTCCTTCGGTCAGCGCAAGGTAATCGGGAAACAAGCCCAGCATACACCGAAGAGGTGCTGCCGCAGACAAAGTTTTCACATCCGCTGCAAATCCTTCCCAGAAGCAATATTGGTCCTGCGGAAAATGCAACGCCTGCAATTCCCTCTGCGCCAGAATCCGCTCCCGTCCATCCAGAAAACGGCTGAAGCACGGCAGGTTGTCCCTTTGCATCTGCCGTGCCAAATCCGCTGTTTTTGCACGCAGCAGTCGATCAGATTCCTCCCGCTGCGTCTGCATATCCTGTCTCATTGATTAAAAGATGACGCCGTTGTTTTCCAGCTCATCCAATAAATCCCCCATAATGTCCACATTGTACGGGGTAATGATATAGGTGTTGTTTGCCACCCGTTTCATCTGTCCGTTGTTTGCGTATGCCACGCCGCACAGAAAATCGATCAATCTTCTGGAAACATCCTTGCTGGTCTGCTCCAGATTCAGCACAACCGTCTTTTTGGCGTTAAGGTGGTCCGCAATGGAAGCCGCATCCTCATATCGCTCCGGTTTGACCAGCACAACCGCCAGCTGGGTGGTGGCATGGATATTCACGACCTTGTTGTGCTTGCGGTCGGAGGAAGGGGATGCCATGCTGGTCTGTTCCTCTTCCTGCTGGTCGATGTTGCCCGACTGCATCTCGTCATCATAATCGTTGTCATAATCATTTTCTGGAATCCCAATCAGATTCCGCAATGTATCCCTCAATGCCATAGTTTCACTTAGCTCCTTTTATAATTCCTTTGACCAAACATCGCTGTGCCGATGCGCACGATGTTTGAGCCCTGCTTTACTGCTGTTGGATAATCAGCAGACATACCCATAGACAAAATTTCCATATTGATATTATCATATTTTTTTTGCTTTATGTCAATAAAGAGTTGGCTCATTTGGGAAAAATATTGCGAAACTTGCTGTTCGTCCTCGCACACCGGAGGAATTGTCATCAATCCGCGCACCCGAATGTGCTCAAACTGACCAATTTCCTGCAAAAGCGCGGGCAGCTGCTCGGGAGAAACTCCGCTCTTGCTTTCCTCTGCGCCGATGTTGACCTCGACCAGCACGTCCATCACCTTGCCGATGTTGGCGCACTGACGCTCGATCTCGCGTGCAAGCTTCACACTGTCCACCGACTCGATCATGCACACTTTATCTACGATCTGTCGAACCTTGTTGGTTTGCAGGTGACCGATAAAGTGGATGCTGACCCCCTCTTTGCAGTAGCTGTCATACTTTTCGCACAGCTCCTGTGCCTTGTTTTCTCCCAGCAGGGTGATGCCCTCTGCAATGGCTGCGTTGACCAGCTCAGGAGCCACTGTCTTGGTCACAGCCATCACCTGCACCTGCTGCGGGTCCCGACCTGCCTCAAGGGCAGTTTGCCGGACCTGCTGCAAAATCGAACGGACATTTTCCCGAACCTCTTGCTGTCTTTGCTGCTGATTAACCTGTTGCATTATTTGACTCCACTCCTTTTACGGTGTCCTCATCCAGAGAGTTGCCATCCTTCATCTCGATGCCTCCGCTTTCGATAATCACCAAATCCAGCCGATTGAGGGTATGGGCATCGTCGGTGCCGGTGCGCGGCTCACACAGGATAAAGTTGCCGTTGTCCTTGATGATTTCCACTGGCTTAAAGCGCACGGTGGTTTTGTCCAACACATAAACGCCCGGGATGTTCTGTTCGTGGTAGAGCGCCTTTGAGCTGATGCGCAGACCCGAATAGGTGGTGAAGATGATGTCCACGCTCTGCCTGCGGACCTTGAGCAGTCGGTCGGTGATGTCCTTGCACTCAAAGACAATCACCGTATTGGTCCGCTTGTTGTCCGGTATAATATCTGACACCCGAGCGTTTACCGTCTGTCCGTTGGCAAACTTGAAGTCCAGCTTGACAGTGTCGTCCACCTCAAACTTCTGCGCTTCTTCGTTGGGCAGGTCCACCGTCAGATACCAGACGTGGGTGGTCACAATCTTGCCGATGGGATTGCTGACCGTTTTGGGCTTTTGCTGCTGAAGCTGCTGATACTCGTCATAGGTCATTTTGTCCAGTGCTTCTGCTGTCAGGACCTCCTCGTATCCGTCGACCTCCTTACAGAAATATCCTGCCTTGGGTGCGTCGATGGAAACGCCGCGCTGCTTTTCCTTGGTCTTTTCCAGATACGCAATCTGGGCATTCAGCTCTGCAATGCGCTCGGAGAAGGATTCCTCCTGCCCCAGCGCAATCTTTTTGCGGTTGAGCAGGCTGGTCAGCTCCTCCTTCTGTTCGGCGATGCCTTCCACCATGCCGTCCTGCGCAAAATCGACGATTTTGCCCGCCTGGTCGTTGATCTGGTTAGAAAGATTTGCCACCGCCGAATAGCGGGTCGCCTTGACCGTCTGCGCCTTGTTCAGCGAAGCCAGCTCCTGCCGCAACTGGTCAAGCTGATTGTTGACCATGGACACGGTGCTGTCCTTGTACACCGCCGCTACCTCCTGGTCCATTGCAACCTCTTCGCCATCCGCACAGTTATAGACCATCACGCCGCTGGTTGCCTTTGAAATGACCTCCTCGCTGCGGAACACCAGTCCCTCTGTACGCACAAAATCATACAGGGTGTCCTCCTCCACCTGCTCGGTGCGCAGCTTGATGTTGGCAAATCCCCACAGCTGTCCGCCCAGATAGAGCAGCAACAGCACACCGCACACCGCCATGATGATCCTGCCGTTTTTGGTCCTTTTTTTCTGATAACCTGACATCATTTCCTCCGACCGTTTCTTGATGCGTTACGTCGCATATTACTGCTGCGGCTGTTCTGTGTCCTGCTTTGGCTGCGCCTGCGGCTCCTGCTGTGCACCGGTTTCCTTTTCCGATGCAGCGGATAGCTTTTCCGATGCAGTGCTCTCCGGCTGAACCGGGATATTTTCCAGCAGCTTGACCGGTTTGGTTGGCGTGATGGTGGAAACTGCGTTCTTGTAGACCAGATTCTGTCTTCCTTCGTTTTCCACAACAATGGTAAAGGTATCAAATCCCTTGACATAGCCTCTGAGCTGGAAGCCGTTGACCAAATAAACGGTCACCATGATTTTTTCTTTTCGAAGCTGATTTAAAAACATATCCTGCAAATTAAGCATGACATGACCTCCTTCTTTTTTTACAGTATATCCTGTTTTTCTGCAATTTTTTGTCGAGCTGTGGCATCGACCTTTATTTTAACAGCATTTGCTGTGCCAACTGTGCCATCTGCCGGTGCATCTGTTCGGCATCGGCAAACTCGTCTGCCCAAAACCAGTGGTAACGCTCGTCCCTGCGAAACCAGGTCAGCTGCCGTTTGGCATACCGGCGGGACTCCTGCCGAATCCGCTCGCACGCCTGCTCAAGCGTTTCTTCCCCATCCAGATACAGACCCATTTCTTTGTAGCCGATTGCCTGAAAGCTGGTCGCACTGTATCCCTGTTCCCGCAGCCAGCGCGCCTCCTGCTCCAGACCGTCCTCCACCATGCGGGTGACCCGCAGATTGATGCGGTCATACAGCTTTTGCCGGTCGCGAAAGCCCAGCGCCATCATGCACAGGCGGTAGGGCGACGGCTGCTGTCGGGAAAGCTCCTGCTGGCGGGAGATGGGCGTCCCTGTGGTATAAAAGACCTCCAGCGCGCGCACCACCCTGCCGACATTATTGGGATGTATCTTCTGCGCTGCCGCCGGGTCCACCTCATCCAGTCTCTGCCACAGCGCCTGCACACCGTTTTGCTCGGCAAATCCCTTCAGCTGCTCCCGCAGCTGTGGGTCGCCGTCCTCCTGCGAAAACTGGATGTTGTCCACCAGCGAGCTGATGTACAGTCCGGTCCCTCCCACCAGCACCGGCAGATGCCCTCTTTGGTGGACCTGCTCGATCTGCTGTCGGGCAAGCCGGACATAATCTGCCACCGAAAAGGATTCGGACGGCTCCAAAAAGTCGATCAGATGATGCGGGACCCCTTGCATCTCCTGCACAAGCGGTTTTGCCGTACCCACCGTCAGATGCTTATAAATCTGCATCGAATCGGCGGAGATGACCTCCCCTCCCAGCAGCTGCGCTACGCGGACACCAGCCGCTGTCTTTCCCGAAGCGGTAGGACCCGCAATCACTGCCAGCGGTATCCTGTTTTCCATCTCAACATTCCTTCCTGCTTTTGTTTATCCCAGCCTGCCAAACAGTTTTTCCAGCTCCCGGCGGGAAAAGCTTCTGGCGACCGGACGCCCGTGCGGGCAGTATCTTGCATTTTCGTCCTCCTGCAACAGCTGCACGATCTCCCACAGCTCGGGGACGGTATTTTTATCGTTGGCACGCACCGCGCTCTTGCAGGCGACCGAATGAAGCAGGTCGTCCAGTGCGTGCGGGGTCATGTCCTTTTTGTGCTGGGAAAGGTCGTGCGCAGTCTGCTCGACAATCTCCCGAATCTGCGCTCCGCTCAGCATCACCGGCACCTCGCGCACCAGCAGGTCCCCGTCGCCAAACTCCTCCACCAGAAATCCTGCCTGCTCAAACAACGCAAGGTTGCCCGCCGCTCCCTGGTAGTCCTCGCGGCTCAGGTGCACCACCACCGGCTCCAACAGCAGCTGCCGGTCGTCGGTCAGACACTGCTGCTTGAGGCGGTTGAAGATGAGCCGTTCGTGGGCAGCGTGCTTATCGATTAAAATCATGCTGTCCGCCGATTCGACCACCAGATAGGTCCCCAGCACCTCGCCCACCAGCCGAAGCTGTGGCGGTTCGGTCATTTCCCGCTCTTGCTCGACCGAGTTCGATGACTTTGGCTCAGTGTGGAAACTTTGTTCCGGTGTTTTTTGCTCCGGTCGTTTTTCTTCCTTCTCTGCCGAAGTTTGCACCGGTGTTTCACACTTTTCCTCCTGCGGAATAGAATCCTTCCCCTTTTTAGTCGGAGTAAACTTTGGTTCCTCCAGCAAAATCAGCGGATGCTCCCTTTCCCACTTTGCCGTCTGCGGGTCGTGGTCCCGGAAGGTGATACGGTCATCCGGCTGTGCCTTGTGCGCTGCCGACGACTGCGTTTTGACATTGCGTTCGGTCTGCTGCGGCAATCCGACCATCTGCCGGTACTGCTGCGCGCTGACCCGCTGCGGCTGCGAAGGAGCCGGTGTCTGTGTCAGCTGTTGCTGTTCCACCTGTGGCTGTCGCTGGAGGTCAAAGACGGTCATCGGCTTTTTGGTCTGCTTGGGCACAGGGGTGTAATCCTCCCGGCTCAGCGCATCCTTCACCGCATAATACACGGCATCAAAGACCGGTCGCTCGTTGGTAAAACGAACCTCGATCTTCGCCGGATGGACGTTGATGTCCGTTTCGGTGAAAGGGATGGACAGGTTGAGCACGCAGGCAGGAAACTTACCGACCATGATGGAATGTTTGTACGCTTCCTCCAGCGCTGCACGTGCTGTTCCGCTCTTGACATATCTGCCGTTGACAAAAAAGGTCTGCATGGTGCGGTTGGAACGGCTGGCGACCGGAAGAGCGATATAACCTTCGACATGAATCTGCCCTGTGGTGTAGTCCACCGCTGCCAAATCGCGGGTAAATTCCCGCCCGTACACCGCATGGATGGCTGACAGCAGCTTGCCATCGCCCGGCGTGTGAATACGGGTCTGTCCCTCCCGTATAAACTGGAAGGAGATTTCGGGATGGGACAGCGCAACCCGCTCCACCACCGCTGCCACTGCGTTTCCTTCCTGTACATCCTTCTTTAAAAACTTCATTCGAGCCGGTGTGTTGTAAAACAGGTCACACACCTTCACAGTGGTACCGACCGGACACCCTGCCGGCTCCATCTGACCGGTCTGGGAGCCTTCTCCCACATAGCGCGTACCCTCGTTGCAATCCGGCTGTCGGGTCAGCACCTCAATGCGGGACACTGCGTGGATGGATGCCATCGCTTCGCCGCGAAAGCCCAGCGTCGCAATGCAGCCCAAATCCTCCCGACTGCGCACCTTGCTGGTGGCGTGGCGCAAAAACATCATCGGGACATCCTCCGGTGCGATCCCGCTTCCGTTGTCGCTGACTCGAATCATGGTCACTCCGCCATGGCGTATCTCGATGGTCACCTTGCTTGCCTTGGCATCGATAGCGTTTTCCACCAGCTCCTTGACCACCGAAGAGGGTCGCTCGACCACCTCTCCTGCCGCAATCAGCTGGGAAACCTGCTCGTCCAGCAGCTTGATAACTCCCATTCCCGTTCACCTCGTTTCCTCTGCATCTTGTTTGATTTATTTGATTTTGTTGATTTCTCTGCACTCGGTCCTGCCCATCAGGTAGTCCAGCGATACATCAAAAAAGTCGGCAATATCCACCATGGTGATGGCATGGGGATACAGCTTGCCCTCCTCGTAATCCTGAATCTGCCGCGGCATACAGCCCAATTCCGATGCCAACTGTTCGCGGGTGTATCCCTTTTCATTGCGCAGCTGATACATCCTGTCTGCAAAAAATACCATTACTCATTCCTCTTTTCCGCTTCCGGCATCCGCTGCGGTTACACCCGCGCCTTCAGTTCTGCCAGAAGCACCATCGCCTGAAGCGGCGTGATTTTTTCGATGTCGATCTCCTTGAGCCTTCTGACCAGCTCGCTGTCCTCCTGCGGCAACAGCTGGATTTGCTCGCTCTGCTGCTTTGCCTTCTGTTTGGATGCGGAGAGCGCACCCGATTCCAGCTGCTTTAAAATCTGCTGGGCGCGCTGGATAATGTCCTCGGGAATCCCTGCCAGGCGAGAAACGTCGATACCATAGCTGTCGTCCGTTCCACCCCGCATGATGCGCCGCAGGAAAAAGATGTCGTTGCCGTTCTTTTTGACCGCGATATTATAATTCTTGATGTTGAAGAAGGACTGCTCCATTTCGGTCAATTCGTGGTAGTGGGTGGCAAACAGCGTCTTGGCGCCCAGCTTGCGGCGGTTGGCAATATGTTCGATGACCGCCCGTGCAATACTCATTCCATCAAAGGTGGAGGTTCCTCTGCCAATCTCATCCAAAATCAGCAGGCTGTTCTCGGTCGCGCTCTTTAAAATCTGCGCCACCTCGCTCATCTCCACCATAAAGGTGGACTGTCCCGATGCCAAATCATCCGATGCACCGACTCGGGTGTAGATTCCGTCCACCACACCAATCTGTGCCGAACGAGCCGGTACATAGCTGCCAATCTGTGCCATCAGCACAATCAGCGCCACCTGCCTCATGTAGGTGGACTTACCCGCCATATTCGGTCCGGTGATGATTGCCACCTGATTTTCCGCCTTGTCCAGCAGCACGTCATTTGCCACAAATAAAGTGTCGGTCAGCATCTTTTCCACCACCGGATGTCTGCCATCCTGAATATGGATCCGGCCCGACAGGTCAACATCCGGTCGGCAGTAGTTTTGCTCGAGGGCAACTGCGGCAAAGCTGGCGTACAAATCCAGCCAGGCGATGGCATTTGCCGTCGCCTGCACCCGATGAATCTGCACCGCTACCTGCTGACGCAGCTGGTCGAACAGATTATTTTCCAACACCAGGATGCGGTCCTTTGCACCCAGAATCTGCTGCTCCAGCTCCTTTAGCTCCTGGGTGATATACCGCTCGCTGCCGGTCAGCGTCTGTTTGCGAACATATTCTGGCGGCACCTGTGACAAGAAGGAGCGGGTGACCTCAATATAATAGCCAAACACATTGTTAAAACCGACCTTCAGATTTTTGATCCCGGTTTTTTCCCGCTCCCTGCTTTCCAGTGCGGTGAGCACACCCTTGGTGTTGTGGACAATCTCCCGCAGCGAGTCCAGCTCCTCGTTGTACCCAGTGCGGATAACCCCTCCGTCCTTGAGAAGAGCCGGCGGGTCATCGGAGATGGCGCACTCAATCATGCTGCTGATGTCCTCGAGCGTATCCATCCCATCCAACAGTCGGGTCAGGTAGACCGACTGTACCTCACCCACCGTCTGCTTGAGCTGCGGCAGTTTTTGTGCGGTAAATTGCAGCGAGCGCATCTCCCGCGGTGTGACCAGTCCGTAGACAATGCGGGTAATCAGCCGCTCCATATCAAAAATATCCCGCAGCTCCTGGCGGATATTATCCAAGCGAACGCTGTCACCCAACAGTTCTCCGACCGCATTGAGGCGTTTGTTGATGGCTGTTGGATTAAGCAGCGGCTTTTCCAGCACCGAGCGGATGAGACGTTTTCCCATCGGGGTCTTGGTCTGGTCGAGCACCCACAACAGAGTACCGCGGCGTTCTCCGCTGCGCAGGGTGCGGGTCAGCTCCAGATTGCGCCGTGCGGTCAAATCGAGCGTCATATACTGCTCGTCGCTGTATATTTCCAGATGGGTCAGGCTTTCCAAGCCGTGCTTTTGCGTCTGTGTCAGATAATAGATCATCGCCCCCAGCGCAAAAATGACCGACTGCTGTCCGCTGTTTTCCAGCTGCGCAATCTCCTCGCTGCCAAACTGGTCCGCCGAAAGCTTTCTGCATCTTTCCCAATCAAAATATTCTTCATCCAAAATCTCGCCGGTCACCTGTAAACGGTCGCTTAAAAACTTCTGGAGCGGCTCACAGCTGCCCGCCGGTAAATTCAGCAAAACCTCTGCCGGAGAAAATCTGCCCAACTCGCCGATCACCCGCTTTTCCCAATCGGAATCCACCTGTAAAGCGTACACCTCGCCGGTAGAAACATCCGAAAAAACTACGCCAAAACACTCCTGCTGAGGATGACGAAAGATAAGACACAGATAATTATTGCTGCCTGCATCGAGCATATTGCTTTCCAGCACGGTACCGGGCGTAATCACGCGGATGATTTCCCGTTTGACCAGCCCTTTTGCAGTGGCGGGGTCCTCCATCTGCTCGCAGATTGCCACCTTATACCCCTTTTTGACCAGTCTGGCTATGTAGTTTTCACAGCTGTGGTACGGGATGCCGCACATCGGCGCACGCTCATCCAGACCGCACTCCTTGCCGGTCAAGGTCAGCTCCAGCTCCCGCGAGGCAATCAGCGCATCGTCAAAAAACAGCTCATAAAAATCTCCCAGCCTAAAAAACAGCAGCTGCTCCAAATACTGCTCCTTGACCTTCCAGTACTGGCGCATCATCGGGGAAAGCTTCCTGACGGGACTGGTGCAGCAGGCACAGGCCCGCTTTCCCGGCCTCCGGGGCGAGGTGGTGGCCATCGACAACGACTTCTTCGGCCACACCATCGACGTGGCGGGCCTGCTGACGGGACAGGACATCTCCGCCCAGCTGCAAAAGCGGCCGCTGGGAGACCGGGTGCTGATCCCGCTGCATATGCTGCGGCACGGTGAAACGGTATTTCTGGATGATTATACAGTAGAGCGTCTGTCTCAGGAGCTGGGCCGCCCCGTACAGGTGGTGGGTCTGGACGGCTTCGATCTGGCCGACGCCCTCTTTGCCCCGGCGGAAAGCCGGCAGGACAACGGAAGGAGCTGATACTCATGTCCAAACCCTTGATCGCCATCGTCGGACGGCCCAACGTGGGCAAGTCCATGCTGTTCAACAAGATCATCGGCCGTCGCCTCTCCATCGTGGAGGATACTCCCGGTGTCACCCGTGACCGCATTTATGGGGAGTCCGATTGGAACGGCCGCAAGTTCCGCCTGGTGGATACCGGCGGTATCGAACCCAATACCGACAACCAGATCCTTGCCTTCATGCGGGAGCAGGCTCAGATCGCCATCGACAACGCCAACGTCATCATCTTCGTCACCGATATCAAGACCGGCATGACCGCCGCCGACCAGGAGGTGGCCGGGATGCTCCAGCGCTCTAAGAAGCCCATTGTGCTGGCGGTGAACAAGATGGACTCCACCGGCGCCGTGGACCCGGACTTCTATGAGTTCTACAATCTGGGTCTGGGCGACCCCATCGCCGTGTCCGCCGTCCACGGTCACGGCACTGGCGACCTGCTGGATGCCTGCCTGCAATACTTCCCCCCGGAGGACGAGGAGGAAGAGGACAGCGATGTCATTCAGGTGGCCATCATCGGCAAGCCCAATGTGGGCAAGTCCTCCCTCACCAACCGCATTCTGGGCCAGCAGCGGGTCATCGTCAGCAACGTGGCCGGCACCACACGGGACGCCATCGACAGCTACTTTGAAAACGAGACCGGCAAGTATAACTTCATTGACACCGCCGGTATGCGGAAAAAGTCCAAGGTGGACGACAACATCGAAAAATACAGTGTCCTGCGGGCCACCATGGCCATCGAGCGCAGCGATGTGTGCCTCATCATGATCGACGCACAGGACGGTGTCACGGAGCAGGATACCAAGGTGGCGGGTCTGGCCCACGAGGCCGGCAAGGCCTGTATCATCGTGGTGAACAAGTGGGATCTGGTGGAAAAGGACGACAAGACCATGGACCGGATGCGGGAGGATATCCGCCGGGACCTGAGCTATATGACCTA
>OLOQ01003551.1_pt1 | contig 11249 bp, 10 predicted proteins | sample 1673101 | NCBI WGS metagenome assembly OLOQ01 (sample SAMEA3136754, study PRJEB25190) | human gut metagenome | biome: human gut; feature: human-associated habitat; material: faeces | place: Austria | collected 2013 | reverse complement strand
TCAGCAGATGATGGTTTTTCATGGATACCTGTTATAAAAGTAAATCAAGATGGTATTTATCAAGGATATGTGAGAGATGATTTACTAGAGAAAGAAGGTTGTATTAAGGATGGAAAATTTGATGATAAAGTATTAAGTACTATGTCAAATTTAGAAATTAGTTTAGTAGTGCCTAAGGAGGAAACTACTGAGCTAGAAGAAAATGAAACAAATACCGTAGAGCAAGAACAAGAAAAAAGTTATGAAATAAATCAAGATGAATACATAAAAGATATAAATAAAAAAGTAAATACAGAAATTGATGATAAAGTTCCATTAAATTGTAGAATGGAGCCATCTACAGAAGCCGATATAATAGCTGATATTCCGTCTGGAAGCCAAATTACAGCAACTGGAAATAGAGCTACAAATGAAGGAAGAGAATGGATTGAAATTATATTTAAACAGGAAGATAAAAATATAAAAGGATGGGTTGCAGAAAGTTATTTAGAAGACATTGTAGTAGAAAAGAAAATTGATACTTCAATAGATAAAGTTGATAAATTAAATATGAGAAATAAACCAGGACTTGACAGTGAAGTAGTAATGGAAATTGAATCAAATAAAGTTATTAAAATTTTAGAGCAAAATTTTAATAATCCAATTGAATGTGACGGTTTTAACTGGATAAAAGTTAAAGTAAATAATCAAGTTGGATATATTGCTTCAAAATATTTAAAAGACGTAGAAAAAAATAATGATGATGTGTCTAAGTTATCTAATATGGAAATATATAAAGATATTATAAATAATGTAGAAAGAAATCAAACTGGTAGAATAACAGGAATAGATGTTTCTGCTGCTACATCAGATGATATGGAAATAATGGCTAAAAATGGAATTAGTCAAAGCGTAGTTGAAACATCAAATTTGGGGATTTTATACGATGTGAATGATGTAAAATCATCAAAAATAAATTATGTTATGATTCAAATAGGAGCTATGATGATTGATAGTAATGTAATTCGTGGTAATGATATTGCAATGCAAACTATAAAAAAATGTGAGGAATTGGGAATACCTTATGGTTTATATTTTTATTCTGAAAGTCTTAATGAAGAAGAAGCACAAAGTGAATATAATTTTATAACAAATTTTAAGGAATCATTAAAATCAATTAATCCAAGATATAATTTGATGCCACTAGTAATAGATGTCGAAATCGGGGATGAAAGCATTGATAGACAAGCTGCTGTTGATGTAACAGAAACAAAAGCATATTTAGCAAATTTATTACAAGAAAATAATGAAAATGTAATAGCATATACATCTATGAAAGCAGCATCAATAACTGATGAACTAAGTGGTATTAAATGTTTTAGTATTCCTAGATTTAAAGAATTGACTGGAATAAATGATTTTTGGTATGTTGTACCTAAAGAAGAAGCTTCTAATTCTGGTGTACATGATAGCTACAAAGAGTTTGTAAAAAGTACTCCATCAGATATAAATATTGTTATGAGACAAGCAATATTAGACGGAAATATAAATGGTATAAATGTAGATGTTGATATTATGGAAGAAGATTATTTTAAAGAATGTATAAGAAAAGCATTAAAGATCAATGAAATAGAGAAAAATGAAGTTAAGGAAGATGAAGAAAGATAAAAAAATAATAAAAATCAGAATTTTTTATTCTGATTTTTATTATTTTTTTATACTAAATACTTAAATACAATATTGAATAAAAAACATATTATTGCCGATAATATTGACAAACAAATACACAATATAAGCAAAAAGTATTTGAAAGTCAAATAAAACTTGACAAACACATACATATGACTTATAATATGTATAAGGATGTCAAAAAAGAAGGTGATATTATGAATAATTACGAAAAAATAAAATCTTTATTAGAAAAAAATAATGGAATTTTATATGTAAAAGAATTAGAAAAAAATAATATACACAGACAATACCTAAAAATATTAGAAGAAAGAGGCGAAGTCATAAGAGTAATCAAAGGCTTATATGTAGCACCAGATAAAGATATAAACGAATTCTTCATAATGGGTGAAAGGTATAAAACTGGAATTTTTTCACACAACACAGCTCTATATTTTTATCATTTAACAGATAGAACACCAATGAGCTTAGATATGACATTTCCAAGCAATGTACGAGTTAATAATGATTTTTTAGAGCCTCATTATATAAAACCAGAGCTTCATTCATTAGGAGAAACAACACTTAAGCTAGAAGATGGAACAAATATAAAAATTTACGATTTAGAAAGAACAATTTGTGATATAATACGAGACAGAAATAAAATAGATCCACAAATTTTTAATACTGCAATGAAGGAATATTTTAAATCAAATAAAAGAAACTTAAATTTACTATATAAATATGCAAAAAAATTAAAAATAGACAAAATACTAAAGAAGTACATGGAGGTATTAGATTAATGAAGAAAAATGTAATGAGTTTAAAGGCCACAGTAAATAATATTGCAAAAAAGAGCAAAGTATCAGCACAATCAGTTTTACAAACATATATGCTAGAAAGATTATTAGAGCGAATATCTGTTTCTAAATATAAAGATAATTTTATATTAAAAGGAGGAATGCTAATTTCTGCAATGCTTGGAATAGATAGTAGAACAACAATGGATATAGATACAACAATAAAAGGCTTTGAGCTTACAGAAGAAAATGTAAAAAATATAATGGAAGATGTATGTAGCATAGATCTACATGATGATGTAACATTAAAAATAAACCATGTTGAAAAAATAAGAGACAATGATGATTATAATGGATACAGACTAACATTCGAAGCAAAATATATGAACACAATGCCAGTAATAATGAAAATAGATGTAACAACAGGAGATAAAATAACATACCGTGAAATTGAATATAGCTTTGAATTAATGCTAGAAAACAGAAAGATACACGTATGGTCTTACAATGTTGAAACAGTATTAGCAGAAAAATTTGAGGCAATAATAAAAAGGGGAGTATTAGGAACAAGAATAAGAGATTTTTATGATGTACATATGTTACTAAAAACTCAAACTAAAAATATAAATAAAAAGACACTAAAAGTAGCAATACAATTCACAGCAGAGCATAGAGGTTCAGAAGAAGCCATAAAAGAATGGAAAGATGTATTAAAAGAGCTAGAAGATGACGAAACAATGAAAAATCAATGGAAGAGATATCAAAAAAATAATTTCTATGCAGAAGGAATTGAATACGAAGATTTAATGAAAAGCATAAAAGAAGTAGGAGAAGTTTACGATTCAGAACAATAAAAAAATAGTTGTCAATGGGGACGGTCCTGATTGACAACTTGTTAAATGTTGACATAAATGTAGAAAAATTATATAATACATATATCATCCCAGGCGTGGGAATAACAATTAACGCATGTTGTATATCAATGGAGGTAGAGCATGGAAATCAAATTTGATTCCAAAGAGCTTTCAGTTTTAACTAGAGCTGAAATAGCAAAAGAAATCTCATCTGCAGAAGCTTTAATGGCTTTAGCAAAAGACGATGAGATAATCGTAAGAAGGGCTGTTGCAGAAATAAACGGACATGTTCCAGCTGGAGTATTGAATTTGTTGGCGACTGATAATAGTGTCGATGTTCGCAGATCAGTTACAGCTAGCAAGAATGCAACTAAAGAAATTCTCATAACATTATCGACAGATAAAGAAGTTTCTGTAAGATTCGGAGTTGCACTTAATGAAAATACTCCGGAGTACATATTAAGAAAGTTATCAGAAGATGATGATGTCAGAGAAGCTGTTGCTATGAATAAAAACACAACAGCAGAATTGCTTCAAAGTATGTCGAAAGATAAAAATGAAGAAGTTAGATACGCAGTTGCCAGAAACAAAAATACAACAGCAGAAGTCTTACATACGTTGTCAAAGGATAAATCGGCAAATGTAAGATCAGCAGTAGCTCTCAATAACAATACATCTATAAAGACATTAAAGAATTTGCTCAAAGATGAAGATGAAAACATTAGAAGAATTGTTATTGGAGTTTTAAAAATTTAAAATTAAAGCTTTTTACACTATCCAAATTTTATGGTTTCAGTGTAAAAAGCTTTTTTATTATGTGTAAAAAACACAACAAAAACATAATAAGTTGACGCCACAAAGATTATATCAGAAGAATGTAAACTAAAGTTACTAAAAAAGGACAAAAGCCATAACCAAATTTACATAAAAACATATTATATAATGTAAAGGAGGTAACAATGGACATAAAGGATAAAAAAATAGGAGTCATAATGACTGGATCATTTTGTACATTTTCAAAAGTAATAGAACAAATAAAAGAGCTCGTAAAAAGAGGAGCAGATGTTTTACCAATAATGTCATATAATGGCTATGAATTAGATACAAAATTTGGAGAAGCAAAGGAAATAATAAAAAAGGTTGAAGATATAACTGGCAAAAAGATAATACACACAATACAAGGAGCAGAGCCAATAGGCCCAAAACAATTAACTGATGTTATGCTAATAGCTCCATGTTCAGGAAATACAATAGCAAAATTAGCAAATGGAATAATAGACACTCCCGCAACAATGGCGGCAAAATCTCATTTAAGAAATAACAATCCAGTAGTAATTGCAATATCAACAAATGATGGATTAGCGGGGTCTGCAGAAAACATAGGAAAACTATTAAACAGAAACAATTATTATGTAGTTCCATTTAGGCAAGATAACCCAATAACCAAGCCACGTTCATTAGTATTTGATTCTACTTATATAGTAAGGACCATAGAAGATGCTCTTGATGGAAAACAAATACAGCCAATATTATTATAAATAAAAATATAAGATAGGGGACGGTCCTGAATCAAAAAAATTTGCAATATAAGAAATAATATGTTATAATAAATAATATCTTAAACTCAAGAGGAGGGTATAAAAATGGAGAATACTACAATTTCTTTCAATAAGATTGGAATTGTATCCGAAATTCTGGAAAGAATGAATCCGGCAATTGAATTCTTGCCACGGGACAAGAAAACAATAGTCATTTCTTTTAAAAGAGGAGGATTTATTAAATTCAAGATTCCAGAGAGTTGGGAAGTAGAAGCAAAGAGCTATGGCTTTTTGCTGCTAGGTGGCTTTGAAGAAAGCTTTTCCTACAAAATTGTCTTGGAATAACAATAATATCTAAGAAAGGAGAAACTGTATTGCTTTGCAATATAGTTTCTCTTACTTTTTATAAAAAAATAATGCCAAAAGACATAAGTATGTTATAATAAAAAAGAAAGGTAAAGAAGGAGAGGCATAATGTAATATGATTGAAAAAAAGAAGTTAGATATAAAAAAAATAAAATCAAATTTAAAAACATCGTTTCTTGGAAAAAATATAGTATATCATGAAGAAATAGATTCAACGCAAGATGAGGCAAAAAGATTAGTAAAGCAAGGTAAAGCAACAAATGGAATGTACATAGTAACAGACAATCAAACAAAAGGAAAAGGAACAAAAGGAAGAGCATGGTATGGTGGAGAATATGAAAATATATGCGGAACATTTGTTCTTACACCAAACTGCAATATAAAGCAAATAGAAAACCTAACAATATTAATAGCACAATGTTTGGTAAAAACAATAAAAGATTTATATGATATAAAACTAGATATAAAATATCCAAATGATGTAATGTGTAACAGAAAAAAGGTATCAGGAATATTGACGGAATCAGTAACAAATAAAGAAATAGTGAAATACGTATTTATAGGAATAGGAATAGATGTAAACCAAATAATATTTACTCCAGAAATAGAGCAAATAGCAACATCATTAAAAAAAGAATACAATAAAGAATTTAATAGAGAAGAGATAATATCAAGTTTCTTTAACACATTTGAAAAAGAGTATAAAAAACTGATAAATTAAAGTATACAAAAGAGATTATATTGAATGAAGAGAGCTGTAAGAAAAAGACAGCTCTTTTTTTGTTGATTGATGGGGGACGGACCTTTTTGACAACTTTTCTTTTTTCCAAAAATGTGAAAAGAGAACAGTCTCATTACCCCGCAATAAAACATAATAAGTTGACGCCACAGAGATTATTTGGGAATTATGTAAAATATGTGCCGATTTTCAAACAGAAAAATAAAAAAATACTAGTATTTAGTTGGAAAATTTGGAATTATGTGATATATTTTAGCTGTTATAATTTATTCAAAAGAAAGGTAGATCATTTTATTATGGGATTTATAGAAAATATAATAGAAAAAGCAAAAAGTGATAAAAAAACAGTAGTGCTTTCTGAGGCAACAGATAAAAGAATTCTAAAGGCTGCTAATATGGCTATTGATGCAGGAACTGCTGATATTATTTTAGTAGGTAATGAAAATGAAATAAAAAAAGTAGCATTAGAAAATGATATTGATATATCAAAAGCAAAAATTGTTGACCCTGAGAAAAGTAAAAAAATTGATGAATATACAAAAAAATATTTAGAGCTAAATAAAAATGCGACAGAGGATTTTGAAGAGGCTAAAAAGATTGTATTAGATCCACTAATTTTTGGTATGATGATGGTTAAGTTTGAAGAAGCTGATGCATATATTGCAGGTGCTACTCATTCAACAAAAGAGGTTCTTCAGCCAACAATGAAGTTATTTAAAACTATTGGAACAAGAATTCTTTCAACTGTAACTATGATTGAGTTTAAACATAAAGATTTTGGTAACAAAGATGGATTATTTTACATATCAGATTGTGCACTAAATTCTGAACCTGGATACTTAGCATTAGCTGAAATTGCTAAAGCAACAGCTAATAGTTGTAGAGGATTTTCAGGTCAAGATCCTAAGGTTGCATTTTTATCTTTTTCAACACATGGAAGTGCTTCAACTAAGTCAACCGAAAAGGTTGCTAAAGCTGCAGAACGATTAAAAAAAATAGCTCCAAACTTAATTTCAGATGGAGAATTACAAATGGATGCAGCAATAATGCCTGAAGTTGCAAAAATGAAAGCTCCAAATAGTCCATTAAAAGGTGAAGCTAATGTTTTAATATTTCCAGATATTAATGCAGGAAATATCTCATATAAAATTTTTGAAAGATTTTCAAATGTAAAACTATATGGTCCAGTATGTCAAGGATTAGAAAAAGCAATAACTGATTTATCTAGAGCATGTAGTGCAGAAAGAGTTTTTGACACAATAGCATTAACAGTTGTACAAGCTCAAGCTCTAGAAAAAGGTGATATAAATTAGTTTTATAAAAAACTGACCACCTGTACTAATGACATTTTTTTACTGTTTTTATATAATATATACCGTTATTACAATAAAGATAAAAAGTTTTATTATAAATAAGACTAAAGGAGGTATATGGAATCAGTAGAAATTATTGCTACAGATAAATATCTACCCAAAAGATGTATTACTAATAAATCTATTGAAAAAAAGTTTGATCTTTCAAGTAATTGGATTTCAGCGAGAACAGGCATAAATCAAAGATTTTATAGTGATGAAGATATTTCTATGTTAGCAATAAAAGCAGTAGAAAATTTAATTATGAATTCAAAAATAGATATACAAAAGGTTGATTTAATAATTGTTGCTACAACATCAACAAAAAAAATAATGCCAGGTATATCTTTTATAGTGCAAAAAGCTTTTAATATTCAAAAATGCAGATGTATAGATGTTTTAGCTGGTTGTAGTGGATATATAAATGCTTTTGATATAGCAAGAAAATACATAATAACTGAAGATTGTAATTGTGCTTTAGTAATTGGAGTAGAAAAATTATCTGAATGTATAGATAAAAATGATATAAATATAGTTTCATTACTTGGAGATGGAGCTTCCGCTTCTATCTTAGAGCCTACTAAATCTCAAAAATTATATTATTCAAATATTGAAAGTATTGGACAAATAGGTGATATCTTAACATATGAAATTCCAGAAAAAATATATATGGATGGAAAACAAGTATATAGATTTGGTACAACTAAACCAATAGAAAATATTAATGAATTATTACGAAAAAGTAATTTAACACTAAAAGATATCAAATATATAGTACCGCATCAATCAAATTTAAAAATGCTAAAACGAATTTGTAAAGAATTAAATATAGAAGAGCAAAAAATGTATATAAACATACAAAATGTAGGTAACACGTTTTGTGCAAGTATACCAATAGCACTAACAGAAATGTTTGAAAAAGATTTATTAAAATCAGGAGACAAGATTATATTAATAGGATATGGAGGAGGAGTTAATTTAGGAAGTATTCTATTAGAAATATAGTTATATATTTACGAAAGGAAGATAAAAATGAAATTAGGTTTTGTATTTCCAGGACAAGGTTCACAATTTGTTGGAATGGGAAAAGATTATTACGAAAAATATGAATGTGTACGAAATGTATATGATAAAGCAAGTCAAATATTAGGATTTGATATAGCAAAATTAAGTTTTGAAGGACCAGAAGAAGAATTAAATCAAACAAAAAATACTCAATTAGCTATATTAGTAATGAGTCTTGCAATATCAGAATTATTAAAACAAAATAATATAGAAGCTAATATATCTGCAGGATTAAGCTTAGGAGAATATTCAGCATTAATATACAGTAATATAATAAGTTTTGAAGATGGTATAAAGATAGTACAAAAAAGAGGAACTTATATGCAAGAATATTTACCTCAAGGCAATTGGAGTATGGCTGCAATTTTAGGATTAGATGATAATACAATAGAAGAAGTATGTAAAAAAGTAACATCAGGATTTGTAGTACCAGCTAATTATAATTGTCAAGGTCAAGTTGCAATTTCTGGTGAAAAGCAAGCTGTAGAAGAAGCAATGGATCTTTTAAAACAAGCAGGAGCAAAAAGAGCAATAGAATTAAAAACAAGTGGACCATTCCATACAGAAAAATTACAAGAAGCATCAAAAAAATTATATGAAGCATTACAAGAAATACAAATAAATAAAATATCAGATAAAAAAGTAATAAAAAATATAGATGCAATTGAATATACAGATGCAGACAATATAAAACAAATATTAGCAAATCATGTAATAAATCCTGTAAAATTTAAAGAATCAATCGAAAATATGATATCACAAGGTGTAGATACAATAATAGAAATAGGACCAGGAAAAGTATTGTCAGGATTTGTAAAAAAGACAAATAAAGAAATAAAAATATATAACACAAATAATATAGAAGCATTTGAACAAATACTTGATGATAATCTAAAAAAGTAAAATTCACATAAAGAAGAAAGGATGAATAATATGGAAAACACTACAAAAGTAGCTCTTATAACAGGTGCTACAAGAGGAATTGGTAAGCAAATAGCATTAGAGCTTGCTGAAAACGGATATAATATATCTTTAAATTATAGAACTCTATCTGATGAAGTAAATAATTTAAAATCAGAAATTGAATCTAAAGGAGTTAAATGTTTATTAGTAAATGGAGATGTTTCTGATTTTGAATCTTGCGAAAATATGGCTAAAGAAACGGTTCAAAGTTTAGGGCAAATAGATGTTCTTGTTAACAATGCAGGTATTACAAAAGATGGATTACTTATGAGAATGAAAAAAGAAGACTTTACTAAAGTAATTGATATTAATTTAGTAGGTACATTTAATATGACTCGTAATGTAATTCCATTTATGATAAAGAAAAGATCTGGAAGAATTATAAATGTATCTTCTGTAGTTGGAATAACAGGAAATGCTGGTCAAACTAATTATTCCGCTTCTAAAGCTGGAGTAATTGGATTTACAAAAAGTTTAGCAAAAGAAGTTGCTAGTAGAAACATTTTAGTAAATGCAATAGCACCTGGTTTTATTGCTACAGATATGACAAGTGTTTTATCAGATGCAGTTAAAGAAAATATAAATTCTCAAATTCCATTAAATAGAATGGGTTCACCTAAAGAAATAGCAAAAGTTGTTAAGTTCTTAGCATCTGAAGATAGTTCTTATATAACAGGTCAAGTTATAAATATAGACGGTGGAATGGTTATGTAAGTTTATTCCGTGTAAAAATAAGTAGATTAAGTAGAAAGGATGAATAAATTGGAAAGAAGAGTTGTTGTAACAGGTATGGGTGCTGTAACACCTATAGGAAATAGTGTAGAAGATTTTTGGAAAGGTATTAAAGAAGGTAAATGTGGTATTGATACTATCACTAGATTTGATGTTTCAGATTACAAAGTTAAATTAGCTGCTGAAGTTAAAGACTTGAACATTGAAGATTATATGGATAGAAGATCAGCTAAAAGATTAGATAGATATTCTCAACTAGCTATGATTGCTGCTAAAGAAGCTATGCAAGATAGTGGTATATCAGCTGATAATACTGATATGACTAGAATGGCTTGTATTGTAGGATCAGGAATTGGTGGTCTTGGAACAATTGAAGAGCAAACTAAAGTACTTATTAATAAAGGTCATGATAGAATATCACCTATGTATATTCCTATGTCTATATCTAATATGGCTTCTGGAAATATTGCTATAGAATACGGAATTAAAGGTGAATCTTTTGCACTTGTAACTGCTTGTGCAACTGGTACACATTGTATTGGAGAAAGTTATAGATTAATTAAACATGGTTATCAAGATGTTGCATTAACAGGTGGATCTGAAGGCTCTATCACAGAAACAGCTATTTCTGGATTCACAAATATTAAAGCATTATCTCAAAGTCAAGATAAAAATAGAGCAAGTATTCCTTTTGATAAAGAAAGAAGTGGATTTGTTATGGGTGAAGGTGCTGGTATTTTAATTCTTGAAGAATTAGAGCATGCTAAAGCAAGAGGAGCTAAAATTTATGGAGAAGTTGTTGGATTTGGTTCAAGTTCAGATGCTTACCATATAACATCACCTGCACCAGGAGGAGAAGGTGGAGCTCGTGCTATGGTTTCTGCTATAAAAGATGCAGGAATTAAACCAGAAGATATCGATTATATAAATGCACATGGTACATCTACTCATCTTAATGATTCTTTTGAAACAGCTGCCATAAAAGCTGCATTAGGAGATGCTGCAAAAACTGTAATGGTAAGTTCTACAAAAGGAAACACAGGACATTTATTAGGTGCAGCTGGAGCTGTTGAAGCAATAGCTTGTATAAAAGCTATTGAAGACAAATTTGTTCCTCCTACTATTAATTATAAAGTTCCTGACGAAGAATGTGATTTAGACATTGTACCAAATGAAGGAAGAAGTAAAGAATT
>OLOQ01003534.1_pt1 | contig 11279 bp, 10 predicted proteins | sample 1673101 | NCBI WGS metagenome assembly OLOQ01 (sample SAMEA3136754, study PRJEB25190) | human gut metagenome | biome: human gut; feature: human-associated habitat; material: faeces | place: Austria | collected 2013 | reverse complement strand
TACGTTGACGCAGCATGGAAAGGCCTCCGCCCTCTGTGATCTTTTCCTTCGGCACTGCGCCGTTGTTGGTCAGGGCGACCTCCATGCAGTCCGGCTTCTGCCAAAAGCGCACATACAATTCTGTGCCATCTGCGTGACGGACACAGTTCGCCGCACATTCGCAGATCGCCAGTGCGCTCAGTGTGCGCATCCACTGCCTTTGCGGCTCATTCCCTGTCAGCAGAACGCTAACGCCCAATTCTTCCGCTCGCTTTTTCGCCGCCTCCAGCGGTTCGGATTGCGCCGTTATCTGGCTGGAGCGATAAAGCACTGAAATTGACTGTTCCCACAGCGCCGCGTTTGCACGAATTTCCTTCTGGTCCGTGTTCTGGAGCAGCACACGGCGCGCCGCGAGGATGCTGTGTCCGATGTCATCATGCACACGCAGCTTCATTGCCAGCGTTTCCTCTTCCCGAATGATCTCCGGCATCTGCACGAACAGCCGCCGAAGCCGCTCATTCGCCTCCGCCAGCTTCGCGTTTTCCGCTTTCAGCTGGTTCTGCTTCCGGATCAGCTCCGTAACGTCTGCGGCAGTGATCTGCGTATAGCGGACGCCCGCTTTTGTTGTGATCTGCTCCTGCGCAAAGCGCAGCGCCTTCCCGTCCGGAAATCGGTAGATCCGAAGGTGCCGATCCAAACAGCGCACGTTTGCGGGCGGCGAGTGCAGGGCGCTCTGCATCTCTTCAAGCGACTGTATGCCGCCTTTTCGCAGCCAGTTTGCAATGGCAAGCATCCGGCGGTTGATAAGCCGCACCACGCCGTTTTCATCGAAGAAGCAGGCCGCGATGGGCAGACTGTCGAAGCTTTCCTTAATCCTGTCCATACGCCTTTACCCTCTCGATCTTTCCAGCTTCCGCGTCACATATTGCAGCCCGTCCTCATCCTGCTCCCATTCCAGATCTGGAAACCGCGCACGCAGCCCGCAGAGCGGCTCCGCCGCTGAAACACACAGAGCGACCTCTACCCACTTACCAACCTCTATAGAGATCAGCAACGCACGCAGCGATTCCAGTTCCGTCTCTACGACCGCCTCAAACAGGTCGTAGACCTGCGTTGCCTGCTCGACGGTAAGCTGGCCTTCCCCCTTGACGATCGCCTTGCAGTCGGCACCATAGACACTGATATTCTCGGAAGACTCATTGAGACACAACCGAAGCTCCTGCGCGCTGATCGCACCGCGCTGCACGCCGACAAAAATCAGGTTGCTTCTACGCTTGATGTAGGTTCCGATGATGATGACCTGCCCGAGCAGGTGTCTGGCTCTGCCGGAATCTTCCGTCTTTTGCAATTCAGCCAGCAGATCCCGCAGCATCGCGATCTGCCGGGCGGTCTGCGCCTCCATCATGTCATACAGGCGGTTTTCCTCCGTCAGCTTCAGCCATCTTGCGCGCTGTGCATTCTCTGCTGCCAGAACGTCGCCGGTATCACGCAGCTCATCCCTTGTCAGCTCCAGCTCCTTTCGGATCTGATTCAGCGCGGAAATGTCCTCCTTCCAGAACACCCAGCCGCGGCGCAGCTTGTGCCGCTTCAAAAGCGTATCGTCGCCCAGATGGGCGGTATCCTGCTGCATCTGCCGCAGCTCGCTTTGCGGCAAAGCTCCCTGCATGGCAACAGACACATATTGGGGGCAAAATGCAGAATCTGTAATCTGGACAGGCAGGCTCGTTGCCTCAAAAAGTTCGTCGTATCCGAGGTTGGACTGAATCAGCCCGCATTGAATGCAGCATTCCAGGATGCTCGCAAAGATCAGGCACTGCGACACCGTCATATCGCCCGCAAGCACCCAGACCCAATGGACCTTTTTGACATACGCATAAGCATAGGCCAGCGAAAGCGCAAGCGGAACCAGCGGCAGCCAGCGAATTCTCCTGCTGCGCGGGATGCGGCAGTTTTTTACCATCGAAAGAAACGCAAATCCCGCGCACAGGGCCTCCCAAGCCAGCACAAAGAAATACCCGCTCTCATACCGATACTCCTGATCCGATAAAACGCCGGACGGGAAGGAAAACACCTGCTGGTGCAGATCATTGGTCAGAACGAGCAGAAGCAGAAGCAGCGTCGGAAGATACAGAAGCTTTGTCCATCGCGGCAGCCGAAAATCTTCTCCCTTGCCCAGCGACTGGGAAACAAAGGCCGACAGCATGGGGATGAACAGCATCGGAAAATAGTAGAAATACCACAGCCAGCGCTCTGCATCCGTGTTTTCAATGGAAAATTTGATTGAGCGCAGAAGAATCCAAAGCACCATCAGCACCGAGATCGCCACCAGATAGCGCCGCACCTGTGTCTGCACGATGCGGATCCGCAGGGAGTAGCACCACGCGCTGAACAAAAACACATAGATCCCGCTTCGCAGGTGGTTGACAACCGGAGAGTGGAAAATATGCCGGCTTGCATATCGGAGCCACATGGCAAACGCAATGAGCACCAACACGCCCAGCGCAAACAAGATGCTCTTTTTTGTCGCTTTGCTCATGCCGTATGCCTCCCATCTCTGCACATTCGTATGGATAGTATATCATGCGGACGGAAAAAGGCAACACGGTTTTACACCCTTTGCCGAGAGAATCGAGCCGGACGATGGCCTTTGCGCAAAAAATAATTGCAAACCCTATCCAATCGGCGGGGGCGGAAGGGAGCGATAACAGCTAAAATACAAATGGAGCATACAAAAGAAGAGAAAGGCGGTGGAAAAGAGCAGATGCGAAGGATTGTACTGGATATGAAAGGCGGACTTCTGGCGGAGGCGGTCGTGCAATCGCTTTCGGGATGCGACCCGGATTTTCTTGTCTACCGTTCTTCAAAACCGGAGGAAACGCTTGCCCTGTGCCGGTCCTGCCGTGCCAATGTGTTGGTGATGGAGGTCATTCGGCAGGGCATCTGGAAGCTGAGCGAGCGGCTCAAGCTTTGCAATGCTGTAAAGCAGCTCGGCTGGGTCTGTAAGGTTCTGCTTCTGGTGGATGAGAACGCGGACGAACTGCTTGCCGCCGATGTGCGTCAGGCGGTGAAGGATCAGTTGGTCGACAATTTTATCTATGCATCGGTATCGCCGACCTACCTCGCGGGTGTGATCGACACACTTTAACCCTCTGGTGTTCACTGCCTGCGCGGAAAGCCGCACCATGTACGTATTTGACAAAGAAATAACAGAAGGAGGTTCTACATGAAAAAACGAATTCTTGCGATTTTCCTTTGCCTGATCCTTACAGTGTCCCTTGCCACGGCCGTGGCCGCAGAAAACGATGTGATCACGCCGGGGGGCACCTACACTGTAACCGATAACCCCAGTCAGCCGGAGCCGGATGACACACCGGTGCCCAACGATACCACGATAACGCTTCAGATCCCAATCACCAAGGTCGTTACACTGGGCGGTAATACCGCGCCGCAGCGAACAACGTTTACCTTTGACGCCACGCCCAGCGACGAACGTTATGGCAGCAGCGACACCGGCCTCTGGGAGGTACAGAACTGCACGGTGAGCGTGAGCGGAGAAGGGGCATTCAACTGTGTAATGACCATTCGGATCGAGCAAGAGGATTTGCGCGATCTGACCGACCTGCATGGCATCTTTATTACGGAAACGTACGACGAACAGCCAGGCTGGACATACGATACGACCCGCTGGTTCCTTCAGCCGCATTATGAATGGAACGACGCCATCAATGAATACGAGTGGACGGGCGGCTGGGACTGCTATAACAAATTCACGGTCAGAAACGGGAGCGTCAGCTTCGACCGGGACAATGCGCAGCGCGGGCTTGGCTTTGTCAACACCTACACCGAGAACACCTACAAAACTGCAACGCTGAATAAAACAGACCATTTCGCCTTCCTCAAGGGGTATCCGGGCGGCGGATTTGCCCCGGGCAAAAATATGAGCCGCGCAGAGGTGACCACCATGTTTGCCCGCCTGCTGACCGAGCAGATGGAGGCAAACAAATCCTATCCGGCCTCCTTCTCCGATGTGACCTCAGCGCACTGGGCGGCCAACTATATCGGCTACATGGAGCAGTTCGGGATCGTCCGCGGTTACAGCGACGGAACGTTCCGGCCAAACGCGCCGATCACGCGCGCGGAGTTTGCCGCGATCTGCTGCCGGTTTGAGCAGCTGACGGACGGAGCTGCGACCTTTACGGACGTTCCTGCCTCTCATTGGGCAGCAAAGTCCATCTCCTATGCGGCAAAGCGCGGCTGGGTCACAGGCTATGCGGATGGAACGTTCAAGCCGGGCAACAACATTACCAGAGCAGAGGTCGCCGCAGTCACCTGCCGCCTGCTCGAACGCAGCGCCGACGAAGCGTATATCCGTGCCCATCTGAAAGAGATGCCAAGAGTCTTTGCTGACATGAACGAGCAGCACTGGGCATACTGGTATGCGATGGAAGCTGCCAACGGCCACGACTATACCAAATCCGGAAATACAGAAACATGGCTCCGGACATATCCATAAACAGGAGGGTTTTATATGCAGGTCACAATTCAAAGCATCCCTGCAAGCCTGCAGGAATTTGAGACGCTTGCGGCAGGCGGAAGACAGCCGGAGCGCATCTGCGCCCTGTTTCTGTGCGCACTGGCACTGTTTGACAAGGACAGGGACGCCGGAACTGCCGCAATGAATCTCCTGCGCGGCCCGCGGCCCATGACGCCCTACGATGCGCAGTTCCTGCGCGACCGGCTGCGCGGAAAGGCTTACCTGCCGCTTGCGTATTTTGAAGGCGCGACGCCGGAAAACGGCTATACCCCGCGCACACCATACCGGCTGAACGTGCTGGCAGACCCCAGGCCGCAGGACATCGAGCCGGGGTATCTGCGCGTGTTCCTGAAAACGGCGGGCGCAGATTCGCCGCGGCCCATGAAACTGCGGCAGAAGGCATCAACCGGCGAGTGGTTCCTCTGGGAATATTCCAGTATTCTCAGCGGCATCCGTATTCCTGCGGCGGAAGACCCGTGGGCATAGTAAGTAGAGAAAGGGAGAACAGACAATGGGACTCATGAAAGCAGCATTGGGCGCGGCTGGCGGTGTGATGGCCGATCAGTGGAAGGAGTATTTTTACTGTGAATCCATTCCGGAGAACGTGATGGCGGTCAAGGGTCTGCACCGCGTTTCCGGGCGCAGCAGCAACTACAAGGGCAGCGAGAACATCATTTCCAACGGCTCGGTCATCGCGGTGGCTGACGGCCAGTGCATGATCATCGTCGATCAGGGCAAGGTCACGGAGCTGTGCGCCGAACCGGGCGAGTTTGTCTACGATTCCTCGACCGAGCCGTCGATCTTCTCCGGTGAGTTGGGAACCAGTATCCTCGACACGTTCAAGAACATCGGAAAGCGCTTCACCTTCGGCGGCGAGCCGCCCAAGGATCAGCGCGTGTACTATTTTAATACCAAGGAGCTCATCGGCAACAAATACGGCACGCCGTCGCCGGTCCCCTTCCGCGTCGTTGACCAGCGGGCAGGCATTGACATCGACATTGCCATCCGCTGCTTCGGCGAATACAGCTATCGCATCTGCGACCCGATCCTGTTCTACACGAACGTCTGCGGCAATGTCGGTGAGGATTATACCCGCGACCGGCTGGATGGGCAGCTCAAAACTGAGCTTCTGACTGCGCTTCAGCCTGCATTTGCAAAAATTTCCGACATGGGCATCCGCTATTCCGCACTCCCCGGCCATACGATGGAGCTGGCGGACGCGCTGAATGAAGTCCTCTCCGGAAAATGGCGCAACCTGCGTGGGCTCGAGATCGTTTCCTTCGGCGTTTCGTCGGTCAAGGCGAGCGAGGAAGATGAGAAGATGATCAAGGAGCTGCAGCGCAACGCAGCGTTCATGGATCCGACGAGAGCGGCGGCGCACCTCGTTGGCGCACAGGCTTCCGCGATGCAATCTGCGGCGGCCAATCAGGGCGCGGGTCCTGCAATGGCGTTCATGGGCATGAACATGGCAGGGCAGATGGGCGGTATGAACGCACAGAACCTCTATCAGATGGGTGCGCAGCAGCAAGCACAGCCCGCTCCGGCTCCCGCTGCACCGGCAGCGCCCACGAACGGCTGGACGTGCAGCTGCGGACAAAGCGGTATCACCGGCAATTTCTGCCCGAACTGCGGCTCCAAAAAGCCGGAACCCAAGCCGGCGACAGGAAGCTGGAAATGCCCGCAGTGCGGCGCGACGGCAACCGGAAAGTTCTGCCCGGAATGCGGCACAAAAAAGCCGGAAGTACAGGCAGACGGCTGGACGTGCAGCTGCGGCGCGGTGAATAAGGGCAAGTTCTGCGCCGAATGCGGCAAACCCAAGCCGGCCGGTGTTCCGCAGTACAAATGCGACAAGTGCGGCTGGGAACCGGCTGATCCGGCGCATCCGCCGAAGTTCTGCCCCGAATGCGGCGATCCGTTTGACGACGGCGATTTGAAGTGAGAAAAGCACTGAAAATTGCTCTGATTGTCGTGCTGGTGATTGCAGTTATCACACTGGCAGGCGTTTTGCTGTACAGGTTTTTTATCGGAAGCCGGATTCAAGATGGAGGCAGAATGGAGAATCCGGATGCATACAGAGCAGGCAAGGAACTGGTGGAATTTGAGTGGCGGCAGAACCACAGGAATTACTACAGCAGCTTTTCACTGAAATTTTACCAGGAGGACGATATGCCTCTGCTGACCGGCTGGTTTCCGAGCCAGTCCGGCAGTGATGAGGTAAGAAAAAGCAGGACAGATGCGTTTTCCAACCCGGTTCCATGGCAGCTAACGTGGCTACAGTGGTTTGCGCTTCAGAATATGCTGGCAGAGTCGGATCTGCCCGAATACCGAAAGCCGTCTTCCGATACCGCAGATGAAACCGACAGTGAGATCCGGGTCGTTTGGCGCACCGATGACGGGAGTAAGACCCAAACGCTCAGCGGCAGCCATGCGGAGGCACTGGAGGCCTTGGTTCTGGGTATTGCCGAGGAAGCGTATGCTGCATCCACGCTTGAAACAGAGCAGCGTGAGGTGCGCGAAACAGCAGAGTTGGTCGGAATTTACTGGGAGCAAACCGCCTCGTCTGCGCGTGACTGCTTCAGCTTCCTTCTCGACGAGCGGACGCTGCCATCCCGAGCGGAGAAGCAGATGCTTTTCTCCTATCGGTATCAGGATGGCGACGGTAAGCCTATTTTCAGGCAGAACATCGCCGTCGAGCCGGAGAAGGCGCGGACATATTTCAGCAGCATCGGACAAGAGCTTCGCGCGCTGGAGCTTCCGGTTTCCCCCGGCGTCTGCCCGGATGGTGTTGCGGACAGCTGCATTGCCGCGACATGGCAGGACGGCGGCGAGGTTTTCACGAACAACTACTGTGGCGCGGGCGCACAGAGCATCTTTGACCTTCTGGCAGCGTTTGCTGAGGAAACAGAGGCCGGGATTTTCTCAAGACCTGCGCCGGACGGCGGATGGAAATGTCCAGAGTGCGGGATGCCGAATGGCAGTAGCGTATTTTGCGCAGAGTGCGGAGCCAGACGCCCTGCGGAATCATAAAAACAAACAATAACAAACAACAAGGAGACGAGGAGGAATTATTATGAATGGACACAAGTTTTTGAAGGTCACCGGCATTCTGATGATCATTGCCGCTGTATTCTCCATCATTGCGGGTGTGCTTGTCGGTGGACTGGGTGCGCTGGCGGCAGGACTCGGCGCAGCATCTGGTCTGACATTTGCCTACTGGGCAGCGCTGTTTCTGACACTGATCGGAGGGATTTGCCAGCTGATCGCCGGAATCAAAGGCGTCAAGCACAGCAAGCGCAGCGAAAAAGCAGGCGGGCTCATCGTATGGGGCGCAATCGTGGCTGTATTCAGCGTCTTGAGCATCGTGATGAATCTGGTCAACGGCGGCGAGTTTAACGTCACAAGCGTTCTGACGGGCGTGGCCGTTCCGGCCTTGTACATCTACGGCGCGGTGCTCAATTCCAAGGCAGATGCACAGTACGCCGCATAATTTGAGAAGCAAATACAAAGGAGATTGGTACATATATGGGACTGTTCGATAAGAAATATTGCGATATTTGCGGAGAAAAGATCGGCTTACTTGGCAACCGCAAGCTGGAAAACGGGAATCTCTGCAAAAACTGTGCCAAAAAGCTCTCGCCGTGGTTCTCTGACCGGCGCAGCAGCACCGTCGAGGAGATCAAGGCGCAGCTTGCCTACCGTGAGGAAAACCGGCAGAAGGTTGCGGCGTTCCACACCACCCGGACGCTCGGCACGAACACCAAGGTGCTTCTGGACGAGGACGCGGGAAAGTTTATGGTAACAAGAGCAAGAGATCTGCAGGAGGCAAACCCGGATGTTCTGGACTTTGCAGACGTGACCGGCTGCAATCTTGATATTGACGAGAGCCGTTCGGAGCTCAAGCGTGAGGATAAGGACGGCAAGGAGGTCAGCTACAATCCGCCGCGCTATGAATACTCCTATGACTTCTACATCACCATATTCGTCAACAACCCCTACTTCAACGAAATGCGCTTTCAGGTCAACTCCAGCTCTATAGACATTACGCCACCCTCGGCACGCCCGGGCATGCCGGCAAGATGCAACCCTGAAACTAACGTCGAGTACCGCAACTGCAAAAAGCTCGGCGAGGAGATCCGTCAGGCACTGACGCAGGTACGAAAAGATGTGCGTGAGAAGATCGAGCAGGCAGCCGCGCCCAAAGCGGCAGTCACCTGCCCCTACTGCGGCGCGACTACCACGCCGGATGCAAGCGGCTGCTGCGAATACTGCGGCGGCGCGGTGAACGGCTGAACCATCCATCAAACGACGATTTGGAAAGAAGGACTTAAAAATGAGAAAGTATGTAGCATTACTCCTGATTGCAGCTGCACTCCTGACGCTTGCCGCCTGCGGCAGTAAGGATGCGCTGGCCGGAACATGGTCTGCTGATCTCGGAGATGATGGCGTGATCACATGGACATTCAACGGAAAAGGCAAATGCACCATGGAGAATGCGTACATGAAGCAGAATGGCACCTATACCATTGACGGCGACCAGCTTACGGTGACGCTGGAGGCTTGGAGCGAACCGTCTACTTACACGTTCTCCGTGGATGGCAGCAGCCTTACCATGAATGAGAACTCTGGCTACGGCATCAGCGGCACTTTTACGAAAAAATAAACCGCATAGAAGCACAATACGTATCAGCCACCCACCGGACTTTAGAAAGGAGAAAAACTATGGATAACCTTACTGGCAGCATGAAAGATGTCGCATTCGCGACCAGCCCCCGTGAATTTGATCTTTCCTATTCCACCACACTGGAAGAGATCATGGAGAAGCTCAATGCCCGCAAGGCAGCGTTCCAGATGCCGTTCCAGATCAAGGGCGGCATTCCCGGGCAACGCATCTCGTTCGAGAAAGAACCGAATGTGGACGTTGGCCTCTGGCTTTTCCTCAAGGACGGCACACACATCCGGATCCAGCCGGTCATTACGGAGGCCAAAATGTCGGTTGGCGGTATGCGCGTTGATAAGAACAGTGCGCTGCGCAAGGGACTCAAGGGCGCGACGGTAGGCCTTGCAACGGAGCGCGGCGGCTATATCGACACCGTGACTGAAACCGTGAAGAAGATCTTGAACGGTGAGGAAGTAGAGGACTATGTCGCGCCGGAGGTTCCGGTCGAAACAAAGGACTGGCTGACAACGTTCCTGCTCTGCCTCTTCCTTGGCGGCCTCGGCGTCCACCGCTATTATGTCGGCAAGATCGGCACGGGTATTCTTTATACGCTGACGGCAGGTCTGTTTGGCATCGGGTACCTTGTTGACTTTATCAAGATTCTCTGCGGCAAGTTCACCGACAAGGACGGGAACCTGATCCAGCGCGAAAAGAAATGAGGAAAGCAAAATGTCTCAGGTATGCATTGCTGTTTTTTGCCGGAATGATATGTTATTTTCTGTTGATCGGCAGATTTGTGCATCCCTGAAGGATATTGGGAGGGAATTATGAAACAGACGAAGGCCAAGCTTCTATGCCTGCTTCTTGCAGTGCTGATGCTGCTCAGCAGCCTCACCGCCTGCGGCAAAGATAAGGCGAAAGACTCCAATCTGATCAAGCTCGGTGACTATGAGCTGCTCTACAAGGGCGCGTGCATCATGGAAGATTCGGACGGAAATGACGCGATCGTTCTGACACTGGACTTCACAAACAACGGCAAGGAGAATGCGTCGTATCTTTGGAGCGTCGATGAAACGCTCATGCAAAACGGCGTAGAACTGGAAACTGCAACCGTCTTTACCGACTACGACACCTTTGAAACCGTGATAGAAGGCCAGTTTGCAGACGTCGCTCCGGGCGCAACGCTGGAAGTTCGGACAGCATATCTGCTTCAGGACACGACCAGTCCAGTCGAGGCTACCTTCGAGCAGTTCCTCGGCAAGAAAAACGGCAAGATCACCATCGACCCATCCTCACTGAATCGTGAGACTCCCGCAGCTGATACGACCGGCGGTGAACCGCCCGTTGACAGCACGCTGACCTCCGATCCAGCCACGACCGGCGACGCGCTGCTCGACTGGTGGAACGGCGAGTGGTACGGCTGGTGGAAGATGAGCGGCTGTTATGGCTACTACGAGAGCATGGAGGGAAAATGGTGGGATGTCTGCGGCGTCATTGACATCGGCACGGACTACACTGGCACGATCACGCTTTGGGACGAGGACTACACGAGGTCCGAACCCATGGCTTCCGCGCAGGTCAGTCTGAGCGAAGCCGGAACCGGCGAGCACGGCACAGTGATGTCAGAGGGCGGCTGGTTCACAAACGTGGCGCTGGAGCATGCCGACTGGATCGTTGACCCCGGCCTTTTGGACTATGACGACATGATCTGGATCAGCGGCGACTATGAAGATGGCGATGACGAGTTCCACTACGACATCTATCTGCGCCCGTGGGGACTCTACTGGGATGACATGGCAGAAGATACATATCCCTACCGCTATACCGACTGGTATCTGCCTCTGATTGACGCAGGCAAGTCCATGCCGGATGCCATCGGAGAAGACGCTCCGGAAGGAGTTGCTCCGACGGAAGGCGCTCCGCTCACTCCGACGGACGCGATGGCCTCCGGCGGCGACGGCATCGTGACGGAAGAGCAGGTGCAGAAGGGCTACGTCTGGATGAACGAGGTCAACAGGAATATTTTCGATGCAACTTACGATGATATTGTTGCTTACTTCGGCGTGGAAGGTCAGTTCGTCAAGGAAGAGTACAGCGACCACATGAAGG
>OLOQ01003532.1_pt1 | contig 11284 bp, 15 predicted proteins | sample 1673101 | NCBI WGS metagenome assembly OLOQ01 (sample SAMEA3136754, study PRJEB25190) | human gut metagenome | biome: human gut; feature: human-associated habitat; material: faeces | place: Austria | collected 2013 | reverse complement strand
GAGGCAGTTCACCCTCCACCAGTTCCATTCTGGCCTTGCACAGCTCATCCGCCCGGCGGCTCTCCTTGAAATAAGTGAGTAGCGCCAGTACCACCACCAGCGGTGTCAGGATGGGCAGGATCAGAAGGCACGGAATGATTCCCAGCAGGATGAGGCAGGGCTTCAGAATTGAATAAGCCGAGTAGACCTGGGGCGTCATATCCAACCCTGCCGCCGTGAGCTTGCTCTCCAGCCGGCGGTATTTGTATTCGTCCATTCGGATCAGCGGCGCCAGCTTCAGCGCCCAGCCGAGGATCAGCGCCTCCAGAGCTTTGACCAGGCTCCGCTCCCTCCGTCCGGCGGAGATGAGCGCCCGTTCCGTGGCCAGTCTGGGAATCTTCAGAAGGTCGGCGAGGACGAAATACAGTCCGGCGGCCAGCGCGGTCCCGAACAGGAATAAAAGTACGCCCATTTCCTCACCTCCGATACTCAATAGGCTGGGTCAGCTTCACCACAAAGGCAAAGGACACGAATACGGCTGCGATGCAGACGGCGATGACCATCTGGCCGGGGATGGTGTCCACCAGAGTGTGGTACCAATCGGTGTTGATGAACCGCACCAGCGGGATATTGATCAGCACCAGGATCGCCATGGTGACGAACTCCTTGCGGGGGCCGAAGACCAGATTTTCCAGCTCTCCGTTGACTACCCGCATATCCGACAGCTTGCTGACGATGGGAGTCAGGGTGCTTTTCAGGCTGCGGTCTGTCTGGCATGCCATCACCGCTTCGCACCACTCCTGCCACACCTCATTGTCGATGGCGGTCTTCAGCTCCGCCAGTGCTGTATCCATATTGGGGTCGATATGCTTGATCCGCAGGAGGAAGCTGCGGAACACACCATGCACGGGCGGGTTCAGGTAGTTGATGTTCTCCTCCACGGCAGTCTGCAGATCCTCGCTGCGGAGGTACGCCGTGGTGATGATGGAGAGCGCCGTTTCCAGCTCGGCGGCGATGTCTTTCTTGTAGTGTCCGGCAGTCAGCTTGATGTACCAGAACGGCAGAAACATCATGCCCGCCGCCAGCACCGGCACCAGCAGGAAGTTGTTCATAACGATAGCGATACCTGCACCGATGGCAAAGAGCAGCAGCGACGCCGCACACAGTGCAGGGAACTTCTGTTCCTTGCCCGTGGCTTGCAGGATCGTCTGTGTTTCCATGATCTCACGGCGGAAGAAGCCGGGCTTTTTGCGCTGGGTCGTCTCATTGATGTCATCTCGGATGCTTTTAGGGCCAGTGGTCAACCGACGAAACACACCCAGCGTAAAGTCCATGGGCGAGATGCGGAAAATGAAAAATGCCCCGGTGATCATACCGACGCAGGCGACCAATAATAGGGCAGTCAATTGGCGTTCACCTCCTTCTTCGGGTTCAAAAGTGCCTGCAGTTCCTCGTTGGGCATACCGTTTTCCAGCAGGCGCTTGCGCAGGCTGGCGGAGATCTCGTTTATCTGCGCATGGTGGCCTTCGATGATGAATTTGCCATTCTCCATGTGGTTCTCGGTGATGGCATAGCGGAACAGTGTGTTGTAGCGGCGCTCTCCGCCGGGCAGGATCTCGCATTCCATGATCTCCATCATGCGGCGCTGCTTGTTCTCCAACTGCTTGCAGAAGACCACGATGGGGTACGCCTCCGTCACATAGCTGAGAAGCGTTTCATCCGACATATCCACGGCTCGCTTACACAGGGACACCATGCGGCGGTAGGTCGCTTCGCAGGAGTTGGAGTGGATGGTGGTCAGCACCGCCACACCCACGCGGGCGGCTTCCTGGGCGGCGTTGGCCTCGGCACCGCGCATTTCGCCTACGACCAGAATGTCTGGGTTGAAGCGCAGGCAGATGTCTACCAATGCGATCTGGTCGACACGCTGGCGCTCATTTTCGCTGTCACGGGTCAAGGTGTGGACTACCGAATTGACCACTTTGCCGTTTTCCTCCCGCACCAGTTCCAACTCGCGGGATCCGTTCTCGATGGTAAAGATGCGCTTGCTGTTGGGGATGGTGGTCAGCAGCCAGCCTGCCGCCGTGGTCTTGCCGGAGGAGGTGGCTCCTGCCACGCAGATGGAAATACCGTAGCGCAGAAATACGGAGAGCCAATCCAGCATCTCTGCTGTAGCTGTTCCGCTGCGGAGCAGATCCTCACGGCTGAGATTGTGGCGGTTGACGATTCGGATGGAGGCAGCGACGCCCACATCTTCATCTACCACGGGGGACTTCATAGCGGCGATACGGGTGTTGCGGGTCAGATGTCCCGTGACCAGAGGGCTGGCATTATCCAGCACCATGCCGGAGGCGTGGAGCATACGGCGGATGACGGCAAGGGCGTGTTCCGGTGAGTCGAAGTGTTCCGTGAGCTTTTCATTTCGGCCGTCCGAATACTGCACCTCAATGTCCCGCCACGAGTTGATGTTGATCTCCTCGATGCCGTCTCCGTAGATGTAGCGGGTCAAAAATCCGTACTCGGCCATCTCGGAATAAAGGGCATCTACCAGCTCCGTCTGCGTCATGCCCGCCACGGCGATGCGCTTGTCCTGTAGGTATTTCATGATGTAGCGCTGGAGCTGCTCCTTGGCGTCCTCACCGCCCTCGGTGATGAGGGCGGCGTAGGAACCGGAGATGTACTCCTGCACCTCTTGCAGCACGGAATTGAAATCCTTTCCTGCCGTCTCAGGAGCAAAGAACAGGTTGTGCGCTCGTCCGAGCGTGCCAACGTCGGTGTTCAATGTGCGGTTCGGCGTGTCGTCCACCACGACAGGGACGACTTCCGGTTCTGAGGTGGCCTGATATTCCGGCGCATCCCGCCGTTCTGCATCTGCGGCAAAGATCGAGCCGTTTCGCTTTTCGCCAAGTGCCATATCAAAACACCTCCGCAATGATGCGCTCTAACTCCTTGCGGAAGGGGCGGCTGTCCTTGAGGGCGAGGTCAGCGAGGAGATCTCGCCCCAGATACTGTTCTTCCAACTCCTGCGAGTAGGGCAGCACGAAGGTCGCATCGCCCAGCGCCTTGCCGATATGGTCTGCTGCCTGATAGGGCTTCACATTGGATGCCACCTTATACTGCTTGTCCATGTCCCACTCGGGCCCGTCCAGCAGCGGGAGCTGACTTGCAAAGTAGTTGACGCTCTTGGGGTCGCAGTTGGCAAGGCGCAGGATACTGTCCGCCTCCATCAGCGCCACGGCGGAGAGGATGTCATTGGCGATGTAGCTGCCGCAGTCCACGATGACATAGGGCGCGATCTGACGCAGGCCGTCCAGCAGCTCTACCACCTGCTTCTGCGTAAAGGGCGGAGTGCTGTACTCGTTCTGCCGTTCGAGCAGCCCCAATACCGCAAGGCAGCTGTTGCGCTTAAAGGTGACAAGGTTATGCTTGATGAGGTTCTCGCTGATACGGGCGGCTGCCAGGACGCCGGCAAGAGAGCCTTTGCTCTCCAGAGCGTCCGCGGGACAGATGCACGGCAGCATGGGAGCGGCCATGTCACAGAGCAGAAGGATGACATTTTTCTTTCTGGCGGAGAGCATTTTTGCGATTTTCACCGCCGTTATTGTCTTTCCGCTGCCGGGACTGCCCCAGACCGCCAGCATACCGCCGCTGTCATTCTGCTCCTCCGGCTTCTCTGTGTCGCGCTGAAAGATGCTGGCCTTTCTGAAATTCATCCTGTCACCTCACTCTCCGGTGTGGCTGCGGCGGGGTCGGCGGCTTCGCCCTCCTCAATGGGATCTTCCTCCGGCTCTGCGTACAACTCCTCAATGAGTTTGTCCTGTGCCTCAATGAACTGCTTTGCACCGTCTGCCGTGCCGCGGTAGACGAGCGCTAAATGGAGCTTGGCGACCTGTTCCAGCTCCGCCAGCACCTTGGCCTGCTCCGGCAGGACAAGGAAGGTCACAGTAGAGGGCAGCTCCTTCTCGTCACCCTTCGCTTCACCGGTATTGGCGTCATAGCCGGTGCTGGCGGTGACAGAGATGATCTCCACATACTGCAGTTCAGCAGGAATGGAAGTTTCACCATCCTCTGGGTAGTCCGCCACAATGACCGATACGATGTCGCCGCTCTGGAGCTTACCGGACAGTCCTGTGGCGAAGCTCTTGATGGTGACGGAGATGGCCTGCTTCGTGCCGTCCAGATTATAGAGATACGCATTTTCGGCGGCAGGCGCGTCCGAGAGCTTGGCGGCGAGAATATAATCGCCAACGGCAAGGTCCGCCTTGGCGTATTTGCCCACCACATTGTCTTTCGCGGTCATAAGGCCGGAGGGGAGATTATAGGAGCCGACCTCGGCCGTGGCGACCATATCCTTGGTGATGAGCTCGCCGGCGTGAATGTCCTTCGTCACACGGACGATCTCCGCCTTCTGGCTGATGCTCTGATTGAACAGCGGCGTGATGCCGAAGCAGATCACCAGCGCCAGCAGAATGCAGATGACGCCGATGACCGTGCGGTTTTTGAAAATACTCATGGAGCAAGTCCTCCTTATTCTTAGATGATATATGCGGTAAAGAAGCCCGCCGCAAGAAATGGCGCGAATGGATAGCTCTCCGGTGGACGCTCTTGCCTGCGGATCTTGTGCAGGGCGGCTATTGCAAGGTAGAAAAGGCAGTACAGTACCAGTGCCAGCACCAGTCCGGCGACTCCGCGCAGAAAGCCCAGCAGGAAGCCGGAGGCGGCGATGAGGAACGCATCTCCCATGCCGCCGCGTCCTCTCCGGCTTGCCAGCCAAAATGGGACGGCCAGCGCCAGGCCGAGAAGCCGGGCGGGGCTGAAGGAAATCAGCCCCGCCCCTGCGATGACAATACCGGAAAGGTCATAGATCTGCCTGCGCCGGAGATCCGTCCATGCCGCGCTCATAAGTCCGATGAGGAACAGCGTCCCCTGCAGGACAGATGCCACGGATCAGCCGCCCAGCGCGCCGGCGTAGTTGAACATATCCTTGATACGCTGGTTCAGCGTGGGCATGACCACATCGCCGAACAAAGCGTAGAGGCCCGCCAGCAGCAGCGCGCCCAGCACCACGGCGATGAGGATCTTGACGGCGGTGTCGATGTAGCCCTCACCGGAGCGGCGGGTGGCGGCAAGGCGGATGGCCTTGGTGCGGATGGAATTGGCGGTGTTCTTAATAATCTTCTTCATGTGATAATTTCCTCCAAGTTATATGTTTTATGTTGTGGGTGACTTACATGACCTGCTCCGCGGCGGGAGCATTGTCCGGCTGCTGGGCCTGCCCGAGCGACTGCTCATAGGCGTTCAGCACCGCATCGTTGAACTGCTGGCGAGCCTCCTTCGTGCAGGGGAAGCAGATGTCGTGATAGTCCCCATGGCTGTCCTTGTACTGCGGCATGGCGACAAAGGGGCCTTTCTCGCCGCGAATGACCTTCACGCCGCAAATGGCGAATACGCCGTTGATGTCCACATTGGCGTTGGCGAGGGTATACTTGCTGTCCTTCACGGGATAAACTCGGACATCGAAGGTCACGAGGGACCGGCTTTCCTGCGCGGGGACGGGGGTGCTTGCTTTGGTCTGGTTCTTGGGCATTTTTCTTTCCTCCATTTCTGATGTTGATATGAAAAAAGCACCCGGTCAGGTGCTCATTTCACAGGCCCATATCCATTTCCTGCTGGGGTGCAAACTCGATCTGCCGGAAGCCGACACGGTCGCAGTAGTAGAACTCGCTGCCGTCGGCGTCGTACAGCTCCAGAACATCCGAGATGCCGATGGGTCTGCCGTCGTAGCCGGGAACCGGGTCGCGGAAGAGCGTGTAGATCTCCTCCGGGTCATTGGTCCCGACCAGACCGTCATAGACGGTTTCGTAGTGCCTGCGGTCAGGCTGTCCGAAACGCTCCAGAAGGGCTTCATACGGGATGAAGCGCATATTGATGGGGCTGTCCCGCGTGAGCTGCCACACACGGCAGCTTTTCAGAGGCGGAGCCTCCGGGTCGAAGCGGCCGCCCCTCTGCCCCAGCAGGAGGCGGTCATAGACACCGTCCTCCCAGCGGATGGGAATTGCCTGCTTTTGCAGAAAACGCTCCAGCTCCTGCGTTTGGAACATGGTATCCACCACCGCCTCCTTTTCCGCGATGTATCCGGCAGGATTGCTGTAATAGAGGATGCGGTCATGGTTATCAATGCAGATGCACTGCACTTGTTTCACCTCCGATCATTCCAGCTTCATCTCACCTGCGGCCGGTTCCTCCTGCCGTGGTGCGGTCAGATCCATGAGCTTCTCCCGCGCCCAGTCGGGCAGGTATTTTTCGTCCAGCACACCGATGAACTCGTGTCGATTCCAGCGAGTCATCTCGCCGTCACCCAGGCAGGTGCAGCGCACCGAGCGGCCAATGGCATGGGGCCTGCAGCCGAAGCCGTCATGGTCATACCAGAGTTGATCCGCCTGACTCCAGCAGGATTCCTTCAGCGTATCCGGCGACAGCACCAGCACCTTGCCGGTGAAGTCCTGCTCGGCGCGGTCACCGAAACAATGCTCGGAGCCAAACAGTCCCAGCTTCTGATACGCCTTCCGATAGAGAGTCACGAAGCCGTCCAGTACGGCAGGATGACTTCGAACGGTGATATCGGCAATGTGCCGTTCATCCCGCGGAATGTAGTGCCGTGCTGCCCACTCCTTATTCGCAGGGTGAAAACGGCCGTCCCTATTGAGTTCCTGCAAGGTTGCGGCCAGCACCCACTCGGTGCGCTTGTAGCCGTACTCCTCCAGCACGGGAGTCAGACACTCAGGGTCCAGGTTCATCCCATCGAAGTTTCGACGGATGGCATCCTCGATGGCTTCCCGGCAGGCGATGTTGGCGCGATGGCTTTCCCTCCAGAGCGAAAGCTCGTTTCGTTCTCTGGCCTCCTTCGCCGAGTAGGGATAGAGATAGATTTCATTCATTTGGATCTCTCGCCTCGTTTCTTCTTTGAATGCCTACGGTATCACTTATCGTAGATGACATCGTCGTCCATCAGCATATCCTCCAGTACGGACAGGCAGCAGCCGGACTTGCGCAGGGCCTCCAGCAGCTCGGCGGGAATATCGGAGAGGTCGTGGTCGTAAAATGTCTCGCACACGGTGATCACACCGGAGCCCTCGTCCACATGGCAGTCCAGCTTGGCGTCGGGCGCGATGTCCGCTTCCGCTCTGGCCCAATCGGGAACGGTGACAGCGGGGCGGATCAGCTCCTCGATGTCCGCGTCGCGGAAGGTGCAGTGCCCCTCGGTGCAGCCCTCGCAGCTGCCGCAGCGGTCCGTCAGCTCCCGCATCAGCTGACCGGCGCGGTCCGTCAGGGCGAGGATCGTGCGCACCATCTCCATGGCGGTCATCTCGCTCTTTGACAAAATGACCGCACCCTTGGCGCCGGCCATTTCCAGCTTCCCCTCATCGTCCAGCCCGCAGACGGTCAGAACGGCGGGTGGGATGGTGACGCTCTTGTTGTCGTTGTATTTTACAAATTTCATGCTGCTTCTCCTTTTATTGTTCAGATTTTTAAGGGATGCTCCGGCTCATGGATCAGCTCGTAGCGGGTGTCGCCATCGCCGCCCAGCAGACTATCCATAGAGAGCTGCCAGCAGGCTTTGCGGGGGTCATAATTGGTGATGACGATCTCCTCATATTCGCTGCCTGCCGTCTGGGACATGCTGTTGGGACGGGAGGTGCGGAAGATGTAGCAATCCTGATAGATCTCGCAGATGTAGTCCTGGTAGTTGTAGGAAACGATGAAGTATCCTTCACAGGTGACCAGTACATCATGGAGCCGCTGATGATCCTCCGGGGGAAACTCCACCTCGTAGCAGCTCTCCGCCTTGTAGTAAGGCGGGTCACAGTAGATCACGGCGCCTTCTCGGTCGTACTGACGGATGACCTCCTCGAAGTCCTTGTTCTCCACAATGACATTCGCCAGCCTGCGGGAGCATTCCCAGATCAGGTGAAAGAAACGGCGAATGTCGCAGGGCTTGCCGCCGAAGGACTTGGCACCGCCGCTGAAGCTGTAGCGGATGAGCTTGAAGAAGTCCGCCGCGCGGCGGATGCTCCCGCGGGGCGCGCGCTCCAGCATAAGGGTGCGGATGGCCTCGGCGTCGGGCGGCTTGAGGTAGACCTCCGTCAGATCCATCTCCTCCTGCAGGTAGTCATCCGTGAACTCGCCCTTGGAGAAGAACTTATAGAGGACATTGAAGTCATCCCGCGTGTTCAGCGGCAGGAAGCCAAGCTCCGCCAGCAGTGCCATGGGGCGGTTCTTCACGCAGCAGAACAGGTTGGTGAGATTGCCGTTGAAGTCGTTGTAGACCTCCATGCAGCCGCGCTGGATGGGACGGCACATGGTCACCGTGCCGCTTCCGCCAAACACATCAATGAAGCGGGTGTAGCGGTCCGGCATCAGCTTATTGATGATCCACAGCAGCTTGCCCTTGCCGCCTACCCAGGGAATAAAGCTGTTCAAGAAGTGTCACCTCCCTCCAGCGGGAGGGAGAGCTGACCGGTGTCCTCATAGTCAGGCAAGGTGCGGGACAGGCCGCGCTCCGCAAATGCGATTTTCTTGATCCGGCTGCGGAGCTGCCGGATGGTGCGCCGCAGCTCCTCCTCGGTGGCGGCATAGTAGTAGCCGCCGTCAAAGCTGCAGATGGGGATGCCGTCGCCCCGCAGGGCGTTGATCTCCCGGCGCAGCTCGGAGCCGCGCATTCGGAAGGCACACTCCAGCTCCCGGCTGGTGACGGCGTTTGCCTCGCCCTTGTGGTAGAGGTCAAGATACTCTGCAAGGGCTTTGTTGATCGGCACAGTTCCTCCTTTCCGGGTCCGTTATCCCGGAGCAGGAGGTCAAATAAGCGCAAAAAAGAAGGGGCCGCTTTTCCCCATCCGGGAATACGGCCCCTTGGTGTAGTTCTTATCCGCGCAGTTGGCGTGGTAAGATAGGGTCAGCTACTGCATTTCCATGGTAAGATCCTGTTCCTCCACAGGGTAGCACACATAATCGTTGCCGATGAACACGCCGGGGTGCTCGTCCTCATAGCGGCAGCCCAGCGCGCCAAGATCCATGTATTCGTACAGCTCCTCCGGGACGGTAGTCTCATTGGCGAGGTAGTACCTGCCCAGCGCGGCGTAGCTGTTGACGCCCTTGAGGGTCGTGTAATCACGCAGATGCTCCGGCGACTCTCTGAAAATCTCCGCAGCCTCCGCCTCGCCCTTTTGCAGGGCTATGGCGGAGAGGATCGTCTTTTCGTCATCGCTCAGAGCATCCGGTCTGCATCGGAATGCCTCCTGTGCTGCACAAGGCAGCGGCCGGTCGCCTTCGTGTTGGATCTGTTCCCTGGTCATTGCATCGTCATCTCCTGTTCCTGTTTTTGCTGTATGGGTGAGAGCATTGGTTCATAGTCCGCGCGGTGCAGCAGGCCGTAGGATGTGAGAGCGGCGTTGTCCGCATGGATGACTGTCTCGCCGTAGTTGAAGAGGTTCACATACGGGATCAGCCGAACGGCTTCTTCACGGTCCATGATGAAACAGAGCTGGTCCAGCGCCGCCTCCTGCGGTGAGCTGAGGTTCGGCATGAGGATGTAATCGGCCAGATGCTCTGTTAGGAGCATCGCCGTTTCTATGTCCTGCACCTCGAACTGCTCCAGCAGAGCCTTCAGCTTTGGCACCTCGGATCTCGGAATGTCCCGCGCGGCCTTGGTGAAGGCGTTAAATTCCTCCAGCTCCATGGGCAGGTCGGTGAAGTCCGCCGCATAGGGGATGATCCCGTCATAATCAATGACCGTGACGCCCTCCCAGCCCTCCACACCGAGCTGTTCCTGCGCGTCCAGCAGCTCCGCCTCTGCTGCGGGAAGATCCAGTGTCACCGTGCGCGCATCGCCAATGTCGGGATGCAGTCCGAGCGTGAGCCGGAAGAGGTATCCCGGCTTTTCCGGCAGCGTTTTTTGGACAGGCGGCGCGGTGGTCAATTCGCCATCCCGCAGTACATACAGACTGTCCACAAAAACGCCGTTTTCACCGCATCGCATCATTCTTCCGATGCCGGCGAAGTCCAGCATCTCGAATACCGCATCCGATATGCCCTCCAGTTCCGGCACAAAGTCGTTTTCCGCATAGAAGCGGCCAAGCTGGGCGTCATCTGCGGCCTCCACCACATGATAGCAGTCGGTCTTTGCGCTGACAGCCAGATCTCTCATATCCTGCATTGTGATGATACCGCCGTTGGTGTTTACTTTTTTCTGCACCTCCATGGAGAACAGTCCCTCAAAGGCGATCCCCTGTACCTCATCCAACGTCGCAAGCCTTGCGGCAAGGTCGTTGAGCTCGTTGAGACTGATATCCAGCTCCTCTAAATGCGGGGCAAGATATTCGAAAGCATAGTAATCGTCGATCTCCATGTACAGTGCTTCGCCATCCTTCAGCCGCACCTTTTCCATCGCGTCCCACAGCTCCCACGGTGAGGCAGGCAAGTCCAGCTTGGCATACGCCTCGTTGTTGGGTACGCCTTCTTTCGCAAGATATACCTCGAATATCTTCTTACCCAAGGGTCATCCCTCCCATCTTCATCCCATTCTGCTCATGGAGTTTGGGGGCGAACAATTCCTGCTCCGTCTGGATGCTCCACTCGTCCGAGTTCCAAAAGTGGACATACAATTCGCCGCCGTCATCCACGGAGATCTCCCGCTGCTCAAACCCCTCGCACCAGCCATCAGAAGCCTGTCCGGTGATAAACTCTTTCAAAGTATCCATTTCGGTGTCCGACAATTCTCCGGCGACACGGCATTCTGCCACGCCCCAGAGCTGCCGGTCACGCGCCTCCACGGTGAAAACGGCAGAGTGAACCTTGCGATTGACACTGTCGGCTTCATCATACCAATGCATGAGACCTCGCTCCGCCTCCTCCGGCATCCGATTCTTCACCAGTGCCGCCGTGATCTGATCCTGATAACCGCGCAACTCACGGCCCTCCAGAAGTGTGCTGCTATCGTCGAAATCGCCGTACTCGTTCCGCTCGTAGAGATCGGCGGTCAGGGGCATATACAGCTTGAGGGTGGTCAGCTTGGGCGGCAGCACGGTGAAGCTGTCCTCGCCGGGGGCGAGCGGCAGCGTGCGGCCATTGTCCCACTTCATAAAAATTTGTCCTTTATCGTCCACGAAGTCCACCTCGCCCTCCGTGCCGGGGAGAATGGGCGCGTAGGGGTCTTCCATCGAATTGAGCCGGATGCGGGTGCCGGGGGGATACTGCTCCTTGATAAAATTCACCATTTTTCTGTCCATCATCGTTTCCTCCATGTTTT
>OLOQ01003528.1_pt1 | contig 11294 bp, 8 predicted proteins | sample 1673101 | NCBI WGS metagenome assembly OLOQ01 (sample SAMEA3136754, study PRJEB25190) | human gut metagenome | biome: human gut; feature: human-associated habitat; material: faeces | place: Austria | collected 2013 | reverse complement strand
ATCGGCTTCCAATGCGATCATTATCGGATTTAATGTACGTCCGGATGCGACGGCATCACAATTGACACAGAAAATTATGCATTTATGCAAAAAATCATGCAAAAAATTATCGCCGGAGCAGGCGGGTTCTTCTGTGGAGATACAGAAGATTTTACTCCGGTAGTAAAAGAGCAAGAAGTGAAATAAAATGCAAAAGATAAGATTATATGATGCAACAAAATTAGACCGGAAGCATATGATGTTTTCCAATAAGCAACTCCTTTCGCTGCTTCTGCCGATTATGGTAGAGCAGCTTTTGAATTCCTTTATGGGAATGGCGGATACCATGATGGTAAGCAACGTGGGAAGTGCCGCAATTTCTGCGGTATCTCTAGTGGATTCCATCAATGTGCTGGTCATACAGGTATTTACGGCATTGGGAGCAGGAGCGGCAATTATCTGTTCCCAGTATCTTGGAAGAGGAGACCGGGAATCCAGTAATGAAGCAGCAAGACAGGTAACCTTAAGTGTCCTGACGATTTCAACGGTATTGTCCATACTTTGCATTGTATTTCGTGGACCGCTGTTGCATCTGATTTTCGGACAGGTAGAAGAGGCAGTTATGGATAATTCCATGATTTACTTCCTACTGACAGCCATTTCCTTTCCGTTTATTGCACTTTTTGATGCCGGTGGAGCTTTTTACCGGGCAGCAGGAAACAGCCGTTTTCCAATGATGATTTCCGTCCTTTCCAATGGACTCAACATTGCCGGAAATGCAGTGCTTATCTTTGGATTTCAGATGGGGGTGGAAGGAGCAGCCCTTTCTACATTATTTTCCAGAATCTTTTGTGCAGTAGTCATTTTCTGGAATCTGCGGAAACCGGATCAGGTGATTGTGGTAAATCATTATCTTAAAATCCGTCCGAACTTCCCTTTGATTGGAAAAATTCTTTCTATCGGAATTCCATCCGGAATTGAAAACGGAATGTTCCAGTTTGGAAAGCTGGCAATCCAGTCCAGCGTATCAACCCTTGGAACGGCAGCCATTGCTGCGCAGGCAATGACCATTATTCTGGAAAACTTAAACGGAATCGGAGCCATTGGAATCGGCATCGGTCTGATGACGGTAGTAGGACAGTGCATCGGAGCCGGAAAAGTGGAAGAGGCGCGTTATTATATGGTGAAACTCTGCGGCTATGCAGAAATTGTTATTCTGATTTCCTGTGCAGTGGTATTTTTATTGACAAAGCCGGTTACATTTTTAGCTGGAATGGAAGCAGAAAGTGCCTCCCTCTGCATGGAAATGATAATAGCAATTACGATTGTAAAACCGATTGTATGGGTGCTGGCATTTATCCCGGCTTATGGCATGCGTGCCGCCGGAGATGTGAAATTTTCCATGATTTTATCCAGTCTTACCATGTGGTTCTGCCGTGTGGCACTGTGTGTATATCTGATCCGCAGCTGTGGTTTCGGACCAATGGCGGTGTGGATTGGCATGTTTGCCGATTGGACGCTTCGTGCTATCGCATTCAGCGTCCGGTATTTAAGCGGCAGGTGGAGCCGGATACATGTCATTTAGAACATGCTAGCGGAAGCAGTACCTGGGTAATAAATTTACTTTTGTCTTTATGCTGTGGCGGTCCCTCTAAATAGCAGTGGCGGAAGATGCCAACCGGTGTAAGTTTTTGCTCTCTGGCATAGGAAAGCAGGGTATCATGAACCGATGGCAATTCTTCATACGCTCCATGATGATAGAGGCAGACTGCTTTCTGGGCGGGGAAATTTAAAATGTGCTCACCCTTGCTTCCTGCCGGGACAACAGCAAAAAAGGACATATCCTTTGCATCCGTAATGGGAGCTTCTGTAAAATAAATCTGCCCGGTATGTGCCGGACCATAGTTCTGCAGTGCTTCCAAGGCAACCTCTCTTAACAAATTCGTCTTTTCTGCGATGCTGTCACTTTCCGTTTTGCGGCAGTACACCGTCTGTGGCGGAATTGTAATGATTTCCATTGATTCAAATCCCTGATTGATTCTTTCGTATAAGGCTTTGATATTGGCATTTAATTCATCCCGCAAAGCTTCCAGCCTTCGAACCATGGATAAAAGGTCGTTGGAGTTGTCGAAGTAGCCATGGATTTCATCCAGTGACAGGCCAAGATTCTGCAGCGAGCGGATGGTTCGAATCTTCGTCAGTGTATCAATGGTATAGTAACGATTGCCGGATGGGTCTTCCTTTTCATCCGGAAAAACCAGTCCATGAGCTTCATAATTTAAAATAATTCTTCTTGTGATGCCCACAAAGTCTGCGGCATCTCCAATTGAAAACAGTTCTTTCAAAATGTTTCCCCCTTTTTATTTATTCGGTGATTGTGAAAAGAATGGATTTAGAAATTTTGAAGAAATAAAGTCGGCTGCATCACTTCAAAACACTGTAGTTCTAAAATATATGTTTTGCTTTTCTCTATGAAAGCCAGTCTTTCCAATGTTTGACAGTCTGCACCGGTTGTCCGCCTGCATACAGATACATAAACAAGCCTGTTAGGAGGTTTTGGTATTCTGTTATGCAACCGGCAATGCAGGCACAGGGATGTGCCTGCAAGGCGCAGTTGAATATGGATATGAATTTGCGCCGGTTGCCGGAATCATAAACTTATTTGCCAGAATGCCTAGACCTCCTTACGGGTTTGTGAAAGTATCTGTAGCAGACGGACAACCGGGCAGCCGGTCAAAGCAACGGAAAGACAGCTTACAAACAAGCAAAACATACATTTAAGAACTGTTGGTGTTTTGAGGCAAACCAGCCGGTCTTTATTTCACACAAAATTTTCATATTATATATTTTTTCACAATTACCGGCAAAATTTGTAAAATGATTGCATCGTACATTGATGTGCGGTGTAAAATAACAGTGTCATTGTAACACAGCATTGAGAGTGTGAAAAGTGAAAAAAGAAAAAAGTAATTTAAGTGTAATTTAAGAAGGGAAGGATGTACATGAAACAAAAGAAGAAAAGTTTATTTTCCTTGTTACTTGCGTTGATGATGGTAGCAGGTCTTATGCAGGGGATGACAGTTGAGACAAAGGCAGCTACAAATTCGGTACAGGTGGGACCATTTACGTTGTCAAGGGATTCGGGGACGATTGTAGAAGGAGTCGATTATACCTATGTAAAATATGGATCTGGAAATAGAAATTCGCTTACTATTCTGACGGATGACATTACGATTGCAATGGATGAAAATGCAGAACCTACATCAGATATTATTGAGCTGGGAGAATTTAATAACCCCCCACTTGACAGTTTTTCTAAGGTAACATTTTCAAATTTAAAAATGAAATCTTATTATAATAATATATACAGTAATGTAGACCATATTCATATTACATTGGTTGGAAGCAATGAACTGGTCAGCATAAAAAGAGACTCTGAAACTTATGGTAGTTTTGCGATTTTTGGACATGGAAGTGTAAGCATTGAGAATAGTCCAAACGGTTCTCTTTATGCAACTGCAGATGGACTCGGCTGGGGTGCCATTTCTGTATCAGAAGGATATGGAAAAAGTGATGCATGCATTACAGTTGGAGATGCCATGTCAATGAAAAGTTCTACAGCTATGATGGCAGATATTTCGGAATTGACAGATACACCGAAGACATGGACAAATTGTATTGCAGTTAATAACAATGAGGACTATAGAGAGCGAGGATTTGCCAAAACACTCCTGATTGGTATGTGGAAGCACAGTCACACATGGAATTATGCCGTAGATGAAAACAAAGATGGAAGCCGTATTCTTGCCACCTGTAGTGGATTAGGAGATTGCAATGAGAAAGATGCATCTTTATGGTTATCCTTATCAGCTGAGAATACAGACTATGATGGAACAGCAAAAGCTGCCAATATAACAACATCCGAAGACTGGAAGAGACTTAATCTTCCGGTTCCGGAAATCGTATATTATCTGAGTGGAACAGACACAAAGACCAACAGTGACAACAGCGGAGCAGAAGCCGTTGGAGGTGCACCAAAGTTACCGGGCAGTTATAAGGCACAGATTACAGTTGGAACAGATACAAAAGCAACAAAAGAATTTACAATTACATGCAAGCATGGTGGATGGGTGGAAACAGTATCAGATTCCTATCTGAAAACAGCAGCAACCTGTACGGCACCGGCAGTTTACTACAAATCCTGCAAGCTGTGTGGGGCAAAGGGAACGGAAACATTTACCAGTGGAAATCCATTAGGACATGACTTTAGCAACAATGCAGAAGTCTGCAGACGGGAAGGCTGTAATGAGAAGAACCCGGATTATAAACCGGCAACACCGGTCATTATTGAAGGCGCTGGTGGAGAATGGACAAAGGAAAGTGGTGCAACGCTTCGTTTCCGCAGTGACGCCGGTATCAGCAGCTTCCTTCGTGTAGAAGTGGATGGCACCGTAGTAGATGCGAAAAAATATACGGTAACAGAAGGCTCTACCATTGTCACCTTTACTGCAGAATACTTAGAAAGCCTTGCTACCGGAAAGCATACGGTTGCGATTGTGTCTTCTATCAGTGGGGAAGAAAAGAAAGCAACCGCCGAATTTACCGTTGCGAAGAAAGCTGATACAACAAATGGAAGTAATAATGCAACTGCAGACCAGACCACAGCACAGAAAACAAAAGTATTGAAAACAGGTGATGAATCACCGGTTGGATATCTGCTTGCACTCTTGGCATTGTGCGGAGCGGCAGTAGTATTCACAGGGAAAAAGGGTTATTTGAAATAGAATATAGATGAGATAAAAAAGCCATACATAAAAGCAAATCCTCTGCATACAATGTAAAAACAAGTATTGCAGGGGATTTTCTTTGAAAAGCTATATAGAAGAAAGAGCCGTAGAAATAGCCAAATACATTATAGATAACAATGCGACAGTGCGTCAGACCGCAAAGCAGTTTGGAATCAGTAAGAGTACGGTACATAAGGACGTAACAGAACGTTTATCCCAGGTGAATCCGACCCTGGCGCGGGAAGCAAGGAAAGTACTGGATGTCAATAAGTCAGAGCGTCATATCCGTGGGGGACTGGCAACGAGAGAAAAATATCTTCATCAGCATGTGACAGGTTGATATGTCATGTTGACATATCGGCATAAAAGTGCTATCGTTATAGTAACAACCAAGGAGAAGGGGGACAATTTTGAGTACATTAAAGGATGTGGCAGAACGGGCAGGAGTAACTGTTACGACTGTTTCGAGAGTAATTAATAACCGTGGATATATCAGTGAGAAGACCAGACAGAAGGTATATGATGTCATGAAGGAGATAGGCTATCAGCCCAATGAGGTAGCCCGTTCTCTTTCAAAACAGCATACCAGCACGATTGGCGTAATCGTACCACATATCGTGCACCCGTATTTTGCGAAGCTTTTAAGTAATATTGAATCGGCGGCGGCAGCGGAAAATTATAAAATGATAGTCTGCAACTCCAAGGAGGAGCGCAGCAACGAACGGAAATATGTAGAGATGTTTAAGAGTAATCAGGTGGCAGGAATCATATTATGCAGTGGAACAGTAAGTGCCAATGAATTCCTGAATCTGAATATTCCAATTGTTACCATAGAGTGTGATGATGCATTGGGGGACTGCAATATCCAGTGTGATAACTATATGGGAGGAGTGCTTGCTACAGAACATCTTGCTAAATGCGGATGTAAAGAAATTGTGCATTTTAGTGGAGTAGAGCGACAGGTGATGCCGGCAGACAGACGTTGTGTAGGCTTCCGGGAGGTATGCGGGAAATACGGAATCCGGCATCATGAAATAGAAACAAGCGAAGCGTCCTACAGCGTGATGGAATATCTGGAAAATATCAAGCAGACGCTGCAGACATATCCGGAGATTGATGGAATTTTTGCCAGCAGTGATGTCATTGCAGCCCAGTCCATTCAGGCATGCAGTGCCCTTGGAAAGCGGGTTCCGGAGGATGTGCAGATTGTAGGCTTTGATGATGTCAATATTGCAACACTGGTAAATCCGATGCTGACCACCATCCGGCAGCCGATTAAGGAAATGGCACAGCTGGCAGTGGATGCTATCTTAAAAAAACGCAGTGGCGGCGTAATGCCGGCAAAGGTGGTACTTCCGGTCAGCTTAATGAAGCGTGGTACAACAAAAGAAAAGTAACAGATTGACAGAAATGGTAAATAAATAAGTAAAAGAAAAGACAATAGTTCTTAGTTCGTGTCCCTCGGTTGACATGAATTTAGAACTATTTTTCTGTGGTAAAAAACGGATAAATTGGTTGGTATTAGTATATATTGCACAAAAAATATGGCATTTTCTTGTGAAAACCTAATATTTTGTATGTTAACCGCTTGACATTTTGCGGAAGCGGTATTATATTAGCAATGTAATCAAGTGAAACGCGTTCACGATAAGAAAATATGAGGTACGGGGAAGAGATACTTTTTACAATGACAGGAGGAAGACAAATGAAGAAAAAGATTTTGGCTGCAATTCTTACCGCAGCAATGACAATTGGAATGGTTGGATGTGGTTCCACCAGCAGCTCTGACAATGGAAACAATTCCGCTTCAAATACCGAAGCATCTTCAAACGAACTGACCGTATGGTGCTGGGATGCAACCTTTAATATTCCGGCTATGGAAGAGGCAGAAAAGATTTATCAGAAAGACCATCCGGATGTAAACGTAAATGTAGTAGAAACATCCTGGGAGGATATTCAGACCAAGCTTACAACAGCAGCAACCTCTGGACAGACCGATACACTACCAGACATCATTCTTATGAATGACACTGCTTTATTAAATAATGTAAAGAACTATCCGGACTTATTTGCGGATTTATCTGATTCCGGAATTGACTTCTCCAAGTTTGCAAGTTATAAAACAGCAATTGGAACAGTAGATGGAAAGAATTACAATGTACCATTCGACAGTGGTGTAACCGCATTATTTATTCGTACCGATGTAATCGGCGAAGCTGGTTATTCTATTGATGACTTTACTGATATTACATGGTCCAAATTCATTGAACTTGGCGAAGATGTATTAGCAAAGACCGGCAAACCATTATTAAGCGCACAGGCTGGTGGACCTGACTTATTGATTGCAATGTTAAGAAGTGCAGGCGACAGCATGTTTGATGAAGATGGCAATCCAAATTTTGCGGGAAATGATGTAGTTGCAGAAGCTGTAGAAGATTATGAGACCATGGTTGACAAGGGAATTTTAGTAGAAGTAAATGACTGGGATCAGTATATTGGAACTATCAACAACGGAACAGTAGCAAGCGTAGTCAACGGATGCTGGATTACAAGTACCATTCAGGCACAGGAAGACCAGTCCGGTGACTGGGGCGTTACTACAATGCCAAGACTGGACAATGCTCCAAATGCAACCAATTACAGTAATAATGGTGGTGCAGGATGGATGGTTATGAATGACTCACCAAACAAAGACCTTGCTATCGATTTCTTAAAGAATACATTTGCAAGCAGCACAGAGCTTTATGATACTATTCTTCCTACTACCGGTGCAGTAGCAACCTACCTTCCGGCAGCAGAAAGTGATGCATACTCACAGGAAAATGAATTCTTCGGTGGCGATAAGATTTACGAGAGATTTGCTAACTATGGTGCTGAAGTACCGGCTATCACATTAGGTCAGTATTGGGAGGAAGCAAAATCCGCACTTGGAACAGCGCTTACCCAGATTCAGCAGGGACAGGATATTCAGGAAGCGTTAAAAGAAGCAGATGATACCGTATCATTTGCAATGAGCGAATAATTTAGCAGAAGCGCTTTACAAACTGCCTGCATAGCAGCTGCTGTGCAGGCAGAATTTTCAAGAAGAAAGCTGTAAAGTCGATACGAATTGGAGGAACAACAGTGAAAACGAAGAAAAGAAAGATTATGGGATGGACATTCGTAATACCGGCATCAATAATGATTGTCATATTCAATTTCGTGCCGATGATACAGTCCTTTATTTTATCCTTAAAACGCGGAAGCGGAACGAACATGACTTTTACCGGACTTTCTAATTATAAAAGAATGTTCCAGGATAAATTTTTAAAATGACATTAAGCAATACTTTTATTTATCTGATCTTAGAAGTAGCAATCATGCTGGTGATAGCAATGTTCTTAGCATCGCTTTTGAATGATAAGAGATTAAAAGGAAAGTGGTTTTTCCGTCTTGCAATTTTCTTACCATGTACTACTTCCCTGGTATCGTATTCCATTATTTTTCGTTCTCTTTTCTCTGTGGACGGATTCATCAATACGATTCTTACGAATCTGCATCTGATTGCATCTCCAATCAACTGGCTGGGAAATACCTGGACCGCACGAATTGTAATCGTACTGGCATTATTGTGGAGATGGACCGGTTATAATATGATATTTTTCCTGGCGGCATTGCAGAATATTGACAGTTCTATTTATGAAGCAGCAGTTGTAGATGGAGCCAATGCATTCCAGAAGTTTACTAAGATTACAATCCCGATGCTTCGTCCGACAATTTTACTGACAGCAATTATGTCAACCAATGGAACCTTACAGCTCTTCGATGAGTCTATGAATATTACCAATGGTGGACCGGCAAATACGTCCATGACAATATCCCACTACATATACAATTTGTCTTTTGCAGGAAATCCAAACTTTGGATATGCATCCGCAATTTCTTATGTAGTATTTATCCTGGTGGCAATCCTTGCCTTTATTCAGATGAAAGTAGGTGATGAGAAATGAGTAAAAGAAAATTCGTATATTTCTGGAAATATGTATTCCTAATTCTGGTCGCAATCATTTCCATCTTCCCAATGTACTGGATGATTGTCAGTGGAACCAATAAAAGTGTGGATGTCATTGTAGGAAAAATTCTTCCGGGCAATTACCTGATGGAAAACTTAAAATCTCTTCTGGATACAACGGTTCTTTCACAGGCAATGTGGAATTCCATCCGGAACGCAGTAGTTTCCATGGTTTTAAATGTATTTGTCTGCTCACTGGCAGGTTATGGATTCGAAAAATTCCATGATAAATACAAAGATAAAATTATGTCCATTTTGTTACTTTCCATGATGGTACCGACTGCAGCAACTGTAATTCCATTGTTCCGTATGTTTGGAAAGATGGGACTTTTAAATACAACCGTTGGATGTATTTTACCGACCGTTTCTACTGCATTTATGATATTCATGTTCCGCCAGGCAGCAAAATCATTTCCGGATGAAATCATTGAAGCAGCCCGGATTGACGGAGTAGGTGAATGGGGCATTTACTTTAAAATGTTCTTACCGATTATGAAATCTACCTACGCAGCAGCTGCAATTGTAAGCTTTATGAATGCATGGAACAGCTACATGTGGCCATTGATCGTATTACAGAATGAAAATTCCAAGACTATGCCGATTCTGGTATCTGGACTGACCGCACGATATACCATTGATTATGGAAGCATGATGCTTGCAGTCACGATTTCTACAATTCCGATGCTGATTATATTCTTCGTATTACAGAAGAACTTCGTAGAAGGAATTACTGGTTCTGTAAAATCATAAAGGAGAAGAGCTATGGAATTTAACGAAAATGTAATTTATGAGCCAGACTGTTTTGCAATCCGGCGGATGCCGGCACATTCAGACCATGGATATTATGCAACCGGAAAAGAGGCAGACGGTGTGGAAAGCAGTTTTCTCACCAGCCTCAATGGCAGATGGAAATTTGCATATGCCAATAACTTAGCAGAAGTCATAGAGGGCTTTTATCGTAAGGATTATGACAGCAGCAACTGGGATGAGATTATGGTGCCTTCTTCCATACAGCTTTTTGGCTATGACAAATTGCAGTATGTGAATTCTCAGTATCCATGGGATGGAAAAGAAGCTGTCTGTGGCAAAGAGATTCCAAAGAAATATAATCCGGTTGCAATGTATGTGCATTCTTTTTCAGTGACCGGAGAAATGTTAAAGGACCGGTTATCCCTCCGGTTTGATGGGGTGGAAAGTGCTATGGCACTCTGGGTAAATGGCAGATTTGCAGGCTATAGCGAAGACTCTTTTACACCGGCAGAATTTGATATCACAGAATTGGTCTGCGAGGGAGAAAATAAGCTGGCGGCAGAAGTCTTTCATTTCTGCACCGGAAGTATTTTAGAGAGTCAGGATTTCTTCCGGATGTCTGGAATCTTCCGTGATGTGACACTGCGTCGTATGCCGGCACATCATATCTATGATTTGAAGGTAAGTCAGCAGTTTCAGGATAATCTGACAGAAGCAGTTTTGAAATTGCAGTGGAAGGGTGTACCGGAACAGGAAGACCAGCCGGCACAGGAAAACTGGCAGGAGAAAGAGCTGGTAGGAGCCGGTGCAGATACCTGCTGCAAGCTGCATATTTTCTTATACGATGATAAAAAGGAATGTGTTGTAAAGACAGAGACAGCTTACACAGAAGCTGAAATAGAGTTAAAAATAAAAGCACCAAAGCTTTGGAGTGCGGAGGAGCCGAATCTTTATACCTTATATATAGAAGTAACAGACTCCGATGATACCGTAACAGAAGTAATAAAACAGCGCATTGGATTCCGGCATTTTGCTATGGAAAATGGCATTATGTGCCTGAATGGAAAACGTATTGTATTTCGTGGTGTAAATCGCCATGAATTAAGCTGTAATCATGGAAGAAGCATTACAAAAGAAGAGATTCTTCATGACCTACTTATCATGAAGCAGAATAATATCAATGCAGTGCGGACTTCACATTATCCAAATCAGAGTTATTTCTATGAACTTTGCGATGAATTGGGGTTATATGTGATAGACGAGGCGAACCTTGAGTCCCATGCGGATTGTTTCCTTGCAACAGTAGGAAAGGCACCGATGAGTGAGACGATACCGGGCAGCAAAGCAGAGTGGAGAGAAAACGTCTTAGACCGCGCTAACTCCATGTATCAGCGGGACAAGAACCATGCCTGCATTCTGCTTTGGTCCTGCGGAAATGAGTCCTGTGGCGGAAGCAATTTATATGAAATGTCAGAGTTCTTCCGGAAAAATGATTCCGAACGCCTGGTACATTATGAGGGTATTACCTTTGATGATACTTATCCGGATACTTCTGATGTGAAGAGCTTTATGTATGCACCGGCAGAAAAACTGCGGAAATATTTAAGCGAGGGTGAAGCCTCTACCAATGAAAAAACAAAACCGGTAATCAGTTGTGAATATATGCATTCCATGGGAAATTCTACTGGTGGAATGGATGAATATATCCGGCTTACAGAAGAAGAACC